>JAABUL010005824.1_pt1 | contig 14871 bp, 20 predicted proteins | sample 5559151 | NCBI WGS metagenome assembly JAABUL01 (sample SAMN10711876, study PRJNA513368) | rock metagenome | isolation source: Antarctica rocks | place: Antarctica: Victoria Land, Pudding Butte sud | reverse complement strand
CTCTAACCTAGAAAGGTTAGCAACAGATAGTATCGGGTTTAGCGTGCTAAAAATGGCACTAATATAAATAGTTTTAGTTAGTGTGCGCGGAAACCCAGTGTGCGCGGAAACCCCGTGCATACGAGTAGGTACGGTATTCTAAGTTTTCCTTTTCTTTAGCTAACCGAGTATCGCAGAAAATCTAGAGATCAGCAAGTTCACCCGAAATTCACAACCAATGAAGCGCGAAAGAACAGAAATTCAGTAGCTCAACAACAAAATAGATGGCCGTGTGTCAAGGTGCGAGCTCATCTTCGCCAGAATACTCAAAGCCAACTGGAGCATCAAGCACAGTCGACGGACCTCCTCTGTCTGTATGTACTGCCCGGAAGCCATCGACTTCAATACCGAAGAGGGTCTTCATCGACACTGCCTCCAGAAATTACTTCGCTCGTTAGCGTATCATCCCTTTTAACTGGATCTTTATAGCAACTCTTATCGGATTTCAGCTGGCGAGGGGTAGAAAAAGTTGAGCCGGGGGTCGGAAAAAAGACTTGACTATGCGAAGCATATGCCAAGACCATTAAGCGAGGCCTCAACAAGATTCACATCGGGTCACCGAAGGCCTCGATAGTGCATATGCGCAGCATCAACTGAGCATAAAAAAACATCGATGGACGACGAAAGCATCGACGCTGAAAAACGGGCGGATGAGATAACAGGTCGGCTAAATGGTTTGAATGTGAGAGTCGCAGCCGGCATAGAGTATGCCGCGCATATACTAAAAAGAAACTCAGCTGACGGCTCGCCAGCTGTAACCTCGAATTTCTGATCCCGAAGTCTTACTTTCGAAAGTAGAATAGGCCGCGCTAAGCGCACGGGCCAACTCGAAGACATATAATCAGGCCCCATTGCCCACCTCGAAAGGAGAGTTTTCTTGCTCTCAGTACCATAAATTATAATCAACTGAATTCCAGACCCTCTTGGAGCCTAGTCTTACATGCAATGGATGACATAATCCGTACCGCTCAGGTTCTCGGCCTGACCTCGTCCATCTTCCTCTCTGGAATCAACATTGGCGCGTCTTATCTCACACTTCCAATCCTCTACACACGCTCTCCTTCCATCAGCACACCCTTTTTCAACGAGTTCTATACCCGAGGTGCTGTGACTCTGGTTCCCCTCGGTCTCTTCTCGGCGTCCTGTTCGGCGTTAGTCGCCTACCTCCTTCCTTCTCAGCGAACCCTCTGGTCTGTTGCTGGTGTGGCTACATTTGCGCAGTTGCCTTGGACACTGCTTTTTATGATGAAGACGATCAATCGGCTGGGGGCTATTGCTGCTAGTAAAGATGAGCAGGTGAAGGCGAGTGGAGCAGAAGTCGTGGCCCTGTTGCGGCAGTGGGCGTGGATGAACATTGTGAGAGGACTTTTGGCTATGGTTGGGGGATTGACTGGTGTGTGGGCTGTAGTAGAGGGTCAGAACTAAGTCGCCAATGCCCTGCCGCTGCAAAGGTGCCCGGTATATGGACGCAGAGAGCAACGAAATGCAATGTGTAATTCAAGGGCACGTTCCGAACGCAACGAATTAGGCACATGGACGCGCTTGAAACCTTCACGGGTTTGTGAGAACATGAGACCGACGCAAGAGGGCAAATGCAACGAACGGCCTTGATATACATATCAGAAAATCATTCACCTTCCCTCCCCCCCCCCCCCCAAAACGCATCATCAAACCATATTAGCAACCAGCCATCTATCTGCCTGAAGGACTAAATTTGGGCATCTTGAATCGCCAAGTCTTGAGAATTCTGCCCTGGCCTCACCCCTCTTGAAGTGTAGGGTGAGTGCCGCTTTACTCATGCGCCGCCACCCGATTGCTCATCGCTTGTCCCCAGGTGATCGCCTCGTTTTACGTTCAGAGAAGTCCGCGCGGCCGTCATCCTCGGAGACGGAAATATAGATTCATTCCAAAACAGCTTCTAGAAAAACGGTGTATAAATAGTGGGAACGCAAAGCCCGTCCTAGAAACCATCTTCATACCGGTCCTCTTCATCCTTTCCGTACGATTCGCTGTCTAGGCACGCTAGGGTAATACTGTACCTCTGACCACTCGGCCACCTAGGTAACCAAGTAATGGGGAAAAGGTTACGCCTGGGAACAATACATGTCCTGCCGCACATTCGCTTTCAAAAGCACAGTAGCATCTACCAAACCTCCGATACAAGAACAGGTCTCTTACAATGCTTGTTATCATAAAGGGTCCGTAGCGCGATAAGTCCAATCTACAATTTGTCTGATCGTGGTGGATTGATCGACCGAATCTACGGCACCACTCTCCTAGTAGTACAAGAAGACCCTGCTGGCGTCGTTCCACCACAAGCCGCTGGTTCCCCCTTCACTTCCACTACCATCACCATCACTACCGCCGTCACCATCGTGACCGCCAGCACAAACAGCACTGGCAGCAGACACCGTGGCCCCTTCTGCTTCAGCCGACGGCCATCATTTGCATTTGATATCGTAGCGACTAGGGTACCTAGTATAACAGCTAGAGAATGCCATGTTCCACCTTAAATATGAGCCAATGCTTAGTTTTTATCTACACAAACCGCCGTTGTTGTTATCCTGGGTCTGAGCTTCAATAATCTACCGACGACGAGTGTTGAAGACTTCTTCTTAGCGGCGAGCACTGGGGACACAACTTTGACCCAAGACGCGATTCTGCGCAGTATATCCTCGATGATGTATGGGCAGGACGCGTTTTCTTATCTTGGCTTAAAAGAGGGATCATAGTCTGAAGCACAGAGATTGTATGTTCGTAAAAAGTCGCGCTTGTAAATGTCATGGAGTGTATGGAGCATCAAAAGGCGTCTCTGCCCCACATCAAGATCTCATGAGTAACGGTATTCGTTGAGACATGGACTTTCACGCGTTCAGTGCTGAGTTCGATGTGTCTTGAAGTTCTCAAAGAGTCGACCAGAAGCTCAGCGCGGGGAACAGCCCAAAGCGTGCATTATTTCCGTTCAGCCTCACTTTTGTAGCCCTGAAACAGAAGTTGAGTCGCGTCTTTCATCTTTTCATCAACCTTTGAATTTCACGCCGAGATGGCAGAAGGCCTCGCTATCGCGGCGAGCATGATCGCCGTTCTCCAGATCACCAATACGGTAATCTATAAATGTTATGACTCCGGAGCGGCTACGAGCGGGGCTTCGTGGCAACTATCTCGCATTAAGACGGAGCTGGAAGCCTGCGAAATGTGCTTCAGTAACTGAAGTCGTTGGTCAAACAAGCAGAACTCGTTCAGCAAACGCTCGACACGAAAATGTCAGCTTTTTGAGGACCTATGAGCCAGAAGGATTATTGGCACATTATTCCCATCGGGTCAGTCACTTGGAGCAGCGACTAAAGACGCCGAGCTGGTGCGACGGATTCGGGGTCAACAGAAAAGCGTTGGTACAGTTTCTGCGATGGCCTTTGAAGGAGAAGGACACTGAAAAGATTTTGGTGACACTTGATGATTTCAAAAATACTCTGGCCCTCGCGCTCACAGCAGATGACATGTAGATGTCCAGTGCTTAAGTAGCTTAGAATTGCAGCAACTTTGAGTCTTTTCGCAGTACACTTTCGCTAGTAATCCAGAAATTTTTGAGGGCGACAAACGATGCAGTGAAGGACTCTTGGCAAGACGTACGTACTCTGCAGCAGATAAAAGTAGACATGCAAGAAAGAGTCGAATGTCCGCGGGCTGCAATCTCAGTTATGAATGACAAAGTCGAAGTCATTCAGCTTGATACTTGCCGACTCTAAGAGACGGCGACTGAAACGCATAGCAAAATTGACGTGACAAGGGACGTTGTCTCACAGGTGAATGATAAGATGGAGGTTATACATTTCAAAACCCGCTGAAGAAATATACTTTTATGGCTAGCAGGGCCAGACCCCTCCTCCAATTACCATCGCGGTCGTCGCAGCCGACACGCACATACTGGATCGTGGTTCGTGGAAAGCGAAGAATGCAAACAGAATGATGGCGCAACGCTCTATGCAGCAATACGACCCTGAAAATTGGCGGACCATGGATTTGCTCTTAATGGCAGGCGGGAAGGTCAACCTGGGTATGAAATGGTCAGGCACACCACCACATATTGCGTGTAATACGGGCACTACAAGAATGGCGGAGCTTCTGTTGGCAGCTGGTGCGGATCCAGACGCACAGGCTGACACTTATGCCACTCCCTTAAATTTGGCGTGCAGAAACATTGATTTAGAGGTTGCCATAAGAATGGTGGAGATTTTGCTGGAATATAACACACGTGATGATCACTACGGCGCTCCCTTACATAGGCTGTGCTGAACGAGGCTGAGAGCATTTGACCCACGACTTGCTAGAAACACTCTTGAAAGGCGGCGCAGATGCCAACTTACGCGACAAAAACGGGGTTTCTGCATTGAAGATGATAAGGAGTAAGAAGCGAGGGTTCTGGCGTGATCTTCACGAGCTGGAGCTGGAATTGCTGTCGCTCGAATACGGTGTAGAGGAGGAGGCAGCAAGCTTGTCGAGCGATCATTCGGGATAGCTAGAGCAAATCAAGCCGAACTACGGCTGGTCGGATAGGACGCAGAGGAAGGTGAAGCTGGTGTAAGCGGGGCCATAGAATCGATGTACTGCGCATAAGAGAAGAAGACGATGGTCAGTACGATAGACATATTCAACATGGGAGAGCTGATATCTTAGTAAGGTGAAAAGCTTCTTTCAAATGATCAGCTGTAGAATTACTACTCCAGGAAGTAGAATGCTCCTTTTACAAAGATTCTAGAAGTAGTGGTATTACAGTCAATTTTTGTTGTGAACAGACCTCAGAAAGCATCATAAAGGAAGCCTGCATATTTACAGCCCTACTCACACAAGCTCACCTGCATCATTCGTGCATCCTCTAAATACGGCCCCTACTCATGGCCCGCCAAATCTGGCTACGCCAAGAGCGATTAACAACGAAAGCAAGGAAAGACGTAAGGTAAACAAGGAAGCCTCAGAGCTATAGAAAGAAGCAGAGAACGAAAGAGAAGGAACGAAAGAAAAGAGTGGCCGAACAAGACCCCTTCACCGTGGCCAGGCGCCATCGGGGATTTATCGTATCGCTACAAGAAGAGCAAAAGACAGAGGTGTATTCACGGTGACGGGAAGGAAGCATCTAAGAGTCGTAGCAGCAGAAATTTGAGGACGGCGAGGTGGCGGCTGGACGCGGCACGCTTTCCCGCAAGAGGTATTCTACTAGTAATCCACCTGCACACTAAATACGCGGCTATCTTAAGGTGCGTGCTTATCGATAAGCCCTACGAGCATGTAAGCTCAGCTCTCACCGTACTTTTGTAACGAAGTAACAATGAGATTGAATAAGAGTGGTTTCGGCACGATGCTTGCTCCGCTCGCTCGGACAATGCACAAGTACTAGCGCTATCATCTAAATAGCTGTGGGCCAGCTGTTTCCCATTATGGGCAGGAAACCAAATCAGCTCGTCCTAGAGTTTTTTGACCGCGGGGCCAAACTTCCTGATGGCAGCAATCGCTACGAACACACATGCAAAGCTTGTGGAGAGCGTTTTCCAAAAGGGAGAATTGAAAGTCTGATGTCTCATTTAAAGACAAAATGTCACGCCGTTGCACCAGAAGACCGGCATCGAGCCCTACTACAATCGAATGAGCGGCCAGACTCAGAGCCACATGATGCTGAGAGATATTCTGGACCGGCAGCGGCTATTAAGGGGCACCGATACAATACAAAACTACCCATCAGTGGAAGCCGCAAACTCACGGGTCTAGAAGCCCTTGCGGAGGCAAGCAGACAAATTGAGCACCCGCGAAAACAAGGGCACAATGGCATGGAGAAAATTAACATGATAGATCCGAGTTTGCGAAACATCTGGGAATATGAAATGTCCCTTGATGATCCTCAAGAAGGACGGAATGGAGTTGGTACATTCACCATCTATGTTTACTGGAGTTGGATCCTACCCCATCGCTAATTGCTCTGTCACTTAGTCTCTACGTCGGCTCCTTTTGATAGTAGTACTTTTAGCCTGCCGTCAACTTCGCAGGAGCTGTCTACTTCACCATACGCACTTCGACTTGCCTCCCCACCTCAAACGGCCGATCACTCCTCTACGCTCTCCATGATCGCGGCATCTGCGAGCAGCCTTGAGGCCATGATGCCTTGCAGTGAGGGTCTGAATCAGAATGATATCAATGGTAGCAGTGGTACACGTATTGATGCCGAAGGTCTGCATTCTATCGACCATGCGTACGATACAATACCCATGTCTACGCAACAATCGCTACAGGCTTACGTTAACGGGATAGAGAGGGAAATCCCGGATGAAATTGCCGCCCAAGCATCGTCCTTTCTCCGGCCTATCGCGATGAATCTCGGTCGTATACCTAGGTCTTCTCCAGTGGAATATGTTTCTTCCAGTAGCCGGGCACAGAAAATACGAGGGAAATTGAGTAGCTCGAGGCGTCAAGAAGTACAGAGCATGAGGAAGCAAGGGGCATGTATTCGATGCCGGATGTTAAGAAAGACTGTATGTTGTTTCCGAGGCGCTTCTCCTACGATGTTCTGGTAGCTGAAGCTTGTCAGTGCAGTGGAGATAACCCCTGCAAAACCTGCGCCGCTGTCACCAGCGCACGGGTATGGAAGCTCGATTGCATACGGACAAGCATCGTGAAAGAATTCGAACTATACCATACGAGTACGCGTTGCCAATCTCCGTTTTACTTTGCATTACTGACGCAGTGTCAGACCTACTTACATCTCTGGCAAACCAAAACCTTGATGTCGCCATGGGTCAAGTGAGATTTGAGCAATATCCAGGCTTTCTGAGCGTATTCCACGACATCAGTAACGACAAACCTATGAGATACTCAGTCTTGACGGGAATTCCTGAAAACCAAGAAACTGAGAGCGAACAAAATGGAGCTCTCGACTACACTAGGTCTTCTGAGACAATTACAATTTTAGACGAGGATGGTGAGGATGTACCGGCAAAGTTTCGATGCTATGCCGGGACCATGGCCCATAAAACATACGATGAGGAACAATCAGTGTTCATGAAGCATACCCTGACATTAGCATCGGAGCTATCTCTTCGAAAGCATGTCAGTAAACGCCATGAGTACTCTGGTTATAGGCTCTAAAAAAAGGCTCACCCAATTTACCAGGATAAACTCTTAGCACAGGTACTCGAGTTGTGGACCATAACGCATATTATTGTCGATAACGAGATGCACTGGCAAGTCTGGCTACACCCAGCGCAAGCATCGCCAAAGGCATACCCCAAATTTGCAATGCTCAACGAACCAGTTCGAATCAACGAAACGAATAATCCACAATCGTACCAGTTGATTTGTTCTCAATTGCGATCCGCGGCTGAGAAACTAGCTGCAACGATCAGCAAGACGGTATTGAACGAATTAGAGAAACGCTTGGAGCGTCGTGACAAGTGCCGTGGATTCGAAACTTTCTTGGTCGGTATCGTACTGTTGAGTTGTGTGGAGAAAATGAGCTGGTACTACAAGACCTTTGATGACGTAAAATGGTCTGCAGAGGTTCGCCTACCACAGTAACAGCTTTGACAACCATTGACGAATACCAGTGGCCTCTGGATCAACCGCCAAACTCTTATTACGAGCGCGGTGATTATTTCTCCAACTTCATCTCTAAGCTGTTCAAGATGCGAGGAATCCTTTTCCGTATTCATACGAGCCAAGTCGATGGCCTTTTGCATGCCCACGATCCCAGCGACCCACTCGCTAGTCAGTGGCTTGACGCTGTCCGTCTTTCAGGTAAGGCACTTTACTCATGGTGGTTTTCGGTCATGGTGCCGTCACTGATAATAGTATGTTCGACAGAACAGCATCTCGAAGTCTGCCAAGCTGCTGAGTTCGACTATACGAATTCTCGGAGCCTCGACCTGAAGTTTTCGTCGAAGCTGCTCCTGGCCCCGGAGTAGAGTACCCCACAAGTTCTTTGTAGTCAAGCTATCCAGGAATTAAACCCCTCTTGATGAGCTTCTTCGATTCGATTGACCTAGTAGTGAATGAATTTACCCCAGAACCCAGTCACTCTGTCCCTCTAGGAAAGGTTTTATCAAACATCGACCTCCTGGTTTGTTCGTTGCTAGTCTCGTCTTTAATCAAAAAAGTCGACACGCATGGAATCGAACAAATCATACATCATCGCTAAATCTTCCCAATCCTGGTACGTATCTTCTTCATTCATCCTCTCCTCCGCTCCCCTTCGATACCAAAATCCCAAATCCTCCAAAATAATCCCTAACCTCCACCGTAAAAACAGGTCGCTACCAACCAACCAACACGTCTGTTTGGTGGAAGCCTCACGACTTTGACTGATTCCAATCAGTCAAAACACCTTATTTTCGATAACCTGAAGATACTCGTACGTCGAATATTGAATAGAACAGCACGATTCTCGTGGGGATTTGTCTACTGGTTAGGGCTATTGTAGCGCAACGTGTTGTTCGGGTTTATCGTGTGGGATCCATGCTCGCAAAGCCTACTTGCAGACATGAATGACATACCTACGGACCTGACTTCTATGATGACCGGCTTGCCAAGCAACATTGGTGCCTGAAGCTAACGAGCTCCAAGGTTTGGTCTCGATGGCCCAATAATAGTTAGCTATGATCCCCACTGAGCGCACTTCTCCCTCCATGCGGTACTGGTTGCCAAATGATGCTATGCTGCTATCTGCACAGCTAGTGCTGATGGGGTTTGGCCATGGTCAACGGAAGATGCATTCAGGCCCATCATGGCTTTCGTTGTCTTCTTTTCATCTGTTGGGGTTTTTCTCTTCTTCACTCTAATCTATTACTAGCCTAGGCAGGTCGGGGTTGATTGGCTTGATATTGACAAGATTTGGCGAACTTCAGCCCCGCTAGCAACTCTCGTCAATCAGATTGTCAGATTAGAGAGTCAGCCAAGCGACGATCAGTGTTTTAGATTAAATGCTGGCGCTTAGGAACACCCTCGAATTACCTACGGATTCGCGACTACGACGTTGTTCTTCCCACAACGAATTTCACATAAGTGTGTGAAAAAACATCATGGTACTAGCAAAGGCGATCCAGACAGGAAACTGTCTCAAGGACTATTTCATCATGAAGAGGATAGCATAATACATAGCTGAATATCTTACCGCAAGGGTGGACTCTACTGTTTAGAATCGGCAAAGTCATCCAATCCTTCAGACACGGCACGTTTTTCAGCCTCTGCTAGTGCTGACGTTTCAGTTCTGCCTTTCTCACGGACGTACTGTGCCTCGAACATGCAGGCGATATAGAACATGAATCGAGTTAATATTTATTGATTAAATCTGTCTTTCATTTTCCTGTACGCTCCCGTGTATTCTTCTCTATTGGGCAAACATATTTGGTTCGATACAATATCTCCAAGGTGTCCGTTGCTCTATAGCAAGCATACCTGGATTTCTATGAATCATGATCTTCCGTAAAGGAAAAATAGATCCCACCGACCACGCCAAATTACTTACTTCGACGGAAGCTGAACCGCAGAAGCACAAGGCTACAAGGGGTAATGGCAGACTTCGCGCTCTATTGCGCAACGGGGGCCTGAAAGCCGTCGCCGTCACTAAAGATGCCATCGTTGGCGAAGAGGAGGAGACGCCTAAGGTTATTGTCACCAAGGACTTGTGGACGGCTTTGTTTCGCTGCGCGGTCCATCTTGTGCCGCTGAGCGTGACCGTCGTTCTGGCATACCTCAACCTGGCTAGCTATTATATCGGAGGAGAGCTCCAGGGGCTCAGCGGTCCTCTCTTCAACGCATTGGACAACCTTTGCCTACAAGTCGCGGCGAAACTGGCCGTACGTGTTCCATCATCTTGCTCAATCAATGCCGGCTTTAAGAACCCGCTAACCAACCTTCTACACCTGGCAGGAACTTGCGGTTATGGGCTCCGTTGGCACCATTGTCATGGATGTACTGAGGAACGAGTTACTTTATGGCAAAGACGGTCTGCCACTTGGCATGCTGAGCGGCAAATCGAGATTCTCGGAATTGAGCTACTTCTGGTCCCCAGAATTTTGGTACGGCCGCAGGGGCTTTTCGTCGAGAAGCCGAAATTGGCTCATTCCGGCAGTCTTATTTGCCGCAGGCCTGTTCGCCGTTCTCACAGGTCCCGCGGCTGCATTGCTACTGATCCCGACAATGCGCGAGGATTGGCCTGCGGGATCTGCAAACTTTTGGCTCAACGGAACTGATCAGACGCTGTGGCCTACAACCTTGGATGCCTCCGCCGTCGGCGGGCCCGAATGTCTTCTTCCCAGCGTCGAAACGGTAATGTCGAACGTCGGGAATTCGTCAGCGTGCATCTGGGGTGGACACGAGTATCTCACCCAGTATTATCGGCAATGGCGGTTCAGAGGGTTTTTCTCTAATGTAACCATGGACGAAGGTCAATTTAGGCGTGATTTGCGATGCGGTCTTAGGGGCAATAGCTCGAGAGAGACGTGGACTTTAGGAAGCAGCCTCGCCGTGGGCGCGTTTGCTCAGAAAATTCAAATTGCATGGGGTGACGCTCTTGCCTTGGCTCCGAAGACCCAACCTGGCAAGATGTATGCAACTTTCAACGCCCGGCCCCAGGATGGCACGGTGTCCACCATCGAAAGTCGCATTCCAGCCGTACGCACTCAATGCAGCTGGTATCCCCTCAAGTTTGTCTCAGACCAGCAAAGACTTGGCGTAAGCATTTTCTGATAGTCGCGATTGGCCTATGCTGATGATATCCGATAGTATCCCTACCTTCCAGAATATGACTACAGTTCCTATTCAGCCGACAGCTTCAACATCGACCTTATGGGGTATGCACTCTCGGAAGTCTACCCACCCTCATCCAACATTTCCAGCCGCTGGCTCCCTATTCCTGTTACCCCGGCGCTCCTCAAGTTTGCAGGTAACGGCACCGTTAATCATACCGACTTCCTTCCTTCCGCGTTCCTGGGTATTCAAATCCCCGCTTTAGATCCATCTCCAGCGTCCGGTACCGTCTTTGCCTGCTCGATCGACGCCCGCTGGGCGCCTGGAAAGAGTATCGCTACGGACGGAGGCCCCTTTTCCCGCTTCACCCAGCATAGCGAAATCACCAACTTCCGCGAGCCCCAAGAAATCCATCCTGCGTCCCGCGACGGCTTCCTCCCCAAAAACGACGGCTCCTGGACAACGGTCCGGATCGATCCCGCCTGGCTCAATACCCTCACCCCGTCGCTCTCCACCACTGCCCCCGGCTTCACCACGCTCTCCGCCTTTCTCGAAAGCATCGACGCCCGCAACGCCACCGGCTGGATGAAAAGCTATAACGACATCGTCGCTGGCGTCGAGGGTATCCTCGCTACCCTCGTCGCCGACGGCATGTCCCGCATCGGCTACACCGCCAACGCCGCGCCGGAATCCATGCGCTGGAACGGCGACATCTTCGCCTCTCCCTCCCCCTACAACAACATCTTTCCCCACTCCACCGCCAACGCCTTCCTACCACCCCCGGACACGCCACCCGCCTCCCTCATCCAGCTATCCTGGTCCGTCACCATTGCCGGCTACGCCTACGGCGCCGACAGCCTCGCCTACTACCTTGCGCTAGCGGTGCTATTCTCGCACGCCGCGCTGGCGCTGGCGCACGTCGCATACCGAATTTACACGCGGCGCTCGGCCGAGTGCTGGGACTCGTGGGAGGAGCTGCTGGTGCTAGCGTGGATGTCGAAGCCGCCGTTGGAGCGGGAGGGTGGGCCGCTAAGGAATACTTGCGCGGGAATCGGCAGCGCAAGGACGATGCGGACGCGGATGAGGGTGAGGGTGGCGGATGAGAAGGGTGGGAGGGAAGGCGTGGAGATGGTGGTTGCGGGTGGGGAGGGGGAGGGGTGGGTAACGGGGGAGGTGGTGGAGAATGTGAGGTACGGGGCGATTTGAGGTATGATGTGGGTCAAGCCGTTTGTGTTGGGGGATTTCCTTGCAAGCTAGAACGGACGCTAAGCGTGATCACGATCGAAAGGTGTATCGAAATTCGGCATGAGAGCTTTCGGGAAAAGGAGAGCCGGGCCAGGGGGGGGAGTGGGAGGGTTTGCCAGAGTGGATAGGGGGTTGTTGGGGGTGGGGGAGGTTAGGTTGGCGTGATGGGGCGGAGTGATTAGAACTTGCTAGGACTTGATAGAGGGGATATGGGGATAAGATATTGACACCACCCCATTGACCCGAACGCTCCCCCACCCCCCACGCCCACCCCACTCCGATCAACTCAACACCCATCACTACTCTAACCAGCTCGCCTAGAATCCCGTCTTGCACCTCGCTCCCTCGCCCCATCCCATTTCATACCTTCTCCACTGCCTCCATGATCCAACCCCATCCCCACACCTCCTCTTCCCCCATCACATACCTCCACCACCTCCACCAATAATCCTACCTACCAATCCTACCAATCCTACCTAACAACCTACCCATCATTCACTCCATCATTCCCCCAGCCAGCAGCAGCAACTAAGAGGCACAAATCCTACAAGGCAGATACCACTGCACCTGCTTCAGCTATCGTGAAGAGAGGAAATTCTGAGAGTGTGGGTTTGGTGAGGTTGGGGAGGGGGAAGATGGGCTTGGAGAGCATGAGGGTGGAGTGTGGTAAAGAAGTGAGATTTTGGTCATCCCGCAGCGTTTTGACTTTTGTTCAAGGAATTTTTTTGCATTTTTGAAAAAGGGTACGACTGGGCACTGCAGGGCTTTATTTTACTATAATGAAAGTAGGGTGTGACAAGAAAATGTTCGAATAGTAGCGCATTGAATGGGTGTTTTTCTGTCGCTTGTTTGAGCGGGTACGATGAGTCCTGCGATTCGTGTTGAAGCGGGGTTGGATCAACTGTTTAACTGATTGAGAGCAATGATGCTATTGAGAATGATTCTTTGATGGGATTATATTCAGGAGGCAGGGGAGTTAGAATGTGCGTATGAGATGTTGCTGCGATGGATATACTGTGTAGAGGGAAGGGGTCTGGTGTGTCATGAAGTAGTGAACCATGATGGGAATGCTGACGCGAAAGGCTCTGGGTTGGAATTGCCGAATTGTTTCCAGCAGTGAGAAAAAGACAGTAAAAGAAAGTCGAGTGTTCAAATTGTGGGAAATGCGGTCATAGTGAATAGTCGATGCAAGACTTTTCAACCTCTTTACTCGATCAACGCAGTCAAACGAACCTTCACCCTTGAAAATTCAGCAATAAAAATAAGGAACATCTCATGTCTTGCTCATCAAATATGATGACACAGCAACAAACTTGCTCATTTGAATCATCGTCTCATTATACAACTTCTTTCCAATTTTCTGTTTTGTCAAAAATTCGATGAACTCATCACATCTGCTCAAGTTAACTATCTCAACTTCATCTCAAACAAAACAATCAGAAAATAGAAGTTCTTACGACTGAACAGTCTTATTCAACATAAACTCTTCATGACTTTCGAGAATCACTATCAGCATCGCATTCAGAATCAGTCACGCCTCATGCTCACTCGATCAAGTTCGAATCAACTTCATGATGTTGACGGGGACGCGCAGGTAGAGAGGCAGGACATCGCTCATGGCCGTGTCTACCATGCCAGGACACAGCATATTGACAATGACTTTGTTCCTATCCAAGCGTGGTGCGAGTTCGTACAGGAATAGTGCGCACAGCAGTTTCGTATCGTTGTAGTTCTGGAACGGGAAGAAATTCTTCGGATCGTCCATGTGGCCAACGACAGTCTCGTCAGACTGTACCGAGGCTTTGTTCGATAGAGTGGATTGGAAATGCCTTCGACTTCCGACCCAGGTGATGCGGGAAGGAACGTCGGTTTTTGCAAGCGCTAGCTTCGAGTTACGGGAGAAGCTCGAGGAGGAGGAGGACGTTGGAGAGATATTTCACTTGCATTACGCGTTCGTGGCCGCTAGGGCCGGTTTCATGCTTTAGGATCCCGATGCCGGCGTCTAAGAGCAGGTGGTCGACAGCGGGCAGCTCTGCTTTGACAGCTTTGACAAACGATTGGATGGAATCATAGTCGTCCATGTCAAGCTTCATGACCTTGACTGTGGGGTCTTTGTTGTGTTTCTTTACACCCGGGTCAGCAAGTAAGGAGGCCTTGCAACCTTCGCCTTTAGAAAATGTTGCGGACGGCAAGGATAACGGTAGATGCGTTACGGGCGAGGAGTTGACGGGCAGATTCTAAGCCCATGCCTGGGCTGGCACCGGTGATGATGATGGTCTTCCCTTGAAGGTCGATGCCCGTGGGCAAAGGGGTGACTTTGACCTGCGAAAGAATACCCATTGTAGGGGGGGAAGAGAGGCTGATTGGAACCAGATATTGTGGGTGGAGATTAAGAAAAGGAGTTAATAATAAGGGCAAGAGTGTATATCAACGGACTTTTGAATTTTTGGATGAGATGGAAGAGAATGCAATAAAGCAGGACACGGAACACTCTGTTAATATAGGTTCACATGGACCAGTTTTAGATGAGCTAAGCCAAATATTCGTACGCGAAGAGACTGCTCCTCGTCTCATTGATTGCAGTGCTGAGAAATCAAAGATGTCGATTGATTTGAACAATGGCTCCAAGCTAACCTTGGAGTTTTAAGGGTTTAAGCTATAGCAGTGAGCGGTCTGCCCTCTGGCGACTTGCCATTATCCAATGAACAGATCTGTGTTCTTCAAGATGGCAGTCCTAAGTGAACATGAGCCCTTGCTTCTTAAAGGTCTGAGTGCTTAGAATCGGTCCAGCGCGTCACGTTTATCGTGCGACGCTAAGCTAAAATAGGAATTCGACCGAGCATTACTCGGCCAAGACAC
>JAABUL010005823.1_pt1 | contig 14872 bp, 21 predicted proteins | sample 5559151 | NCBI WGS metagenome assembly JAABUL01 (sample SAMN10711876, study PRJNA513368) | rock metagenome | isolation source: Antarctica rocks | place: Antarctica: Victoria Land, Pudding Butte sud | reverse complement strand
CAGAGTTGGGTGTGGAATCCCTAATGGTATGGTGACTGATGTTCATATGTCAGTTGGGGATGCACAACAATGTTCAAGGCCACAGAAATGAAAATGTGTGTAAGCAGACTTATGATGCCAGCTGTAGTTGAATGATGATTGAATGCACTGTTTAGTTGTGAATAAATGCCTTCAAACAAACAATCAACCGCAGTACTCGCAGAACGGGGGGTCCTTCGCTGCGTACTGCGGGTAATGCGTACTGCGGACCTGCGGAACAACACTGCAAGACCATGCTGAGTTAGTCAGGTGTTCGAAATTAAGATGCTGAAGTACACAACAATGTACAGCTGTGCATATGTCTTAATCGCAATTTACGACCTAAGCTGTATGGTGTTGGAAGCTTTTGCTGGCTCAAGCAAACTCCCCTGGCAGCAGAGGACCACATGTGGTCATGAGAGAGAAATGTTACTGACAGTATTACTGAAAGACAGCTTTTCAAGAAGGTGATCAAGCATTGAAAATAGATTGACCACACTGCGTATATTCACTGAACAATGAAGGCCCAGACACAACAATGAAAGCCAGCAACTTTTGCCAATGCCATTGCAGTGCTACATCAAACAACAGTCTTCTGAGTGGCACTTAATCCTGGCTGTCCTGTCTGGCTGTGGCAGTTCTGGACCCGGCGGGACAAGGCTGATGTTGTCAAGGGGTATGTCCGCTAGCAGCGGATGATGGTACAGAGTCCCCCGGGACTCTGACCATTATCCCCCGTCACCGCCTTCAGCACACTAGTGGTAGCCTTGCGGCCAGTCTGAAGTGTCTTGCTCCAGGTAAAATCGTCTGTTCTGCTGTGCTGTTGCTGCTGGCCTTCTGCATAGAAGGTGTGCTGTCTGCTGTTCTCCTCCAAGCCCTCGTCAGTTGGCTGCATTTGCAATGTCTTCAGTAGTTTTGCATGCTCTTCATCTGCTGGCCTCTGCAATTCCCCAGTCCATCTGTCTGTTGCTAGGTATGCTGCATTCCAGTCACCTGCCATGATCAAGTTGTCACGTCCTGCTGCATTGTCTGCTAGGACTTGATAAACCTGGCGTCTCACTGCCATGTCATGGGGCATATACACGGCCCATATGTTTATCGCGTCACTGCCGGCTGGTTGCAGGCAGATCTTTTGACAGTGGCTGCTAGCGCTGGCTATTGGGGCATTCAGCGGGTCTACCTTCAGTGAGCCATGTGTGGCCAGCTTCTTATGGATTGCAATAGCTACCCCAGCTGCGCCTGTGCGCTTTCCTTCTCTCATGTTTGGTTCATCCCTCTTGCAACTTGTGTGAACAACATAGTCCTCCAGAGCCTCTGTGAGTTTTTTTCTGAATCTCGAATTTTTCCTCAGCTTGGTGTCCGTCAAGACAATAAAGTTTGGTGCCTGTTGCTTCATTAAGTGTGTAAGCTCATGCAACACAGTCGTCAGTCCTCTCACGTTCCAGCTTTTTCAATGATGGCATCTGCTTTGCTGGTTCTCCTGTGGCCTTTTGCCTTTTGGGAAAGCACTGTCCAGTTTGCTCTGTCGCTGTGGCCTTGGGTGCTTCTCTGCCTTGCCCAAACACAAAGAAGCTTCTGATATCTTTGGTGCCAGTCTGCAGTGTCCCGTTCATTTTTGCGCACACCTTTGCAGACTATTTTGTCTTGTGGCTGTCAGCTGAGTCATCCTCACTGACAGCTTGTCTTTTGTTCCCTTGTTTATTTGTATCGCATTTCTGCGCATTTGCCTTCTTGATCCTCTTGCCAGTCTGCCTTTTGGCTGCTGGCTTCTCAGACACTGTCTTCGATCCCATGGGCCACATTTTGGTGCTTGGTACATAATCCGGCAAGGGGTTTGTGCGCCGTCGTTTTTGCACTTGTGCATCTGAAGTGTCCTCAGCTTGGTGGTCTGTGGCTGTTGTCACCCTAGTTGTGCTACCAGCAGCTGTCCCTTCCTCCGTTTCCCTCCCAGTTCTGGGATGTAGGTCAGAGTGCCTCTCAGTTTTCTCCATTCTGAAAATCCTCTTGCCAAATGCAATTCTTCTGGGCCTGTCTTGAGCCTTATAAGGCAGCTTTGACTCGTCTAGGACAGGCTCAGATATCTTTGGCCTGACTGAGTCGTGCTCTCGCTTTTTTGTTCGCTCTGCTGGTCAATGCTATTATCATGATGACGTATGATACTTCCTTGCTCTAGTGTAGTACAGTGTATTCTTCCATTTGGCTGCGGTGCAGGCCTTGGACCTGCAGTGGCATGTGTTGTAATGACCAATTCTTCAGGTGTTATGAAGTCCAATACCTCCAGCCATTGTGGGTATCCTTCAGCTGCTGCACCAGGAAGTGTATTGTAGTTGTATGCACTTCCTTTTGCAAATATACATACAGTCCCTTTAAGTGAACTCCAGCCTACATCATCTAATTGTACTGGCTGTCCCATCTCAGAATCTAGCAAGTACCACTCTTTGCTGACTGGGTGTCGTTTGACACAGACAGCATGTCCATATGCTGGGTCTTCATGTGGCATATTGCCGCAGTGCCACCTGAGCACAAAGGCATTCTGATCTGCTGGTAAGCCCCTCAGAAACATGTCTGCATTTGAGCCCACTGGAATGTTTTGGGCCACTGGGTATAGCCTTGTGCTTGGTACGCTGTGAAAATGCAGGAAAGCATCGATCGTCATGTCTCCAAAGTTTCCATCCCTTGAGCACCATCCTACACCAAGCCTCAGGTTTTGACCTAGGGCTGTGTTGTCTTTTGCATGCTCTTCGCAGAACTTCAGCATGGTTCGGACTGCATGGTCGGACTGCATGCTTGCCGAGCGTTGCATTCAGGGCATGCACTTGACAGAACTTCCTCACTTGATGCTCCATATACAAGCCTGTTGTGCCATGAGCTTGTTGTGTTTGCAGGCCATGTTGGTTTACCCCATTGTTAGTTCCTCCTTTTGGATCAGAGTGCTGGGACTCAGCGTTTGCGGTCTGTGTGTCATCATTGCCTCTCCAGATGCACCTTCCTATAAGTTTGAGAGGAGCTAGCAGCATTTCATACAGTCTAGAGACGACTGCTTTCACACACTTTCTGCTTTGATGCAGCCAGCTTCGAGATTCTGAGTGTTGGCACTTGAGAAACTGATTCTTGTCCAGTATTTTCCATTAGCGCACTTTGGATGATCAAATCTGCGTAACTGTATGCTTTGGGTGTTCCATGTCGCATGCAGTACCAAGAGATCTCATACTTGGACATGAGATGTAGAATGAGTATTCCAATCATTGACCCTGGAATACACGTTGCTTCTACTGCGCTCATATAAAGTTGTACCTTGTGCACAGCAGGGTCAGTGGAGGAGTGTAAGATCAAAGCGTCACATAATATGATTGTATGATAGTTATATGATAATTACATGATTATGATAAGATGATAACAGGTGCGTTGACCCATTTTCTTGCCTAAGTGTGCAATCGACACAGTGCACACTTTTAAGGAGGTAATACAGTATTGAGCACTGCATACGCTTCCTGGGTGCTGCTTCGTCAGCTTCATGATGGACTGCAGTAGAATAATGCTGACCAATGCCAACACATGTATTGCCTGAGCTGCGACTGTAACTGCACATGGAATCACCAGCCCTACAAGTGCAAAGCTGATGTGTTTGCATGTCTGCAGTATTATCTTCCCTGTTAGCTCCCACTCTGCCAAGCTTCTTCTCTGCATGTGCATATCACTTGTGAGCGTCTTCACAGCTTGTATTTCTTCACTGGACACATGGACGTCATGACAATGCTGGTGCCAGCTGCACTGTACATGAGGTTGAGTGGTGGGGATCAAGCTTTGGATGATGGGTAACAATTTAGCATGCACAGTATGCATGCCGCTGGCTACTAACCAATATAAGCGTATTGCATGCTGTCCCAGCGGTGTTGCTGAAGGCAGCCTTGGTGCATAGTATACAGACGTACTGGAGAAGGCTTGCAAGGCACTGATGGTGGTGCCAGCTGAGGGCAGGGAGTGTGTTTGCATGTATTGGTAGAAACTGGTCTGCTGCACTTTGGCAGCATCAAAGCACGGCTCTACTTGCAGTGGATCGTGATGTACACATACATGACAGTCAGCTGTGCTACAAGGCATGTGTAGTTCATTGCAGACATGTGCAGGGAGGCTGAAGGTGTCATGTATGTTGGTGTTGAGAAGGCTGTTGCTGCTTTGGTGGCACCCAAAGAAAGAAGTCCCTACAGGGCAGGATAGGGTGAGATTCGTGTCGTCATAGTACGGCCTGTGGTATTGCAGCATTTCTGTGCTCATACAGGTGCCACTGCAGTAAGGTGTTTGGCATGGTGTGTACAAGCTGTCACTGTTTATCAAAAAGTCACAGCGTTCAGCACGTAGATCAGGTTGAGTCTTGTTGCGCTTCATAGCTTTGTCGCGTAAGTGTGTGCGTTGGCAGTCGTTGTGATCGGCGTGAAAGTGTTCTTGGTTGTGTGATCGGTAGTTGTCTGATCGCCCAACTCCCGCAGTAACCTTTTTCCAGGAGCGGACCCTCGCGGGTGGGCATCTCTGGATAGGCGCGGGAGTGGTATATGCAAGTGCTATGCAGGTTTGTAAGGCAAGAAGCGAGATCACAAGAGTTGGGGCATGGCAGCACACACCTGAGGTGCCGTTGCGCAGCTGATTCTTCCCCACCCCTTGTGTCTTTAAAGCTTGCATGCTTACCACACTTACAGCGGCGAAAACTGTCGGTCAGGTCTCAGCTAGCGTCTTCTATTGGCAAGTTGCCTGAAAGAATTTGTAGTAAAAGGGTACGGCCGTTCCTGTATGCTGATGACATTTCTTTGGCATGTAATACCGCTCAGAAGTTCAGGGAAGCTGTCATTACCATGGACGCCACATTTCTACCTTGGGGACTTAAAATCAGTACAAAGAAGACCAAAGTGCTGGTTGTCGGCAGAAATGCTGCAGCTCAAGCTGCAGAGATTTGTCATGTCAGTTCTGCTGTACCCTGGAGAAACATGGGCTGTTGTGAAACAACACATTAGCCCTTGAGCTGTTGTCCAGATGAACTGCTTGTGACGCATCTGTGGCATATCCTTGCGCAATCATGTGCCAAACCTAGGTCATGTTTTCAGGATGCCTAATGATAGATTGCCTAAGAAGCTTTTGTTTGGTGAAGTCAAGGGGCTTCGTCCACTTGGCCGCCCTAGGTCTAGTTTCGATGATGCATTATGTGACTGTCAAAACTGTCGTTTTAGAAGGCCGTACAGGGATGCACAAGACAGGCTGCATTGGAGAACAAGACTTGTCCTGCATGTACCTGGCTCATCATGAGCTGGAAAGCGTTGAAATTATTATTGATATTTTTGTTATTATTATTGTGATTATTGTTATTATTTTAGTCTCTGATGCGTATATGAGATGCATAAAAACAAATAGAGCAACGGGTGTCAAAACACTATAACGTGAACATTGTGTGCAAAGTGCATTGTAACAATTGACATGCTTCCAAGCCAGCGCTGTTCATCAGAGGCACATTACACAGTGTAGAAAGCACAGCTGCTATGCATTGCGACGTGAACCTACCACTTCAGCATTCCAGGTTGCCTGCTTTGTAATTGAGCTGGCTTGTCCTTGCATGCTCCTGCTGTCAAAAGGCATGCTTTGGCACACCAAGATTTCTGCTCCTACGGTATTGCTGTATCTACCAAAGCATAAACATAGAGCTGGCTGCAATAGACACTAAAAGATTGTACATACAGGGTGGGCATTAGGACCAAACAGTATGACTGTTACAGTGGCAATGCATGCGTCACAATGCTACTTGTCGTGCATTGGTAAAGGTGTGCAAATTGCACAAAAATCATGAGCGAGGGCATACCCCTACAGGACTCTCTGCGGTGCTTGCAAGTGCAGCAGGCCGTGTAGTCTTCAGGCTATCATAGACTGCATGCATTTCTGTGTCATCCTTGGTTGGATGCTGGAGCTGTGGAGCTGTGTGCTATTCTGAACTGAGGGGCACCACTGCATCTTTTGTGGCTGTTGTGCATTAGCTTGCTGCACTGATGCAGACCCTGACACTTGAACTGGATGGCCTGTGTCAGGACGCTGTCTCTGCTGCAAATTCTGATCCAGGTGACCATGCCTGACCTAATGCAAGTGAGCCAACACCTGCTGCCTTGGGGCAACGTGACTTGCCTACATCTAGCTTGCATTGGTCGTGAAGAAGTGAGCTGCATGGAAGAGCATTCCAACATTCAGAAACAAGCTGCTGTTTTTCCCAGGAGACTGTCATCTGCCCCGCTCATGTCATCCTTGGATGGTCCTATTGTATCTAATGTCAGCCTGCCATGGGAGATAGAAACCAACAGGGACGTAGCACTTGTTACACAATATATGTTTCATTGATGACACAGAACTGCACAGTATACACCGCTGATGTAAAAACAGATGACTGTGAAAGCAGATGTCAGACTCTTGTGCACAGACTTTGACCCGCAACACACGGCAGACACATCTATCAATACAAGGTGCACAAGCCTTCATAGCCACTCCGCAAATTTCGCAAACTCACCTTCGATCGGTTTTTGATCTCCTGCCAGACGCATGTCAAGGAGCTTGCAAAGGGTGCAGAGGGGGCTTGAAAAGCTCTGCTTAGTCAGATAAAAGATCTTCTTTGCTTGGAAGGCGGGAAAAAGTAGGTAAATCAACTCTTGTAGATCAGATTGAGGGGTCCAAGCTGTTTGGATATGGACGATAAATAGTTCCTTGGAGACAAATGCCGCGCCCACCATGCTCGGAGACGTCATGATAATCATGCCGATTTGGACTGCGCATCCTTGCTCGCTTGAATGGGCGGGCAAGACAAAGTCTGACAAACACGGTTTGCGGTGTTGTCAACACCGGATTGTATGATTAATTGATCTTGGCGGCCAGCTTGAAACATGATTAATACATGTCTTCTGACGTAGCTGAGGGCTACTGCTGCGACATATTTGCCGCCTGGGAGGTCCCAAGCAAGGATCGAGCTGACCACTGGTTTGCACGCAGGTCAAGAGGGTTGTTACAGTACACGCAGCGAGCAATGAGCACGTGCACAACATCTGCCAACGCATGGCAACAGTCACACTCCAGCTCGACACTCTTGCCAGCGATGCACGAAAACCTAAGGACTGCCTGTTGCATTGGGATCCAGCGTTTAAATATCTCAAAACCTTACAAGAAAGACGGCCTAGCTTTCGTATGCTGTCATTGGAACATGTGAAGAAGCCTGCCACCCTTCCTAAAGCGAAAGGAAAACAGGTGAGATTTCTCGAAAAGTTTTGAGACACCATTGGGAAGCACAAAGGATATTTTGAAAATATAGGAGGCTTTCAGGAAGCCTATGCTTGCAATCCTGAAATTAAGGAACACGGATTCCCAACAGAACACTCGGCAGTGAAAGCGACCTCTGTTCTGGCCTTGTGTTTCCAGCTTATTGACAACCCATTATCAGGGGAGAAACAACTACTGTGCGAGTACCAGAAGGGTGACACAGTTGCACATGCAGGCCTGTTCCTAGGAGGTCATAATGTACATGTTGATAAAGCACGTGCACTACCCTATCCAGTGCGTAATGATATGATGCGCCTCAGTCACACATTGTTGTGAATGCAGCAGCCAAAATGAAGCACAACATGCAGTTCAAAGGCAGGCTTGGTTGTGCTGATGCTGAAATTCTGCTTGATACACAGTCTAGCCTCATTAGTGACCTGCCAAATTTGCCAAGAAGAAGGCATCAAGACTGACCAAAGACAGGAACTCTCTTTCCGATAGTCAAGTCAGTCTGGTGGCAGGCAAGTGCAAAGTACATGTCAGATCCCAGGCATATCAGTTTATGGTTACGTGCTATGTAGTACTACTGATTGACCAGTTTGACACTTATTTTGGATGACTGAGTCCTGGATGCTGCAGTGTAAGGACTACCTGGTTTATGATGACCTATGATTTTCGCTTAGAAATTCAGCAATGTGCAAGCGCATGGAATTCACCCCTAATGATTGTAAGCGCATGTCACTTGACTGCCCAAAAGCTGACAAGAAGCTTGGTGCTAAGCCTGCAGCTGCATCTCTGTATGTGAGTGTAATGCAGTGTAAAAGGGCTATATCAAGAGGCGCAGATGTCAGGTATGTTTTCGCAATTCATGAACCTGACTCAAGCGGTGTTAATGTTGCTGCAATGGGTGTTGGCAGTGCAGCTGCAGCCCAATAGGGCAGATGCACACACAGCATGGACAGCACACTGGTGCCAGAATCACTTCTGCAGTCTGTGTCACATCAATACAGGGACTGTTTGCCTGACAAGCTGATGGTTTGCCTCCAGAAAGAACTAAAGGTCTTGCAATTCCTACACAACCTGGATCTAGTCGAGTTGACAAGGACATATACAGGATTAGTCCTGTTGAGAAAGCAAAGCAGATTCACAAGGGCTCCGGCAAGGCATCACTGAGCCCAGTACCTCACTGTAGTGCAACTATTGATTGATAAATTGAGGGCATACTCAGCTTGCAGTCTTCGGTACTCTGCCAAGATGCCTTAGCTAGCTTTACAGCAGCCTGCAGGTCTTCTGTCAAGCCTGTGCAGCTGGGGCCTCAGTGCCTAACTCAGTTGTAAGTGGGAGTTGACCAGAATGCAGGAAGAAGGCAGTGTTGCATACCGAATCCTGCCATGCATTCTTGATGGTAGCCTCAGCAGCATGTAGATGTTCATCCCAGTCATCATGCATTGAACTGACACAATGCTGCAACATCTCTTCCAATGTTCTGTCTGCCCATCTGAAGTAGGATGGTATTGCAATAGATCATGACAGTCTACTGCCAAGTAGTACAGAGACCTCTTCCCAGAAATCATTGGTGCACAGGTGTTCCTGTCACTGACAATCTCACGGACTAAGCTATGCGGCCTAATGATCACTTGTACATAGAGCCTAGCCATTTCATGAGCAGAGACGTGTGTTGGCACTGCTGCAAAGTGCACCATCTGGCTCAGCATGTCTACAAACACCATAGTCTTTGTATCGCTTGTTTGGTAGGTGGCAGCTCAGTACTCAAATTTACAGACCACATTCTGAGTCCAATGAATGGGATCTGCTGTCAACACCACAGGTTTGCATTTCTGCACTGCATTCCACATGTACTCCGGTCAGCATTTTTTAGCTGAGCTTTGTAAATAGATGTTGCCTTCACTGTGACTTTGTGCAACACTGCACATTTGTATATATGATGTGTGCCATGGGCAATTGTTTGTGCTTATATAGTATAGTGAGATTCATGGTGCCACATTTCTACTGCAGGCCAATAGAGATAATGATGATGCCGGCAGTTGAGGGGAAGTCTGTGCTCCTGACACAGTGGCAAGTAGCAGGACTCATGTATTCTGCAAGAGCGGACTAGCACGGTGGCAAGGAGTGAATGGCAAGTGAAGAAGCCTAATCATGTTGATAAGTCAGACCAGCTGGTCCAGTTCATGATCATGATATGTCTGCACCACATCCTGGTCCTATAATTAAGATTGACAATCTGACTAGGTCTGATCATTGTCATCTCAAATGGCGTCCGTGGTTGCAGCGGAACGCGGAATCACTACATAGCTGAAGTTGACAAAGTTGTTTTAAAGTATAGGCTGAATAGTGATTAGTTGCATGTGTGCATAGCATCGCAGTCCAGCAGACTACACTCTGTATGCCTTGATGCTGAGGGGCTTTTCAGATTTGTTGCAATTTGCTATTTTCTCCCATACAGATTGGGTACAGGCTGGTATCAACAATATAGGCTGTTTACAGTAGACATCATCAACAATAACCAATATAGTTGCGCTTTCTGCAGAAAGTAAGTCAGAAAGAAGCTGCATTTGTCTTGCCACATGAAAAAGTGACTGGATGAGCTCAAGACAGTGGACCCATCAACTTGCAGGGGCAGTCATGGCAACCGTTTGTTTTAGGTCGCAAGCTTTACTGCAATCAAACGACACAAGGCGTCCTCTCTTTCCAGGCATCCTCTCTTTGCCGGCGTTCTCTCTGGCTTTGACACCCAGAGCTGTGAAGCACCAGCAGGCTGCAACAAACGCAGCGCAGCCTGCGTGCTGGGTGACAGCAGATTGAAGCTGATTTGCCCGCACTACAAGAGGCTCGGCTACAACTTCGGCGGGGCTATCGGACACGAGACGTGGGCAAGCACATCCTTGCACTATGCATGGATGACTGACGTGGTGAAGCAGCGGAAGTGTACGTGCAACCTGACCGCCTGCATTTTCAGTCTACTGGTCCAATGGTCATGGTTGGCCCCAACGACCTTTAAAATCTAATGAATGAATGAATGAATGAATGAATGAATGAATGAATGAATCAATGAATGAATGAATCAATGAATGAATGAATGAATGTATGCTGCTGTCGTTCAGTTATACTGCATCCTGGCTGCATTGGATCTGTCAGCACCTTCACTCAAAGACACTGTAAACATAGCCTAGCGTCGTACCAGGCGTGGATCAACCAACTAAAAGCTAAGAAACAGCAGAGACAGCTTGGGATGCTGCATGATAAGATGCGCTTACAGAAAGACTTCTTGCCTCCTGGCCTGACATTTGAACAATTCTGGGCCCGCATGAAACACTACAGTAGAAACTCACGCGTTTTGGAGTACTTATACGGCCAACAGAATCAAATGGACCATATCAAACTAATCAAACATGAGTGCCTAGAGCAAGTGATACCCCCTGCAGTCTATCACAAGCTACTAGAAGTAACAGACAATTTTGCTAAACTGTGCTTGCCAAACAGACAAAAGGTCATACTGCTCAGTACCTCGGAGCTGGCCCTCAAGTTTGGCAGAGTGATCACCAACCAACACAAGAAGGCACTCAACCAGCTGACCAAGCTGCTCAACCAGTACCACCCGGCGAACGACGACATCCATGGGGTTACATTCCAGAATGTCGGACCCCCTGAGCATAGAAGACAGAACTGTCGTCAGACCAGAGATTGTGTCTGAACTTCGTAGCAGAAACACCGACCACCTAGACTCCACAGAGATAAACGACATCGAGTGCAGAGCGCTAGCAATGCTACGGGATCTCTCACTGCTGAAACCAGCACGCAACAGCAGAAAGAGCAACAACAGCAAGCCCTGCAGACGAGACCGGCACGATACAAGGACGGAAAAGTTACCTGACAGATCGTTCAACCTCACAGATGACCGAAACAGCTCTGACGACGGATCAGATGACCTTGGTCCCGACGCAACAGCCAAAGGCATGGACGTGGAGCAAAATTCCCCGCCTGGTCAAGCGGTTGGACCCAACAGACGAAGTACAAGGCTAAGCGCACTGCAGTCAGTTCGACAGCCAGGCCAAGAAAAGGTGAAAAAGAGGAAGCACGAGGCCGGCAAGCGGGAAAAGAGGAAGAGCAGGAGAAGCATGACAGGCAGCACAGAGTACAAGGCAAGGCAAGACCTGGACGAAAGTGATGCAGATGGAACCAAACTTTACAATGAATACAAGAGGGGTGAATTGTTGATACAGTGGTCGTCAAAAGTCTGTATCCAAAACCAGTCCTTGCTTAGCAGAACAGTTCGTATGCGATGACAGCTCAATCTGACTGGCGGTACGGCCAGGTAGGCCTAGTACACCATCGAACGCGTGTGTAGGTGGGACCAGTGCGGCAGATATCGTCCGTAGCGCTAGCTGCAGAGCTTTGACCCTGACTGTGCGTTGACCTAGGAAACCTGTTGTCAGCAGAGGGCAAGTTTGCTGCACAGCAGCAAGCCAAAGCCATCGGCAAGCAGGCCTCAAGAGGGCAGTGCTGTCTGTAAAAACAGGCCAGCTTTCTTTTGTAGTATCCATTTTGTGCAGCAAAGCAGTGTGCTGTTAGCCAGAGCAGTTTCACAGAAGACAAGGAGTTTGCTTGTTGAGCAAGCTTTGCTGTCAGTTGAAGCAAAGCTTGTGCAACCAGCAAGCCCCTGTTTTCAGTGCAATCACTTGCAGGTGCCAGAAAATTTGCCAGAGTGGTTGCTATTTGACTTTGACTTAAGAGGCATGTGGCATACATGCCCAGGCAACCAATAACCAGGGACACACGATGCCCGCTCTGTAGAGGTGATGACTCTCAGCGCCACATCTCTGGGAGCTGCATGCACCCAGACATGAGCAAGCAATATATAGCTAGACATGATAAAGCCATGAGAACATTCATCCAAGCTTTTACTAAAGGGCAGTGTGGTAGTCACTACCTGATTGCAGATGTAGGAAAGGTTGAAGGACTCAAAGATATGGGCGTGCACAGCAAGAGAGTTCCAGCATTTGTTCTCCCAGGCAGATGTTCACAAGCAAGGGGCTTGGACCCTACGGTGGGGAAGGGTTTCTTGCAGAGGGGAGCAGCAGACACACGGAGCAAGATGAGGCCGGACATGAAGACAGTAAAAATGACAGCAGCAGAACAACAACAGTACTTGCGTCATGATGACAACTCTGGATCCAGACTGACACCCTTAACACCAGTGATGCCTAATGGAAATCCAAGGAGCATAAAGATTCTGGAAGGAGGATATTGCCCTGACACAAGATATGAGGAAAAACTGCAAGAAGGAAGCACAGCATAAAGCATTGGAGGTAGCTCTCAAGGACTATTGATACAATGTTACCACACTGCCTATAATCATAGGACAATCCGGGTCACAATATCACACTTCCTCTGACGCTCTAGCAAAGATTGGTATAGAGCATGGACCTGCAAGCAAAGTTATGTCCAAATAAGCAACACGCAGAATGAGTGGGTGGTGATCAGAGCTGCTGCGGCTGGCCTCTTCAAGCACATGCAATGACTGTGTTGCTGCCATGCACTTTTCAGATGCGGTAAAATAGTCAATGAAACTTTGGCCATGTGCACTTTGAAAGGTGAAATGTCCACACTCATCCCCCAGGGTCTTGCCATTCAAAACAAGCTTGTTTAATCTCCTTAAGGAGATTAATTTGATGGCAAAACCCCAATAACCCCCTGACGCAAACTGCCTAAGCGGAATGTTGTCAGGCAGCTCATCATCATCTGGTGCAGTAGGCAAGAAGGACTGCAGCTCAGCTGCTTTCAAAAAGCTTGGCACCTCTGCAGTCCTAGCATTGAAGTCACCATAGATCTGGGCACCTTTGCTTTGGTACTCCAGCACATCATTCTGCAAGCATTCATAAGGGCAGATGGCAGCAAGTGTGATCTTTTGAGTGCAAATTTCTTCTACTGTGACATGTAACGTATGCGGAGGTGCTACTTCCAAGCATCCAAGCATATGCGTTATACAGTGTCTATCAACTTCAGCCAAAGGTAGCTAGCATCATCAGTTGCTTTCAAAAAATGGACATGCTTGCTGACACAATGAGAAACAAATACATCAAGACCTCTGCCTGATCCAGCATGTACAGGTATGCATAATGAGTATGTAATGGGAAAATGTCAGGCTTGTCATGTCATCGGCCAGGTTTCAGTCAGACAAATGAAGTCATCACAAGTGCGCTAGCGACTCAGCTTGTCATTGACACCTCCTCTGATGTTCAACACAACACACGAGAGGACCCCCAGTTGATCCCTTGGTTCCAGAATGTTGAGCAGTTTGTTTGAGCACTGAACAAAGTGCTCCCTCTCCACCACAAACAGCTTCTCTGCGTGCCACTGCATCCTGATGCATCTACTCGAAGTGTTTGAAGGCAAACCAGGCTGCAGACTTGCGCTGTTGTTCCAAGTGTATCAAGTCATAATCCAGACCAATGGTAGTATTAGCGAGCTTGCCTCTGGTCTTTGGACACTGCAAACTTGTGCTTGTTTATCTCAAACTGCACCACCACAATACCATGTGCAGCATCATTGTACCCCTCTGCATGCGCTTGGCAGTGACACACATAACATAAGTCTCAAGGTGATCAGTGAACAGCTCATCCACCTTCTCTTTCAGACTGTCAAAAGTTTTACTCTCCTCTAGCTCGAAGTTGCATTCAACTCTTTCTTCTTCATGGCTCTCTTATCAGCCAAGTCTTGCTCTTGCACCGTACATTCTGTCAACCAAAACGCCAAGTTCAACAGCTGTAAAACCCAAATTTACCTTTGTCCATCGCTTGTCAAGTTTATGGTGCCCCGGAGTTCAGTAGTTCCTCTTAGAGACTGTTGGAGAAAAGAACAGCGCAAGCAACTGCACCTGGTGGGGTCGGGGCACGTACACCTTTACTTGGGATAAACAGCAGCGTCTATCCCTGAACAAAGCCGTATCTTCATGGGCGCGCGGTGCGATTGGCAACGACGACAAAAAATGCTCCAGCACAGACCTGTCCGGGGATTTTGTCAATGACGATTGGCAGCCCGTTCAAAGTGCGGCATGCAAGTACACCAGAATGTCGTCTATGCAAGTCATTCAGCGCCTGCTCGGCAAGCGTCTGGTGTTCACCGGTGACAGCATGGTCAGACAGTTGTTTATAAGACTTGTCCAACATGTCCGTGGGGTCCATACTCAAATCGAAACTGTGTTTCATGAAGACGCAAGATTTCGATTCAATGGGCAAGAAGACCACTTTCAGGTTGGCCCTATACATGAATACGAACCGCTTCTTCAGGATGGGTTTGATCTCATTTTTATGTGGGCAGTGGAAGGGATACCGACTTCCCGTATGCAGTCCACCAATGCAGATTATGCGGTATCGGCAGTGATGTACAGCTGGCATCATAAGTCTGCTTACACAAATTTTCATTTCTGTGGCCTGAACATTGTTGTGCATCCCCAACTGACATATGAACATCAGTCACCATACCATTAGGGATTGCACACCCAACTCTGCAACCCCAGCTGTTCAGATCCTGCAAACCCTAGCCAGATTCAAATTTCCAG
>JAABUL010005822.1_pt1 | contig 14874 bp, 10 predicted proteins | sample 5559151 | NCBI WGS metagenome assembly JAABUL01 (sample SAMN10711876, study PRJNA513368) | rock metagenome | isolation source: Antarctica rocks | place: Antarctica: Victoria Land, Pudding Butte sud | reverse complement strand
GCCCCTGGCAAACGATCAACAGTCGCTATCGACGCTGGCGCCAAACCGGCATCTGGCAGCGCATCCTCGAGGCTCTCAACCCACCCGAGGACACCGTTGCCTCATAACTGTCACTGTAGTACTAGGCGGCACGGAACTTCGCCGATGGTTCCAGGGGGTGGAGACTCGACGATATGAGGACGCGCTGCTCGTACCGGAGGTCGAGCCGCTGCTCATCTATTTGGCATCCGGCATGGCGAAAGCCGTGACCGAGGGAGACCGGCGACAACGTATGATCGACTGGGCGGAGGACCAGATTTCCGCCACCGGCGCGGTGCGCCTCTCCACCGACTCGGGAGTGTTCATCGCACGAAGTGCGCCCCCTCTCCCCCATCCCCTCCCCCTCTAGGGGCTGATAGGGGGGAGGGGCGATACCCTGCCTGGAACGCGAACACCCACAGGTATGACAGCGTTGTTCCTCTCGCCCGTACTCCGGCGCCACGGTCCCGGGAACCCGCTCAGGCGCCCCATTCGACCATGGTTGTCCAGGAGTTCCGTCTCCCCCCCCGCGAGGGGGAGGGGGCTAGGGGGAGGGGGGGCTACCATGTAGCATCAGGGGACTGATATGACAGAGCGCGTCAAGCTACACTCCTCCTCGGGCAGATGGATCATCGGCGCACTGGCGTTGGGGTCGGGAATGATTTTTCTCGATTCGACGGTGGTGAACGTCGCGCTTCCCAGCATTCAGGGAGACCTGGCGGCGCCGCTCTCCGGCCTGCAATGGATCGTCAACGCGTACACCTTGATGCTGGCGGCTTTGCTACTCATGGGCGGCAGCCTGGGCGACGTGTACGGCCGAAAGGCGGTGTTTCTCGCGGGTCTGCTGATCTTTGCCGCGGCGTCGGTGCTGTGCGGACTGGCGCCCAATCTGTCGGTACTGATCGCCGCCCGCGCGCTTCAGGGGCTGGGCGGCGCCTTGCTGGTACCCGGTAGTCTGGCCATAATTCGGGTGGTGATCGCGCCGGAGGACAGCGCCCGCGCCATCGGGCTCTGGGCCGGCCTGGCCGGCATTACTACCGCCATCGGTCCACTGCTGGGAGGGTACCTGGTGGGCGCCGCCTCTTGGCGGTGGATTTTCTTCATCAACGTGCCATTGGGCATTGTTACCTTCGTCGCGACTGCCAGACATGTGCCGTCCAACCGCGATGAAGCCGCGACCAGAGATCTCGACTGGATCGGCGCCATGACCTCCATCATGGCCCTGGGCGGTTTTACCTACTGGCTCATCGAGGGACCTCAGCGTGGCTGGGGAAGCCCGCCGGTGCTGGCCGCACTCGCACTGGGAGTGGCGGGGCTAGTGGTCTTCCCACTCCGCGAGTCGCGCACCGCGCATCCCATGGTACCGCTCAATACCTTCCGCTCGCGGAACTTTACCGGGGCGAATCTGGCCACCATTGGGGTCTATTTTTCCATGGGCGGTGGACTGCTCTTCCTGGTACTCGATCTGCAACAGGTGGAGCGATATTCTCCCTTGCAGGCCGGCGCGGCCCTCCTGCCCATCAGCATCCTCTTGCTCGTCCTTTCATCCCGCGTCGGCGGTCTGATGAAGCGCTTCGGGGCACGGCTTCCCCTGACACTCGGGCCGGCGATGACCGGTGTCGGGTTTCTGCTGTTCACCGCGAACGGCAGGCATCTGAATTACATGCTCAATCTCCTGCCACCCGTGGTGCTGGTGGGCCTCGGCATGTCCATTTTCGTCACGCCGCTGGCAACCACGGTGATGTCCTCCATACCCGAGCATCTGGGCGGCATCGCCTCCGGCGTGAACAACGCCGTGACCCGTGTGGCATCGCTGCTGGCCATCGCCGTGTTGGGCTTGATCATGGTGAGCCGCTTTGGCAGTGCCCTGGCGGCGCAGACGCAGCATCTCCCCATCGACGGACAATCGCGCGCCGCGCTAATGGCCCACGCCAATCGCCTGGCGGACGACCCGACGCCCTCACACCTCAGTGCTGCGCAAGAACAGGCCGTCCGCCAGGCCGTGGACGAATCATTCACCGAAGGGTTCCACTGGGTGATGGGAACCTGTGCCGCGCTGTGCCTGCTCTCAGCGGTGTTTTCGGCGGTGGTCATTCGAGACCAGCGACCAATCGAGTCGGCCCTGGCCGCCTGAGCTTTTAGACGGACGCCGGGTGGAGTGCCGCGGCAATACCGCGCACCAACGATAGCACCGCCGCCTTCCGCTCCTGGCGCGTACCCTCCGCTACCGCGTTGACGATCGCGCTACCCACGGCGACCCCATCCGCGAAGGCGCCCACCGTGCGGGCTTGCTCGGCGCCGGCAATACCAAAACCCACTGCGACCGGCAGATCGGTATACTCTCGCACCCGCGCCACCAAAGGCTGGGCGGTTTCCGCCACCCCGGAGCGCGTGCCGGTCACGCCGGCCACGCTGATGCAGTACACAAATCCGGAGGCGGTGGCGCAGACACGGCGCAGACGATCGGGGGTTGAGGTTGGCGCCACTAACTGAATCAAGTGAAGGCGATGAGACTCGGTGGCGCGGCGCAGTTCACCCTGTTCCTCCTGCGGTAGGTCCGGGATGATGAGAGCCGATATCCCCGCGGCATGAGCCGACTCACAGAACTCCTCCACCCCAAAGGCCATAACCGGATTGAAGGCGCCGAAGAATATCAGCGGCTTGTTTGACTGCCGGTGAATCTCGGCCGCGAAGCGGAGACAGTCGGCCGGCGTGGTACCGGCATCCAGCGCAGCCTGCTGCGAGCGCTGGATTGACGGTCCATCCAGCAACGGATCGGAAAACGGGATGCCGATTTCGAGTGCATCCCCCCCTTCCTCCAGAATCGCCAGGCAGAGCTCGACAAAGGTTTCCTTGCTGGGAAAACCGGCGGTCAGGTACGGGATGAACAGGGCGCGTGACTGAGCGCGCCCCTGCTGAAAGGCCTCATCCAGCGCGTTGTGGACGCTCACCCGCGTCGCGACCGCATCAACTGCTGCACTTGGGCGACGTCCTTGTCGCCGCGCCCCGAGAGATTGACCAGGATAGTCTTACCCTGCCCCTCGCCCTGCGCCAGTTTCAGCGCATAGGCGACAGCATGAGCCGGCTCCAGTGCCGGAATAATGCCTTCGGTGCGCGACATCTCACCGAACGCATCCAGCGCCTCGGCGTCCCCAATTGCCACATACTCGGCTCGGCCGCTCTGTTTCAGGTGGCTGTGTTCCGGCCCGACGCCAGGATAGTCGAGTCCCGCGCTGACGCTGTGAGTGCCGGCGATCTGGCCGTACCGGTCCTGCAGGACGTAGGTTCGAGCGCCGTGCAGCACCCCCTCCACACCGTATACCAGGGTAGCGGCGTGGTCGCCCACCTGGTCGCTGCGGCCACCCGCCTCCACCCCCACCAGTCGCACCGTGGAGTCGTCCACAAAGGGATGAAACATACCCATGGCGTTGCTGCCGCCGCCCACGCAGGCGATCACATAGTCGGGCAACGCTCCGGTCAGATCGACGAACTGGCGCCGTGCCTCCAGACCGATGACCGACTGAAAGTCGCGGACCATCAGCGGGTAGGGGTGGGGGCCAACCACCGAGCCGATGAGATAGTAGGAGTCCTCAACATGTGCGACCCAGTCGCGGAAGGCTTCATTGATCGCATCCTTGAGCGTCGCGGTGCCGGACTGCACCGGAACGACCTCAGCTCCCATCAACTCCATACGGAAGACGTTCAACGCCTGCCGCTCCACGTCGACCGAGCCCATATAGACCACGCATTGCAGCCCCAGCATGGCGCACACAGTGGCCGTGGCCACGCCGTGCTGCCCGGCCCCAGTCTCGGCAATGATGCGGCGCTTGCCCATCCGAGCCGCCATCAACCCCTGCCCCAGCGCCGCATTGATCTTGTGCGCTCCGGTGTGCGCCAGGTCCTCGCGTTTCAGGTAGATATCCGCGCCGTAGCGTTCGCTCAGGTTCCGGGCGTGGTAGAGCGGCGTGGGCCGGCCAACGTAGTCGCGCAACAGATCGTCCAACTGCCGGCGAAACCGGGGGTCACGCCGGCACGCGCTATACGCTTCCTCGACCTCGCTCAGCGCCGCCATCAAGGTCTCCGGCGCATACTGGCCGCCGAAACCGCCAAAGCGACCGCCCGCTCCAGCGCGAGACGCAACCGTGGGATCAAGATCGAGTGACACGATGTTTCCCCTTTTTTATCGAGAGTGGAAATCAGTAGCCCGAGTCGCCGAACCAGCATCCCTGCCGGTCTCATTCTCCAGCATGAAGCGGGCTATTCACAAACGGCTCTGATTGACTCCGGATCTTGCGTGCCAGATGGTTCTGTTTATGAGCGGACAGCGTGGTGAAGGTGTGCCCGCACCCTTTCGCCGCCCGGCCACGATCCACCGTACATTTATACCGTAGAATCGGTCTTCAGACCGTCAAAGGAAGGACTGCGCGGCAGCGCCAGTCCTGGGCCGTCGCGCCGTGCTGCTCCTCCACTGCCCTGGCGCGGTGGTCTGGTCGGACCACCCACGGGTGCACTTCCCTGCGCCGCGCGATGGTGGAAGACTGGGCTTATGTGCATGCGACCACGGAGCTGTGCAGCGGAGGAGCGTGTCAGACGGACGCTGGCCCGGTGCCGGCGAGAATCGGGAGCGCGGTACTGCCGTGGGACGGGCCGGCGCACGCGCGCGGCGCCTCCACCCGACGATCTGAAGATCGATTCTACGAAGTGTGGCGGGACGCATCGTGGCGGGAACTATGCGGTGTGAAACTGTCCGCTCATGCAGGGGGTCCCGGGAGACTGTCCGGGAGGCAAGGGAATCAAAAAGGGGCCCCCGCCTTACAGCGGGGACCCCTTCACTCGGTCTACTAAGCCAGCCTTAGGGCTTGAAGGCCTCGATCTGCTGGTTGGGTGCATTGTCGCGGAAGATGCCGAGCAGACCGATCTCGTCATCACTGACGGACGGATTGGTCGTCACGGGAACGGTCACTGTAGTGTTCGGTGGGACCGTCGTCGTGAGCGACTGCGGCGTGTACTTCTGCGTTGTTACGTTGAAGTTCACCGGATTGCCCGATGGCGGTAGCGTCTCAAACGGATTCCCGAGGAAATCGAAGGACTCCACCACAATCCCGATATTGCCGGCGAGGGGAATCGGCTTGCCGCTGCTGTCGAAGTTTGGGATGTCCGCCAGGGGAACCGTATCCACCAGGAAGTTGGAGAAGGCCGGACTATCGACCAAGGGACTCACTGGCGGGACGCCCGCTGCAGTCTGGCCGACAAAGTCGCCCGTCGCCAGGTCTAGCACGTAGGTCGCGTTCTGGCCCGATGGGTACGAGGATCCGTTGGCCAGGCCGACGTCGAAGTTCTCCACGAGGTACCTGGGGCTGCTCTGCCCCGGTAAGAAGATGAAGAAGTAGAACGTCTGAGTGGCTGGATTGGGTATGGCGCCGTAGGTGGTCGCCGCCAGTTGCAGGTTGGCGCCGCTGATTCGAGCGCCCAAGTACTGGAGGTCGTTCGGGCCGCCGGTGCTCACGGGACCGCTGGAGAGCAGGGAGAACAGATCGACGCGGCCGCTGAAGGCGTTGCCGTTGGTGAGTTGCACCGACGGTAGGCCCGGGGAGGAGCTACCGGTGATGGCCGAGGCCTGCCGCGCCACCACCCCAAACGGAATGTGGTACTGCATCCCATCGGTCAGATCGTTCACCATCACCTGGCCGGTCAGCAAACTGGCGGCCAGCGCGTTGCCCCGCGCGGTCAAGCCGCTACCACTCAAGCCAAAGGCCTGGAAGAGTGCCGGGTTCAGGGTGAAGGACGCCGTGACCACGGCACTTCCACCCGCCGGCACCGTGATGGTCTTGACGGTCACGCCGTTTTGCGAGAAGCTCAGGAACTCGGAGCTGAAGGAACCGATCACGGCGTTGAGTCCGCGCGCGCAGGCGCCGGTGAGATACCCAGCCCGAGTCGCCTGGAGCAGAACCGTGTTGAAGCCGTTTAGGGCCGTCTGCCGGCCCGCCTGGTCTCCGTTTCCTTCCGCCCTTGCTGCCGCATTCAGGTAGGTCTGCAGCGCGCGCTGTATGGCGACGTTGCCGACGCATCGCGTCACCTGGAACTGCAAAGCGCCGGTTCCGAAGGACGAGAGCGCGGACAGCGAGTAGGTCTGAGACACGCTGCTCTTGTTCTCGATGGTGAACGGCTGGCTCAGGGTGGCCGGCGCGGTCAGCGCCTGGAAGCCAAAACTGAGTCGCGCTAACAGTCCGCCCAACACCACCGTGGTGGCCTTGGAGGCCGCCAGCACATCAACGCGGCCGGCGCCACTCAAGGTGAGGGGAGCAGGACCGGATGGTGTGGAAAACGAGGTAGTCGTACTCGATACATTCTCGACGCTGGTGTTCACCAGCACCGCTTCCAGTTCAGTCGAGGTCCAATCCGGGTGCTCCTGCTTGAGCAGCGCCAGCGATCCGGTAACGTGTGGTGCGGCGAAGGAGGTACCGGACGCGATGCTGGCGCCGGTCCCGGTGCCAAAGGCCGCCATCTGGATATTACTACCCGGCGCCGAGAGATCCGGCTTCAATACGCCGGTCAGCGATGGGCCACCGCTGGTGAAGAATGCTAGCGTATCGTTCAGGCCCGTAACGTTGTTGTTCAGACCAATTGTGACGGTCACCGGTGCCTGCGACAGCAGGGCGCGCAACTGCACACCGTCCTGGTTGGAGATCACGATGAGCGGAATGGTGATGGAGGCGCACTGACTGGCGGATAATCCACAGCTGGCGCCGCCGGCGGGAGTGGCCGCCTGGCTGACGACGATCACCCCAATGGCGCCCCCCGCCTGTGCGTCGAGGGCCTTATTAGCGAAACCGCAGGTACCGCGGTCGATGAGGACGATGTAGCCGCTGAGGCTGCCGGCCGGGAAGGGGGCACACCCTAGACTGTGCGTGTCCAGCAGGGGACCAGTCAACGGGGTGCTGAGCGACGGGCCAAAGGTCGCGGTGAAAAATGCGATCGGAAACTGCGTGGCTGGATTGGTGAGCAGAGCAGTGGTTCCCGACACGCTGGCAGCAACGCTCAACACACGCTCGGCGTTGGACGGCGAGCCGAGGACGAACGGCACGTTACTGGCGTTACCGGCGGAGACTGCGATGGCCACGCCAACCTGCTCGGCCATGTTCAGTTCGCCTTCCTGGACCGGATCGACGCCAAAATCGGAGCCGAGCGACTCATTCAGGGCATCCACGTGATCGTTCATGTTGCCCGTCTGCCGCGGGTCCATGGCCCGGTCGATAGCCGGGATGATCGCGGCGTCCGGACACTGCGCGTGGTTGCCGCACACCTTGTAGGCGTACAGCAGCGCTCCCGGCGCCACCCCGTGGTACACCGTGAACGAGTCGGTGGGATGGACGTACACGCCCGGATCGCTCCCCAGGATCGAACCATTGGGCACGCCAAACCCTGCGATAGTGCTCGCCGTCCAGGTCCCGTGATCGGTCTGATCGATCGGATTCGGCACCGGGGTCACGGTGCTTACGTCCTGCGCCGTCGCTGTGTTCCCAACGTTGTATTCGTTACCGACGAAGTCGAAACCGCCGATCACCTTCTGATTGGGGAACATCGGCTTACCGGCGTAGTTCGAATTGTCACTCGCCGGGTAGTTCAGCTGGCTCAGATCAGGGTCGTTGGCGTGCGCCACTGCGTACTGGTAATCGGCCGGGTTTCCCGAGCCGCCGAAATCGCGGTGCGTATAGTCGATGCCGGTATCGAGATCGGCAACCGTCGTGCCATGCCCGGTCAGGTGCAGCGGGCCATCCAGCACCGCCTGGGCGCCGATCAGCGGCACGCTGTGCTGCAGATTCGGCTTGATCGCGCCCAGAATCTGGACCGACTGCACGTTAGGCAGGCTCTGCAGCTTGGCCACGTTTTTTGCCGCGATGGCGTTGACGACCACGCCGTTGGCGACGTTGCTAACGGTTTGGGTATGGGCCGCGCCCATGGACATGGCCGCCGCCGCCACCGGCGTCTGCTCGGTCTTCAAGTCGATCGAGCGACGGAGCTGCACCCCGACATCGGGCGCCTTGCTGTTGGCCGCTCGTGCGGCGATATAGGTTTCGGCCAGGGGAGCGCCGTTGAGCGCAACGAAGACATCCACTACCCGATTGGGATCGGCCAGCGCCTTTGGATTCCCAATCAGCCTGGCTGGAGGAGCGTCAGATGGACCCACATACTGACTCGTGTGACTCGCGAACGCCTGTCCGCCACCGGCGCCCACCGACACGCCGGCTGTCATAAGCAGGGCAAGCCCGCCTACCATCAACGATCTTCTCCTCAACTCCTGGCTCCTTCTTTGCTAGCAATGGATAAAGAACATGCCGAGTTTATCCCAAATCGCGCTTTATTGCAACGTGGTTCGAAGGAGTACTCCTGACATGTTCCTCCCTTCCCTCCAGCCCGTCTCGGACCAATTCCAGGGCACGCGCCAGCCGGGCAATTCCCTCTTGGATCTGGGCCGAAGTCGAGTTGGAAAAGTTAAGCCGCAGGGTATTGTGGCCGCTTCCATCAACGTGGAATCCTTGCCCCGGCACAAACGCCACCTGCTGCTTCATTGCCTCCCGCAGCAGTTCGGACGCGTCGATCGCGTCGGACAGCTCGACCCAGAGAAACATGCCGCCCTCGGGACGGGTCCAACGCGCCTCCCGCGGAAAATGTTCGGCCAGAGAGGCCAGCATGACATTCCGCCGCTCGTGGTAGGTCCACACAATGATCTGCTGGTGGTCCTCCAGGTATCCGCTGCGAAGCATCTCATAGGCAATCATCTGGTCCAGGGTCGAGGTATGCAGGTCCGTGCCCTGCTTGGCTTGCGTGAGTTGAGCGATAACCTCGGGGGCGGCGACCACCCAGCCGACGCGCAGTCCCGGTGCCAGGATCTTGGAGAAGGTACTCAATGCGATGATGTTGCCGTGATACTCGCTGTGGTCCCCTTGGCGCGCCGACTCGAGCCCAATCAGCCGGGGAAGGTGCCGGCCTTCGAAACGTAGCTGGCGGTACGGATCATCCTCGAGGATGGGTAACCCATGGCGTACTGAGACGTCCACCAGCGTCTCCCGCCGCTCCCGCGAAAGCGTCACACCCGTGGGGTTCTGAAAATTCGGCTGGCAGTATAGCAACTTGGGCTGCCGCGGCACTATCTCCTCCAGGAGATCAACGGCCATCCCACGTTGATCGGACGGCACGCCGATGAAACTCGCTTCATAGGCATTCCAGGCTTGCAGGGCGGCGAGATAGGTGGGCGATTCAACCACCACCGCATCACCGGGGTCGAGCAAGATTTTGCCCACCAGATCAATCGCCTGCTGTGAGCCGGTGGTAACCAGAATATTGTCCACCGTCGCGGCCACACCCTCGTCCGTCATCCGCCGCGCGATCAGCTCACGAAGCGGACGGTATCCCTCGGTGGCGCTGTACTGCAGCGCCGCCCGCCCTGCCTCACGCAGGACGCGCTGGGCCACATCCGCCACTTCCTCCACCGGGAAAAGCTCGGGGGCGGGCAAGCCGCCGGCGAATGAAATGAAACCCGGTTGTTCCGTGATCTTCAAAAGCTCCCGTATAGCGGAACTCGACATACGACCGGTCCGCCTCGCATACCGCTCGCTCCAGCAAATCTCCACAAGTTACCTCTCTTGCTCCGGTTGTCCTTTCACCCACCATAGATCACAGCGCCGCGCCTCCACATGAAGTCCGCTCCCTGTATAGTTCGTCAGTGGGCAGTCATAAGGCGTCGTGTTCGCCTGCTATGTCACCCTCCGGTTCTCCGTCCACGCTGTGCGAACTGTAGGCACATTGAATCCGTAGGGGCCGTGTTCGCTGACGATGGACATCATCGGACACCTGATCACCAAGCCGGCGACGCGACCGATGACTCGGACATGACATATGGTCGTCCTTCGTCCGATACCATGCCGGATCACGCGTGCGGGCGGCATAATCAAACGAGAGGAGATAGGACATGCCTATTGTCGCCATGAGCAGCAGTACGCTATCGGGTGGGCCCGGCGCCGGCCTGCTGAACGACTACCTGTTCGGTCTGGTCGACGCCCCGCATCCCAGGATCTGCTTCCTCCCGACCGCGGTCGGCGACTCGGCGGAGTCGATTGCCGGCTTCTACGGCGCCTTCCACTCCGGGCGGTGTGAAACGTCCCATCTGACGCTCTTCAATCGCACGGTCGATAACCTGCGCTCGCACCTACTAAAGCAGGATATGATCTATGTGAACGGCGGCAACACCGCTAACATGCTGGCCGTCTGGCGCCTGCACGGCCTGGACGCTATCCTGCGGGAGGCCTGGCAGCAGGACACGCTGCTCTGCGGCTTCAGCGCCGGAGGCCTGTGCTGGTTCGAGAGCGGCATCACCGACTCCTTTGGGCCCAGCCTAACCTCAATGCAGCACTGCCTCGGCTTCCTGCCCGGCAGCTTTTGTCCGCACTACGACTCAGAGCAGAGCCGCCGGCCCACGTACCAGAGCGCCATTGCCGAGGGCCTCACGCCCGGTTGGGCCATCGATGACGGCGCTGCCTTGCACTTCGAGGGGACCGAACTCCACGACAGGGTAAGCGCGGTGCCGGGTGCGCGCGTGTACCGAGTGGAGAACATCGACGGGCAGGTGCATGAGACAGCAATCGAGCCACAGCCCCTGTGATAGAAAACGATCCTCTGTGCCACTTCGGGAGCCCCCTGTGCCAAGCAGCCAGGATTCCTTTTTTTAGCGAGACAATGCAGTTGTATGGACGTAAAGACCATTGATTTCCCTTCACGCGCAGCCGATACAGGCAATCGGTGGGGCAATGGACAGCGCGCCCCGTTGATCCTGTTGCATCCAGCGCACAGAGGCCAGGAGTTTGGGCATACCGCCCAGCCGGAGGATATAGAGCCGGGAGAGAACATTGGAAGATCCCGCAACCGGACACAGCGTGGCATACGCTATTTGCGCATTGCCTACCCAGAAGACCTGACCAATGGCACAGGTAGGCATCTCGCCTTAGCTCTGGGTACATATATTGGGAATAGTGCTGGCCGACCCGGTATGGTGACTCCACCACCTCTTGCTGGTAGTAAGACATGCCGGCTCCCAAACACCAACCTGTTACGCCCACCGACGATTGGCACCAGCTCCGCCTCCACCTGGACTGGCCGGAGCAGATTAGCTATGAGCTCATTCGTCCGGTTGTCATCTTCGGTCGATCTGTTCTGCAGCGGGCCAAGGAGACAGGAACTGCGGTTCGAACCATCCGGCGCAAAGCCGACTGGTTTGACGCCCTCGGCATGGCCAGTCTGTTTCCCGCGCAAGCGCAGCGTGCCGATGAGACACCTGATCGCCGAGAGATCCCTCGACAGCTTCGTCAACTATTCGCCGATCTGAAGGCTGAGCATCCGGCATTCGGTGCCCATGAGCTGGCGACGATTGGGTATGTCGCTTCCGGTCAGCGCCTCGATCCTCGGACCGTGCAGCGGATCCTGGCGAGGAGCCTTCCGCCTTCCCGCATGACTCGCCGCTATCCCCTCTATAGGGAGATCGACGATGCTGTGGAGCGGCGGTTGGCGGTTATTCGGCTTCACACCGGGGGCTGGAACACCAAGAGTATTGCCGCCTATCTTCAGACCACGCGCCGGCGGGTCTATGAGACGCTCGAGCGCTGGATCGACGAGGGAGTTCATGATCTGGAGGACAAGCCACCCGTTCCAAAGCAACCGCCGCGCAAAGTGGATCTCCGCATCATGCGTGCCGTCCAGAAGCTGCAGGAGAATCCGGAGCTGGGCGAGTTCCGCATGCATGCGGCATTACTTCAGCTTGGGATCGAACTCAGCCCTCGCACCTGTGGCCGCATTCTTGCGCTCTATAGCATGCCGGGGTCAACAACGGAACCTCACGAACCCAAGCTCATGCCCTTCCAGGCCAGCCGGCGACATCAGTACTGGACGGTGGACGTTCGTTACCTTGATATACATCAACTGGGTGACGGCAACATCTACTGCATCTCGATCCTGGGGAACTACAGCCGGTGCATCTTGGCGAGAATGCTCTCACGCTCCCAGGACCTTACTGCCTACCTCATGGTGCTCTATGCTGCGATCCGCCGGTACGGGAGTCCAGAAGCATTGGTCTTTGATGGTGGCAGCATCTTCAAGGCGAATCGAGCGACCACTATCTATGAGGCTCTTGGTATTGGGAAGGAACAGATCACCAAGCGCCAGCCCTGGCAGTCCTACATCGAGAGCAACTTTAACGTGCAGCGGCGGATGGCGGATTGGCACTTTGCTCGAGCGAAGACCTGGGAGGAACTGCTGGCGGTGCACGATCGCTGGCTAGAGGAATTCAACACCCAGGTCCACTGGGCGCATCAGGAACGTGACGACAAACGGCATAGTCCCGCGGCCGTCCTCGGGTGGGTAACAGGGACTATATACACAGCCGAAGAACTGCACCGGATCTTCTATACGACGCGGTTCAGTCGACGGCTTGACAAGCTTGGCTATGCCCGGTTCCGTCGGTGGCGACTCTATGGGGAGCAGGGCGTCGCTGGAGATCAGGCAGCGGTGTGGCTCTATGGTGATCTGCTCACACTTGAGTTTGCCGACGCACCGCTAGCTCAGTACCTGGTTACCTATGCACCGAATCATGTCCAGCTCCGATCGGCGATCCCGCTTCGGCGGTTCGAGACACCCTACCAATCACCACAGCTGTCGCTGTGGGACTTACAGCCCCATAAATGGCACTTGGCTCTTCCACTACCAGCGTATGCGCCTCGATACAAGCCAGATATACTGACGCTACAGGGGAGGCTCGCGATGTGAGCAGATCCAGTGCTGTGGAACGTACCAATCCGAGTATCGCCATGTGGGCTTGAGTTTCTGGCTTTTTCTTTGCTCCTGCCTACACCGCAGCATGGTCGCATGGAAGAGCGGTATGATGGTGTTGCTGTGCTCAAAGGCAGGTGCCTGTACAGCGTCGCGCCCACGCCATTTTCGCTGACCAGGCGCTGTCCGCTGACAGCTCTGGCAGGGTGGCGCCTCACCGCTGGGGGAGAGCATGAAGAATCTCAGGATAGGTGCAGGCCTGATTATCGGCATCGGTTTTCTGGCGCTTCGCGTGGCTGGTATCTTGACCGGTCGAGGACACGTCCAGGTGTCCAGCACTAGCATCCCAGGGGCCGGGGCGAATGGATACAGTGCGGTCGTTGTTCCCTCTATCAAGCCGGAGAAGGTCGGTCAGCCGGCGACGATCGGCTTCCGGGTTAGCAATGGCTCGAAGTCGATGCCTCACCTCACGCTAACCTTCGACAATCTGACCAACTGGCAAGTGCAGCGGGTGGGTTCGAGCAGTTCCTATCGGCCCCGGGCGTTTACGGACCTCGGGTCCAGCGGGTGGGACTTTGGTCCTCTCGCGCGTGGCGCCGTGCGCACCATACAGTTCCACGTCCTGCCCATCAAACCTGAACAGCTGTCTGTCTCTCTGTCGATCTTCGGCTCATACGACGGTGTCAGTCGCCCGGATAGCGGGGACGAGATCACGAGCGGCACTGTGCAGCTACCAGTGCGTATTGAGACGGGTAGCCTCCCGGTCGCGGCAGCCAAGCTGGATGGGGTTCCCCTAGTGCCGGCTCCGGTTGGGCAGCCGGAGGCCATTGCTCTCGACCGGCACGGCAATCTCTACATTGGCGATACGGACAGCAACTACGTGCTCAAGTTCTCACCCTTCGGCAAGCTGCTGGGCCGCTTCGGTTCGTCTTCGGACAGCTTTATTGGGCCGGAGGGTATCGCAGTCGATGTACAGGACAACGTCTACGTATCGGACAGCGGGAACTACCGCATTGTCAAGCTCTCCCCACGGAACAAGGTCCTGGCGGTATGGGGATCCGAGGGCTCGGGACCCGGACAATTCAAGAATCCGTACGGAATCGCTCTTGACCACACAGGCAACGTCTACGTCACGGACTACGACCTATTGGGCCAGAGCAGTCTATCAGCGGATGCCAACCGGCTCCACAAGTTTTCACCAAGCGGCAAAGTCCTTGCCGTGTGGAGTGATACGGAGAATTTTGTCTACGGCGTCTTGCGGGAACCCGAAGGGGTCGCGGTTGACAGCTCTGGCAACATGTATGTGACCAACCTTGACAATGGTGGCGTCCATAAGCTCTCACCCGGCGGCAAGGAGCTAATCGACTGGAGTACCCCGGATAGTGCAGCAGGCGTGGCCATTGACCCCAGAGGAGACGTTCTGGTAACGGACATTTATAGCGATGAAATCTTGAAGTATTCGCGGAATGGGAAGCTGCTGAGAACGTGGGGAGGCAGTGGGAAGAAACCGGGCCAGTTCAGCAATCCTCACAGCCTTGCGATCGACAAGCAAGGTAGGATCTATGTGGCCGATACCGATAACGGTCGCGTCCAGATCCTATCGGCAACGGGGAAGCCGCTGCGGATCCTGGGATAGGGTGGAGGCGTTCCACCAAGCGCGGGGCCGCGCGGCACCAAGTAGAGGGTGCCCCACAAGGTTCGATACTGTTGGCGAATCCGTTGGCGGGTTTTGGCGAGGTGGAAACTCCAGCCATTGAGCGATCCAGATACCATTCAGGGTGGCAGGGCAGGTTGTGCTCGCACAGTATGTAGGTTTCTTCATCCTCACGGTACCATGAAAAAACGCTGTGTCAAGGCAGCAGACAGAGGAAGGTCGGCCACAGGAATGACACGTATGTGTACCCAGAGCTTTGACTAGTGGGTCACTTGCGTTGCTCATAGGCAGTGCCTCATGCTGCCCGGGATCGGGCGAGTGGTCGTCGGGTCCAGGCGCCTGATCCACCGACCGTATGGCGTCGCGTACGTGCTCGCTCGCGTCGT
>JAABUL010005818.1_pt1 | contig 14887 bp, 14 predicted proteins | sample 5559151 | NCBI WGS metagenome assembly JAABUL01 (sample SAMN10711876, study PRJNA513368) | rock metagenome | isolation source: Antarctica rocks | place: Antarctica: Victoria Land, Pudding Butte sud | reverse complement strand
GAACTGGAGGCCTTGGGGGCGGAGAAGGTTGTTACTGGTTATGAGCTTATGGAGAAAGAGTTTGGGGATAGGGTTAAGGAATGGACGGGTGGGGGCAGGGAGGAGGTGAAGCTCGCGTTGAATTGTGTGGGTGGGAATGCGGCGATGGCGATGGCGAAGGTGCTGAGTCCAGGGGGTGTTATGGTTACGTATGGGGCTATGAGTAAGAGCCCGATGAGGGTCGGGGCGAGCATGCTTATCTTTAGGGATTTGAGGTTTGAAGGGTTCTGGGTTAGTAGGTGGAGTGATCAGCATCCGGAAGAGAAGAAGAGGGTTGTGGATGAGATTTTGGACTTGTATAGGAAAGGGGAGTTTAGGGATACGCCGATGGTGGAGGTGCGGTGGGATTGGGATACGAAGAAGGAGAAGTTAGTGGATGTAGTACAGGGGACGCTGGATGGGTATAGGAAGGGAAAGGGGGTGTTTGTTTTTGGTGATACGTGAGCGTCAACCGAACTCGACCGCTCGTTGTCATTTACAGATGACAGGCCCTACTGTTGATTTCCGCATACCGTACTACTCGCCAGCTCCTCCCTACCCACTTGGCTGGCCTGCATCGCCATGAACGCCTACCACTGTCTAGTCATATATACCAACCACCCCATCAACCACACCACCACTTCTCCACATCCTTCTCTCCTTAATCTTCCCATCCATCCAAGCATATCTCAAAACTTCTCAACCAGAACACAACCCATGTAGCAGTTGTCCTTCTCATCGAGTCACTATTCGAAATGAAGTACATAACAACAACCCTAACATCTGGAGATACAAGCGAGCACTAAAAGCCCAGATTTCTACTCTCCCAAGCATGGAAGCTTACAACCTAATAACTTCCGGAGTCTCTTTCAAGAATTAATAGCAAATGCGGTGGTATTTTTCAGAGCGACATCCATCTCACCGGTCCAAGCTGCTTATTCAACAGAGATATGCCGCAGACTAAGCTCTCCATGCCCTCCAAATCCTCACCCAACAACGACAAAAAGTACAGACTCATCTGCAGCTTTCTCAGCTATCCTCCAATCGCTACTAGCCTTGAAGTCTGCACATCTCACTCAAGCCTGCGATACGCCTTTAACTCCCAAACCCTACACTCTCAAACTCCCACCCACTGCTGATGAAATACCGTTACCAACTACCATAACCACCTAGCCCTCTACCAAAAGACCAACCTAACCCCCAATCCCAAATCACCACCTACGACTCCCACCCCAACCCCCAAAACATCCCACCACCATCCCCCCATCTCCACCCACAACCAACAAAGCAACCACAAGAAATCCTCGCTACTGACATCTCTCACATCTCCCACACGAGCCCCCACTGACAACAAGAAACCGCTCCATCACCCCCCTCGGCCCTACGAGTTGTGGATTCCCCTCCAATCGCCTTCGTACAAAATGGGAGCCTGGATCTGTGCAGTTTGCGTAGATGTAGTAGGTCCAGGTAGCAGGTTGGGACGGGAAGGTGGAGGGGGGTGGAGGAGGAGGAGGTATTGTGGTGGGGTAGAAAAGAGGGGGTGGGGGTTTTAGGAGGAAGGTAGGCGGAGGGGGTTTATATATATTTGTTAGTAAGAAAAGTACATGTATAAGATTAATGTATTTACTTAGGATCTTAGGTAGGCGTATAGTTATGCTATAAACTAAAGTATTAGCGGGGTTAACCTTAGCGCTAGAACTCTTTTTTAGGAGGTAGCTTAGATAGTTATATAAAGACTATAATAGCTAGGGCCTTAGTAATTAGCCCTTAGATCTATAACTATACGCTAACAATTTTACTCCCTTGAATATTAACTATTCTAAGGGAGTACTATATAATATAGATATACTTAGTAATCTCTTCATCTTATATATTAATACTTTCAGTAATTCATTATAATATTCGTAAGTACTAACTACCCTTTAAGGACGGATAAATCCTATTCATACATAGAGAATTACGTAGACGATCGACTAATACTTCTAATACCTTTCTCGCTATTAACCTAGGGCTTAAAAGTATCTCCTACCGTCTGCCGCGCTGCAAGTACATTTATACAGGACATTGTATAAGGAGGCGCACTGCGGTGTCCACTAACACGAGGAAGCGGATGGCCCTTTTCACTTCCCGCATTGACAGCCTCAGCTAGACTAGATAGAAGGGCGATACAACATAGTAGAGCCATAGCGAAATCCACAGCGCAGTAGGAGCGACGACAATATGGCTCCCTCCAACCACAACCTAAAATAGATGCGGCTGAGATATGAGTCACTACCATAGTCATTGAATTTGGAGATTCCATATAAAGGGGCATGTTCAGACTCATCATCTCTCTCAGCACTTCAATGGATCCGACCGCCTTTTGCACGGGACTGGGTGTGATAGCATTGTCCTATCTGACTCTCCGCTTCCTCCGCTTCCCCTACCTCTACACGCGACCCTCGTCTTTGCACCGCTACCACTACGGCCCCGACCCCTGGGCCCTCGTCACCGGCGCCAGCGACGGCATCGGCCTCGGTTTCGCCCAAGAGCTCGCCTTCAACAATTTCAACGTCGTTCTCCACGGCCGCAACATCTCCAAACTAACCGCCGCCAAATCCCGACTCGCCCAAGAATTCCCCACCGTCCAGTTCCGCACCCTCGTCGCCGACGCATCGAACCCGTCAACGGCGCAATTCGAAAAGATCGCAACCAGCATCCGAGACCTCAATCTCACCATCCTCATCAACAATGTCGGCGGCGGCTCCGTCTGCAAACCCTTCGAAGAATACACAGCGGACGAAGTCGACGTCATGATGAACGTCAACGCTCGCTTCCCCACGCAACTGACGCGCGCACTGCTACCCAGCTTCACTCAAAAGAACAGTCCAAGTCTAATCATGAACATCGGCTCCCTCGGCACCGCAGGCGTACCCTACGCCGTCCCCTACGGCGGCGCGAAAGCCTTCAACATGTCCATGAGCGCATGCTTGGAGGTCGAGCTGAGGATAGAGGGCAAGCAGATTGAAGTCCTTGCGATCCCAGTGGGTGGAGTGACGGAGGTGAGTCATCGGGGGGATCCAGCCACGTTTTTTACGCCGGGGGCGAGGACGATGGCGAGGGCGGCGTTGGGGAGGGTGGGGTGTGGGAGGGTGGAGGTGGTGGGGTATGTGGGGCATGCGGTGCAGAAGTTTGTGGCTGATGTTTTGCCGAAGGGGGTGAGGGAGAGTAGGATCGTGCCGCTTATGAAGCGGTATAGAGCGGAGCGGTTGAGGAATAGATAGGTGTGATACGATGGGTTCGACACGTCGACTGGTGATAAAGATAAAAGCGAGGTAAGATATAAGCCAAAGCCCACACCAAGCGAAACATCAGTACCAGTCAAGGATCTCCATCACTTAACCATCATAATACCAACCAATATGACCACCACACACCCCCATCGTGAATTATCCCACCCTAACAACAAAATACTCCACCCAGCAACCTTAACTCTCCAAGCTACAAAGACCTCCACAGCTACGAATAAAAAATCCGCGACGACCCTTCCCCACATCCACCCTCCTAATACCACTCTTTCCCATTACTCATAATAAACCATTCAAACCCACACATATTACCAGCCTATCTAGCCCATCCATTCACTCAGATACTATATCACCACACAATAACCTCACCATTAGCCCGCTGTAGGCTAACCTCATCACCTCACACCATCAAACCTCCCACATCCACACGGACCTCACTCACATTCCTATCACCAACAATATCTATCTCCACCATTCCGCACGCTCCCCTACCTCCCTCAATAAACCATACACAAGTAACAAGTAAAATCTATGGAAATAAATTTTCCTCGCGAACGTGTCCAGGAGTTTTGGAGAGTTTATGCACGGTTTAAGACCGAGAAGGTGAAAGAGAGGGGGATACTGGAGGAGGATATGAGTATATTGATTATATTACTAGTCGATTTGCTGCAAATTATGGGGAACGTTGGGGTGCGGGAACGTTGAATGGTGTAGGGGCGGGGGGGGGGGGATGGTGATCTTGGAGACAATCGTCTTGCAACGAAGATTTGGTGTCGATGGATTTCAATTGGGCTAGGTCTATGCTCTCTTTTACTCTTTGCTCTGCCTTTATTCTTAAGAGCAATTCTACCGTCTAATGTTCGAGCCGGCACGCCTAGCCAGGGTGATATTTTGAAGATTTTCTGCGGACACATACACAGATGGCGCAGGGAGACGTTTTCAAGGGTGTTGAAGGCTGAGGTTTTGGCGCTATTCCTGCTATTGGCATCACATCTCCGTGGAATGAAGATTTCCAAGCATGCTTTGGGATCTCGAATTCCTAACTTGTTTTCTCGCGGAACTGAATGTCCGAATTGTAGTAGTCGAGTAGCCCATGTGGCGTTGATCTATTTCGAACCTGTACTCTGGATCTCTTGATGCCTGCTTTGGAATAATTCAGGCTTAAGGACGCTGTCGAGGCCGTCAGGTGGTGGTGAGCGGGTTTGGATGTAGTGGGCGGTGGGCCACAACAGTCATGACTCTGTATACGAGCATAACAATTGCGAAATGATAGACTCAATCGCCTAGGCGCCCTCAATACCACATCCGAGTAGTCCAACTTCTACCACTATGCTATGGCAAGATGAACCCCTTATGTGGCTGTAGCTAGAGCTACCAGTCACCCGGGCCCCTGTCCTTACGCAAACTTGGATATTCCTTCCTGGGTATGGGACTGCGGGTAAGCTATCACAATTATAATCAGCCTCTGTTCTCAGGAACGAGCATTGTCTCCGCCGTTGTCGTCATGATCAGATTTAGATCGAGAGAGAATTCGTGGCCGATCACTCAGCAGGTGCATTTCCTGATATGGTTGGTGGTTTAGATAGCAAAGAATTGCTCATGAGCTCTGCGGTATCTAAGCTAGAGTGTAGACGCAGGCAATGTTGACGGAAGTTGTCTGCTCGAGGCCAGATTTTCTCCTTCTTTGGGCAATGTTGCGCTGCGCAGCGATACTTGAAAGCTCCCGGCAAGGCTTTAGAATGCACAGATCTTTGATGGCGCTCAAGATCCTTCTGGGAGCTAAAGCCTTGGTCTCTCGTACAGCCCATTATTGAACACTCAAAGGGTCTTTTGTGCCGACGCATGTGTTTCCTGGTGGAATACAGTCAATAAATGATCTCGCCGCTCATGATAAAAAGGATACGGACTTAGCATCGGACTGCGTTTTTGATCGATGACTACAGTGTTTGCATTCTAAGCTTTCCAATGAGCCCATGCGTGATTTGCTGTCCTTCCAACTGTATTCTTGACTGAGATCACCCTCGAGTGCTGGAGGTACTTCTCGTGTCGGGTCTGGTGATTCGGTCCTAGTTGTTCTTGATATTGAAACCTCCTCAGTCGCATCACGAGATTGGGGTCCAGACCACTGAGGTGTAGTAGTCCACATGCTCGTTGTATATGGCTCCTGGGTATCTTTGGCGGGTCCATTTGGAAGCTCGGGTCTCACTTCAACGGACGTTGCATTCTGGTTCGTCGTATTGCTAAACTTTGGGCTGTCGATTGGGTGCCTGAATAACAGGCTCTCCACGCGCTCATAGAGGGTTTGGGCTGTGGACGGATGACCATTTGACATATGCAACTCAGTCCATGCATCTAAAAGTCCTTATGAGTTTCGTGAAAGCAATATTGACGGAAGAGAAGCTTTCATACCCTTGTCCGTTCCAGATGCCAACGCCGTATGTTGGGAAATGACATTGAAACATTCATCATCTGACATGGCAGTGGCTGCAACGACGAACAAAGATCCTATCGTAAGAAGACCCGAATGTATAGACATATCGCGTTGGGATCCCATGAACATAACCTGTCGAACGTACGTTTCGACAAATGCTCGCCTAATCACCATTAAGCTGCAGATACTCAAGAAAGCGGATCTTAATTGCTCAAGCGAAGCATTCAACTGGTGACGGATATAGAGGTCGTCCAATTTATCTAGAAGTTCATGCACCTTGTCAAGATTGATGTTCAAGCTTTGACTGTCAAAGCATAATAAAGTAAGGTTCCATATATCATCGGCCGGGTAGCTGCGCAGACTACGGAGAAATAGTCGACCATGTAGCGAGAGTTTTTGCTGAAACGCTGTGTAGCCTGGGCTTGTAGAGAAGACCCCTGTAATATTGCCACCAAATAAATTGGGCAACAAAGTTTTCAATTGGCCTTGTATACATGAAAGCAGGGCGAATTCAGGGGCCTTTGTATTGTCAGATGTAAGAGCGACTCTCTGGCATTCGTTGCAGGGTCTCGTTCGCGAGCAATTCAATTTCATCAATCTGCACCTTAGGCAGGCCCCAGACATTCGAACGATGCTTACTTCAGCTCTGCGATCCGCGTTCATTTTAGCTCGTTTGTGTCTGGGGGAAATTCCGGGAGGGTCTTGTCGGTCCTGTATAGTCGCTGGGCTACTTGGGGCCTCACTCGTATGCCTCTTTTGTTCATCTTGAGGCATACCATTACATACGTGCCGGCCTCGTTCGTCATTCGGATCTCTCGTAGCAGCTTGCAAAGGATGTTCATGCAGTGGATTGGGGAATGGGCGCTTCATGGTGGACAATGCTAGAGGTCGAGAATCTGGTTTGGACTCCTTCTGCCATGGTAGGCCTGTTCGTGCGCTACCAGGACCCCACCAGGACAAGACTCTCTCCCCTGGCTCCAGGTGGTTATCTCGAGGCTCAATCGGCATGTGGGAGTAAGTGTGGCGTACCCCAGAGGGCTCACAGCGCCTACTGCATGGTTCATGGTCAGATGGAGGAGGAGAAGGTCGGCCTTCCAGGAGTGATGAGGATAACGGTCTAAACAGCGGCAATATTGCGGTCAGAATACATTCTTGATCTTCCAATTACGGCATAAACCTCTTGACTTACTGCCTGAGAGTGTCTTGCTGTTGAGGTCTTTTAGACTCAATCAAATCACTCCAGGAAAAGGTTGCTTTGGTCCCTTGTTTGACTACAGTCCGAGTGAAGATGCATGGCTCATGGGTCGATGTACAGAGTAAACACTCCTCATCGGACTCTCGTATCCAACATTTATGGTCGCCTCGCACGCAGGCAGCGCAGCGCAAAGTACCCAAGAATTCTGTCATCTGAACTTGGCGGACCTCTCGAAGGATTTCCCGGGGGCGAGCTTGGTCTTCTTGGTGAAGAAGAGGCCCAGAGGCAGCCATACTCCTGTTTTCTGTCAACCTTTAATTTACTCCTTGGCTCAGATATTGTGCCCATGTTCATTGTGCAGACGTGCGCGATCCATGGCAATTCCAAAGCCAGACTGACGATGGAGTAGGTAATATACGCCTTTCTTAGCTAGCTGCGATGACAGTTTGACGACGTTGAGAGAGATGATCAAATCTGTTGTAAGGTATCGTGATAGCTTGATTGGTTGCCAAGAAAGTAAGCTTACTAATCACGATGTCCCCGATTTTGCCTTGTTGCCTTAGTACCTCAGACGTGTTCTTATTGGCCGGCAAGCCGGTCGCTAAGCCCCTTCGGGTTAGCGATACTAACTCCGCAGCCAGGCGGTGATGGAGGGGTAAATGTCTTAGCGCTGACAGGCTGTACTAGTATATATGGGACTTCTAGCCCCATTCTGCTTGCTCCCTTAGCAACCCCCAATAGCATGATAATACCAGACGATATGGACTGCGAACAAGTCTTACCTCCCTTTTCTGGCGGTAACGCTGAATTGCGTAGTCAGCCTGGCTAATCTAAAGGGGCTTAGCTGCCGGCTTGCCTAGCTTGGCACGTCTGAGGTACTAAGGCACCTGCCTTAGGCCTGCCACAGAAGCGTCTTTATATCCTACTATTCCAATCAATCCATGGCCCATTCTGGGTACCCATCACATCAAAATGCACGCATAAATACCTTACGTAGCTTGGCAAAAACGGCAACTATGTAAGGTACAGCGGCGTAAACGCACGTGGCGAGGGGTGATATGGGGAGCAATGGAATATGAAAGACTGTGCTCAAGGGGGTTTTAAAAGAGAGGCGCATGATAAGGTTCCTAATCGTCGCTGACCCTGTCAATCCTAAAGTAGGCACGAGAGACCGTTGGTCGTTTCACACGAGCAAAGACACGATGAGCAAAGGGGTGGGGAAGAAGGTCCTAGCAAAGAAGAGTGTGAGCTGGTATTAGTGTATTGGAATTGATGGACCTCAAAACACGACAAGAGCGAGACTTTATGGAGATAGAAGACCATGACATCCTTAGACGGCGTTTGAGTTAGATTCTAGACACAAGCGGTACCTTCCCTTCATATTTACTTCCATGTCGTCAATTTGGGGCTTCCCTCTGCTGGTGGATTCGAAAATTTCGTCTGTACAAAGACCTTCTGAATGTTGTCCGCCCTCTTATCAAACTTATCGTAGAGCGTATCCATCTCGGCGATATCGACACGATGAGTCAACATCTTATAAGGATCAGTCTTGCCCTCTTGGATCATCTTCAGCAGCTTCTCCCAGTACAAGTGTACGGGCGCTTGTCCGTTGCCAATGAGGCGGATACCGCGCTCCATCAGCGAGCCGATATTGAAGTGGTTGGTAAATCCGACATAGACACCCGTGATACCGCAGCGGCCGTAATTTTTAACCGATGTGATCATCTCGTTGACGATTTCGGATGTGTCGGTTTCGGCTCCGCTCATGAGTTCGAAATAGTGTGCCCAACTTTTTGCATATTCCCCAGCGGCACACTCAAGAGCCACGTCGGGACCGCCGTGCTCCATGTCCTTGAGCGCGGAAGTCACCGATTTGCCTTTGGGGAGGTCGGTGAAGTTCAACGTCTCAATCTTTGGAAATTTCTCTTTGCAGAAGTCCAACCTCCATGCCGCAGCACCTCCGTCTATCATGATGACTCTCGAGGCTCCCTGTGTAAAGCTGTATTCTGCGCACATCACACCGATGGGACCGGCACCCCAGATAGCAACAACATCGCCCTCTTTCACTCCCGTATCCACGACGCAGTTGTAACTTGTAGCAAGCACATCCGAGAGGTACAATGCCTTCTCATCCGGAACATCGTCTGGGATCTTCAAAAGATTGACATCCCCGAACGGCACCCGCACATATTCTGCCTGCCCACCGGCGAAGCCGCCAGTGAAGTGACTGTAACCGAACATGCCTGCAGTATTCCCACCGTACATGCCATATTCCAACGAATTCGAATTCGTTCGCTCGCATTGAGAGGACAACTTCTTCTTGCAATACATGCATTCTCCGCAGGCGATCTGAAATGAGGCAACGACGCGGTCGCCCACACTGAGACCTTTGACAGCCTTGCCCATGCTCTCGACCTTGCCACAGAATTCGTGCCCCAAGATATCGCCCTTTTGCATTTCGACGACGGAGCCGTGGTATAGATGGAGATCAGAGCCGCAGATGGTAGAGCCAGTGACCTTAAGGATGACATCGCGGTCTTCGAAGGCACGGGGCTTGGGGACTTCAGCTATGGTGGAGTAGGATCATCAGTAAGGGAGAAAAGGGCGGATAGAGGTGTCAAAGAGCTTGTTGTACTGACCGACTTCGACGCTGTTCTTGCCCATCCAGACCAGGGCCTTCATCTTCTCGCCGGAAGGGTCTGCGTACTTCTCACGGTCGCGACCGGGATTGGTCATATCCTGCTCGGTCACCGCATTGTCGCCATGGCCGAGTACTTTCTCGATCAGGTTGGATGCCTGTGCCACTACAGCCATGTTGATGGTGTTCGTTTGCTGTGAGCTTTAGTAGGGCTAGCGAATTGTTGCGAAGGGCGTAATACAGCGAGGGCAGCTCTTGTTGTATGTGGTGTACTGTATGCGGTGTATGAGGGAATTCCGATGTCTTTGAATGCGAGATAGGTTGGACGCGAGAGACTCTTGTAGAAGTCTCCAATGGCCAAGAGGCGCACTACGTCACCACCATGTCATCTCTCCACTCTCTGTCTGCCAGTCAGGACTAAAATGCGCGGATGCCAACTGCCACATCGCTTTCCAGGAGGGCTTGCATCGTGATTGCTGCTTCCAGAGATAACAATCGAGTGCAAGCTGCGCTGAAAGACAGCCTAGACCATGTTGCAGTGGAGACCTCTGAGCAACGACCACCTCCCGAGCCTGCCCAAGCGCCAAGCCTTCACTAGTCCTATCTCAGCTCTTACTGCTTCCCTCGTCCGTACTACTACCTACCATACTCTTCAACGTCAAGTGCGACTGTCCAGATAAAGTCTCCATCCACGATGACCGAAGCTGGATTGTCCAGGAATCTGGCAGGTGTCCACTTGCAGTCTGCCATTGAACCCAACTTTTCGAAGATGACAAGGTTCGAAACATTGATATTGGCTACAAGATAGCAACAAGGGATGGACGAGAAGCAAGAGCAAGTTGGATATGGTCCTCGCTCGATATGGGAGTTTCCTGGTTGCCTGTTTTTCACTCGTACCGCAAATCTGCCCTCTACAATATTGCACACCGAAGTATCCTTATGCCAAATATCCATGCCTGGATGCAAGAGCCAACGCGCGCACCTGCTCCCTCCTCTGTCCGCTCTTTTTCTGGTTTCGCCCGCTGGCTGTTCTTGCCCAAAAGCATATTTCCATAGAGGGAAGACCCACCCACTCGATGGCAAGTCAAGTCAGAATCCGAATTATCTCACTCTTTTCTCCGATCGACATCACCATCGACATCCCAACCACTGCTCTGCCATCATTGCAACTCTTGCCCTTGTGTGTTTTCTCGCTGTTACTGCCTATCATTACAGTCAACCTCAATTGAGTCCTGCCTCGCCATCTCTTTCACCCTTTTGTTTTCGTCTCGCACGCTTCCTCCGCTCGGTCTGACAAGTTTGTCTCTAATCTCCTGACCCGGCTTCTCCGCTTCGATCGTTAGCCGTTGTATAATTTGTTAGGCCCTCTCTTCTGAGACTCCTCCTGCTCCACGAATCATCCTCAATACCTTCCTCAGCTGCTCAGCAGCCATGCTGAGCGTTAAGAGTGCCTCGCACAGTAAGTCACCCTTTCCAGCGTCAGTCCCTGTTGCATTCTCTGATGTATCATTCCTCCTGCAGAGAGGCACTATTCCCGGTCGGCGGCTATCAACGTATCCGAAGGCGGTGCCCTGCATCCTCCAAACATGGCCGCATCTTCACCTCATACTGCAGTCAGCCTTTCACGGCGTTTCTCGACCGCGGCAGGGCCATCCACGAGCTTTTTGGCGGCCAATGGCGAGTTTCACAATGAGAAGAAAAGCCATACGCACGAGACTGCCGATGTCTGTGCAGCTCAAATGGACCAAGACAGTCACTCCCACGGGCCTCTAAATCCGGTCTCCTTCGACTTCGACCGAAGTGCTGGCTACCTTTCGCCTGGCGATCACGCATCCCGATCTAGGTCACAGACCTTATTGCAAGAAAAGCGGACTTCTAAGACCAGCCATCTCTCTCTTGACGCCTTTCTTCACTGTGTATCTTCGGAGCGTCTCCATCGAATGCCTCACAGGGCCTCAAAGTGGGATCGGGCCCTCCGTTTACTGGAAGGTATGTGCCTCTCGCATTGCAAGACCCGCTCTGGTAGCTAACCTCGCTAGGCCTCGCACTCCAAATCTCTCAACTGACTATCGACCACAACCCCACCATAGTCATAGTCGACGCGACCCCTTCTCAAATGTATGCTGCTTGCTACGACCTCCTACGGATGAGCTCTGGTGAAGCAGCCTTCATCGATCTTGTCTACCCAATTCTCTCAGAAGTCCAGAGAGTCCTCTCGCTCGTATTACGCCAGAAGAGGTTGTTCGGCAAGAATGAAAGGATCCGACAGCTGCTTGACCAGCTCATGCTTTCGGTACTGAATGTGATGAACGAAACAGTGACTTGTTCTCCAGAAACCATGTCAAGGACGCATTCAGGACGGCTATTTCGCAGATCCTTCGGTATCCTTCATGACCTCGAAGATCAATTGGTCGATGAATTCTGGTCATGCCAGTCGGCGCCCGATGTCGTTGGCTCAAAGGATTCCATTGAACAGCTATCTGCAATTCGTCATTGGCTCTGGCCTTACGAGGGCATGATACGAAGCATGTATGCCAATCTTCATGCTGCCAGAAGCCTGCATGCCGAGTTCACTTGCGAGTGGTTTTCGAAGCCTCTGCTCGATTTCATCCGCAGCTCCGACAAAAAACTCTGGATCGAAGGCGCCGCAGGCTGTGGCAAGAGCATTCTTTATGGCTGGATCATTGAAAGCCTCCAGAACCGAGTTGGTGGTCAAGATTACGCCGTCCTCAGTCATGTTGTCGATCCGATTATGCCGTCCGAGATGGTGGTCTCATGCCTGCTCAAAGGGCTTCTCAGACAAGCTTTTGAGCAAAATCCTGGCCAGATAAGCTTGCAAATAGCTCTTGAAAAGGCTAAAGATACTGCAGTGATGTCGGATAACCCTTCTGAAGCCATTAGCGCACTTTGGAAGGCTTTTGAGGTTGTCTGTGAGGATACTCCTCAACTGTCAATGATAGTCATCGACGGACTAAGCGAGCTGAGTGGTGGTGATGCCCTCGTGACCGATTCTGCGAAGCGAATGCTTAATATCATCTCCACAAGTCCGATGGTTAGTCTGTTGCTTCTATCCCGACCCCTCGTTCAACCGCCTGACAGAGCCACCCGCCGATTCGCTATCAACCCCTCACACAATCATCAAGACATTCGACGTGTCCTGGAGCAGAAGGGCTCTACAGGCTCAACACGTCAGATCCAAGGGGTTGTCACATGGATCCTGAACAGGGCTAACGGCAACTTCCTTTGGTCCATCCTCGCTCTTGAGTATTGGAGATCGAAACAAGACAGCGATGTGCCAGTACAAGCGGAGAGCCTACCGCGCTCTCTGGATGCCATCATTTCTTTGCTGGTCTCGGAGATTGACTTTGCTAGTGCATCCCTCCGTCTCCTGCTGTTGGCCTCTGCCGTCGCAGCGCGGCCACTTAGCGTCGCCGAGGTACAGAATCTGTTGAGTATCGACATGGTGGATGGGAGTTTCATCAGACAAGATATTGACATCCCAAAATTGGTAGACCAAGGTTGTGGATCGATCATGGTGATTTACAATGACATGATACAATTTCGCCATCACCTGATCAAACAGGCGGTCCGCGAGCACGCAGAGAGAAAATTGAGGTCTTCTTCAACCGATATGCACATCGATGTGACTCGTCGATTATTATTGTATCTCAGACTTATGGAGACGCCTCACGTCGAGCTGAGTCTAGCACCGATCCCTTCTAGTACGGTCGAAGAACTACTGAGATCGAATACATTCTCGGTATACGCTCTTCAATACTGGACCTATCATGCTGTTCAGGCGGGCTCAGTTGATAATCTCAACTCTCTGAGCTCTGTCAGGGAGGTCACAAAGGTCTTCCCAGATACCGTGGTCGTGGCCGCTTTTGAAGCCTCATATTGGACAAGGCAAACACCCTACGTTGCTCTTCAGCATCTACAGATAGCAGCCCAGGCACGCCGCGAGATCCTGGGCAGCCATCCGGCTACGCTTCAGAGTACCGCGTATTTAGCCACACAGCTCATGAGTGCCAATCGACTCTTGAATGCAGCAGCATCTTTTGCTACTGCTTTTCAGCTATCCCAGCAGATCTTGCCCGAATTTCATGCTTTTAGCGCAGATTGTGCATCGAAATGCTTGGAGTGTCTCCAGTCAATCTCCCTAAGCGCCAATGCTGATTTTCATGTGACAAAGTCTACAATGCTGGTGTACATGAAAGCTAGGTATACCAAGCAGTCAGGTTCAAGTAGCGATCAAGCCCTCGAATTCAGCCATCTCCTTGCACGCCATTACGCAGAAACTGGCCAAGAGTCTCTTTGCAGCCAGACTTACCGGGATATCTACAGAATTACGGTAGATCGATATGGCAAATCCTCAGCTCAGGCAATGGGTGTAGCTGGCCAGCTGGTTACTGTTCTGGAGAGGAGCGAGCGTCAAGAAGACCAGGACCAACTCGATGATATAGTCTATGATAATGTTATGGACATGTTTGCCGTCACCGACAGTCGTCGGGTCAAAGCATCAATCATGAAAGCTGCAGCGTTCAGGTCTCAAGACGATCCCACGAACGCGGAACTCGTGTATCTAGAGGTTCTCCATGAAGTCACCGAAAGCTGCCAGGAGTGGCCCGCCAGCGATGACCAGGTGCAGCTATTGAAAATCGGGCTGTTATATGCTGAATTCCTTGCCGAACAGTGCAGAGAAGAAGAAGCCCAAATCGTCGTTGTCGGGCTTTGGGCACGCCTTGAGAACCACCCTGTCAAAGATTCGACCGAAGTTGAATTACTGAAAGACTTGGCTGTAGAGGCTCAGCGAAGAGGGCTTCCAACATTGGCTTTGACGATCCTGAACTCTGTCAGTGATTGGTCCAAAGTTCATGGCACCGACCCCAACGACATGCAAGAACTCGAAGGGACAATCTCTCGTTTTGCGCGTGAGCTTGTGGGCAACAATGAGAGCGAGCGGATACTGCCCAAATCTACCGAAGAAGTACTGATGCTAACTTTCGATTCGGCCAAAGATGGCGGCGCTTCAGCGTTCACCGGTTCGTTGTTGCAAATCGTTCAAACCTTGGTTGACAGTTTCACGCTCGAGCAGCGCTGGCATGAGGTGGTGCAAATCGCTTCTTCTACCCTGTACATAGTCTGGCCTGCAGTCCTCGAGAACCCCTGCGAGCGCGCTGCAGAAGATTTGGCTCCGCCTCTCGGAGACATCGCAGTCAGTCTTGCAAAGGCCTACAGCAAGATTGATCAGGAGGCCATCGCGGGCCACATCTATTTGCACGTCTTGCGGTCAGCAAAAAGATCAAATGAACGGGATT
>JAABUL010005815.1_pt1 | contig 14891 bp, 15 predicted proteins | sample 5559151 | NCBI WGS metagenome assembly JAABUL01 (sample SAMN10711876, study PRJNA513368) | rock metagenome | isolation source: Antarctica rocks | place: Antarctica: Victoria Land, Pudding Butte sud | reverse complement strand
CAATGCTCTCAAGCGGCGTGAGCACCACCCGTGATCGCAACCGCGCTTGGTCTGTAACACCTCCTGGTCGGTATCCAAACACCGGTATGCTCGCCGCGCAGGACTGCACCAAAAGTGCGCCAGAGCCACTATTGCGGGCGATTTCACACGTGTGGATTTCTCCTGCGCGGCCGGACCGCAATTCGGGCCGGACCGCGACTGGCGCGAAGAATCGATATGGCACGACGATTCGGCGCTTCGACCGCGACACGGGCATCTGGCGCATCACCTGGATCAATCCCGTGAGCGGCGCGACGAATCACCTAGCGGGTAAACGTGACGGTGATCAGATAATACTGCTCGGCGAGGAGGATGGAAGGCGCATCCGCTGGAGCTTCAGCAACATTATGGCCGACCGGTTCACTTGGCTGGGTGAGAGTGAACAGGACAGCAGCGTATGGAGGACCGAGGCACGGTTCGACCTGGTGCGGCGCCCGTAAGCCGAGCTTTCTAGCTTGGTCCCGCTTATGTGTTGTGGTGCCAAAACCGAACGGTTCTGACGCCGACGGAACGGCGGCTTTCGGCGCCGCGCCCTCCCGAAACCTGCCGGACCGGAAACCTTCACCAGAGCCGCCAGTCCAAGAGGCATGGACCTTGCGGAATCAGGCCTAAGCGGTCGTGCCTGCTGCTCAGGCAACCCGCTAGATCCTCTGTGCCGAGCCACTACTCGAGTTCGACCACGAGCCCGTCCTGCAAGGTGACGCGGCGGTCCATGCGGGAGGCGAGTTGCATGTTGTGGGTCGCGATCAAGGCCGCGAGGCCGGTCGCTTTGATCAGCGTGGTCAGGGTGTTGAAGACGTGGTCGGCCGTATGCGGGTCGAGGTTGCCGGTGGGCTCGTCGGCCAGCAACATGCCCGGCGCGTTGGCGACCGCGCGCGCGATGGCGACGCGCTGCTGCTCGCCACCCGACAGTTCCGCCGGGCGATGCTGATAGCGCTTGCCGAGCCCCAGGAAGGACAGCAGTTCCCCTGCCCGCTCGCCCGCCTCGCGCCGGCTCAAGCCGCCGATCATCTGTGGCAGGATCACGTTTTCCAGCGCCGTGAACTCGGGAAGCAGGTGGTGGAACTGGTAGACGAAGCCGATCGCGGTGCGGCGCAGGGCCGTGCGGGCCGGGTCGCCCATGGCCGCCGTGGGCGACGAACCGACATAGACCTCGCCGGCATCGGGCTTCTCGAGCAGACCCGCCACGTGCAGCAGTGTCGACTTGCCGGCACCCGACGGTGCCACGAGGGCCACCGACTGGCCCGGCCACAGCAGGAGGTCGGCACCGCGGAGAATATCGAGGGTGGTCTCGCCCTGCCTATAGCGGCGCACGACCCCGCTCAGCGTCAGGGCTGGGGATTGGGCCATCATTCGTATCGCAGCGCTTCCACGGGATCGAGGTTCGCGGCGCGCCAGGACGGGTAGACGGTGGCGAGCAGCGACAGCGCCAGCGCCATGCCGGTCACGGCGATGACGTCCCCGGGCTCGATGACCGACGGCAGGTGCGACAGGAAGTAGAGCTCGGACGGGAACAGGTTCGTGTGCATCATGCCGTTGAGGAGGTTGCGGATGCCCTCGATGTTGCTGGCCACGACGATCCCGAGCAGGAGGCCCGCGAAGGTGCCGGAGGTGCCGATCGAGGCTCCGGCGATGAGGAAGATCCGCAGGATGGAGCCGCGGGTCGCACCCATGGTGCGCAGAATGGCGATGTCGGAGCTCTTGTCCTTCACCAGCATGATCAGGCCGGAGATGATGTTGAGGGCCGCCACCAGCACGATCAGCGTCAATATGATGAACATGACGTTGCGCTCGACGTTGAGCGCGTCGAAGAAGGTCTTGTTGCGTTGCCGCCAGTCGGTCATCACGACCGGTCGGTCGATGGCTTTGTCGAGCTTCAACCGCACCGCGTCCATGTGGTCGGGGTCGTCGACGAAGACCTCGACCACCGAGGCTTCCCCGTCCTTTCCGAAGTAGCTCTGCGCCTCGCCGAGCGGCATGTAGACGAAGCTCGAATCGAACTCCGACATGCCGATCTGGAAGATCGAGGTCACGGGATAGGACTTGATCCGCGGCGCCACCCCGAAGGGTGTCTGCGCGCCCTTGGCGGTCAGGATCGAGATGTTGTCGCCGATGCTGAGGCCGAGCGACTCGGCCAGGCGCTGGCCGATGGCGACGCCGCCCGCGGCTTCGAAGCCGTCGAGCGTGCCCTGCACCACGTGGCCCTCGATGCCCGGCAGATGCTTCAGGTCGGCTTCCTTGATGCCCCGCACCAGAGCGCCCGACTGGTTGAAGGGCGAGGAGACGCCGGCCGCGCCCTCGATCATCGGGATGACGAGCCGGACTCCCGGCACAGCTTCGAGCCGCCTCGTCACGGCATCGTAGTCCGTGAAGGGCGTATCGGTGGCCTGGACGAAGACATGGCCGTTGATGCCCACGATCTTATTGAGCAGCTCCTGGCGGAAGCCGTTCATGACCGACATGACGACGATCAGCGTCGCCACCCCAAGCAGGATGCCGAGGAACGAGAAGCCGGCGATCACCGAGACGAAGCTCCCGGCGCGCCTCGCCCTCAAATAGCGGAGCGCCACGATCCACTCGAATCCCGAGAAGGGCCGTGTCGCGCGGGAGCCGATGCGCGGCTGTGCGGCGGCTTCGGCGTGGGCCATCGTCATGGCGTCGATCCTTCGGAAAGCATCAGTGCGGGACGGCCGGCGCCAGAGCCCGGAGCCGCGGCAGGATCTCGTCGGGCGGCAACAGTTCCTTGGCCCCGCTCCGCCGGTGCTTCAACTCGAGCTTGCCATCCGCCAGGCCCTTCGGACCGACCAGCACCTGATAGGGGACGCCGATCAGGTCGAGGGTCGCGAACTTGGTGCCGGGCCGTTCGTCGCGGTCGTCGTAGAGCGCGTCGACGCCGGCACCCAGCAGCCCCTTGTAGAGCGTCTCGCAGGCCGCATCGGTCTCGGCGCTACCGGTCTTCAGATTGGCGATGCCGACGGTGAAAGGCGCGACGGCGTCGGGCCAGATAATGCCGTTGTCGTCATGTCCCGCCTCGATCAGGGCCGCCACCACGCGCGACGGGCCTATGCCGTAGGAGCCCCCATGCACCGGCACCTCCTTGCCGTCGGGCCCGTTGACGACGGCCCGCATAGGCTCAGAATATTTCGTGCCGAAATAGAAGATGTGCCCTACCTCAATGCCGCGCGCCGTGAGGCGGTACTCTTCGGGCACGGCCTCGAAGCCGGCCGCGTCGAACTTCTCGCTCGTCGCCGCGAACAGGCTGGTCCAGTGGTCGACGACGCCTTGCAAACCCGCGGCGTCGTCGAAATCGATGTCTGCGGCGGGCGGCGTGAATCCGAGATAGTCCTTGTGGCAGAAGACCTCGCTCTCGCCGGTGGACGCCAGGATGATGAACTCGTGGCTGAGGTCGCCACCGATCGGCCCCGTGTCGGCCACCATCGGGATGGCTGTCAGGCCGAGCCGCGCGAAGGTGCGCAGATAAGCGACGAACATCTTGTTGTAGCTGTGCCGGGCGCCCTCCAGGTCGAGGTCGAACGAATAGGCGTCCTTCATCAGGAACTCCCGGCTCCGCATCACGCCGAACCGCGGCCGCACCTCGTCGCGGAACTTCCACTGGATGTGGTAGAGGTTGAGCGGCAGGTCCTTGTAGGACCGGACGGAGGCGCGGAAGATCTCCGTCACCATCTCCTCGTTGGTGGGTCCGTAGAGCATCTCGCGCTCGTGCCGGTCCCTGATGCGCAGCATCTCCTTGCCGTAATCCTCGTAACGGCCGGACTCGCGCCACAGGTCGGCGGACTGGACCGTCGGCATCTTGATTTCGATAGCGCCGGCGCGGTTCTGCTCCTCGCGCACGATGGCGTTGACCTTGTCGAGCACGCGCAGTCCGAGCGGCAGCCAGGCATAGATGCCGGCCGCTTCCTGGCGAATCATGCCGGCCCGCAGCATCAGGCGATGTGAGACGATCTCGGCTTCCTTGGGTGTCTCGCGCAGGATCGGCAGGAAGTATCGGCTCAGGCGCATCGGACGGTCTCGGGGAGCTGCGGGCGCGGAGCGTGAGGCGCGCCGAAGCGGCTAACAAACGCATAGGCCGGGAAAACACAAGGATGCTCGAACCTCGCGCGGAGCTTGCCTCGGGCATCGAGCACCGGCGCGGCAGCTTTGCGGCAGCTCGGGGGTGGTCGCCGGCGCGTCACGCCGCAGGATCGCCGGCCCACCCTGCCCTGGTGAGAGCGATGAAGCCCTCGAGCTGGCGCTCCCCGATGGCGGCGCGGAGCCCGGCCATGAGCGATTGGTAATAGCTGAGATTGACCCAGCTCAGCAGCATCATGCCCAGGATCTCCCCCGACTTGACAAGGTGGTGCAGGTAGGCACGGGAATAGTCGCGCGCGGCCGGGCAGTCCGAGGCCTCGTCGAGCGGCTGCGGGTCCCCCGCGTGGCGGGCATTGCGCAGGTTGATCTTGCCGAAGCGCGTGTAGGCGAGGCCGTGGCGGCCGGCCCGGGTCGGCATGACGCAGTCGAACATGTCGACGCCGCGGCCTACGGCTTCCATGAGGTCGTCGGGCGTGCCGACCCCCATCAGGTAGCGCGGTTTGGCGGCCGGGAGATGGGGCTCGACGGTCTCGATGGTGCTCAGCATATCGGCCTGCGGCTCACCGACCGCGAGGCCACCGATCGCGATACCCCCGAACGGCATGTCGGCGAGCGCGCGCGCGCTTGCGATGCGCAACGACGCGACGGTGCCGCCCTGGACGATGCCGAAGAGGGCACGCCCCGGACAGGCCTCGAAGGCATCGAGCGACCGCTCCGCCCAGCGCAGCGACAGCAGCATGGCGCGCTCGACCTCCGCATCGCCGGTCGGCAGGCGAAGGCATTCGTCGAGTTGCATGTGGATGTCGGAGCCGAGCAGCGCCTGGATCTGCATCGAACGCTCGGGCGTGAGCTGATGCCGGCTGCCGTCGATGTGGGACTGGAAGGTGACGCCGGTCTCGTCGAGCTTGCGCAGTTTGGCGAGCGACATGACCTGGAAGCCGCCCGAATCGGTGAGGATCGGACCCGTCCAGGTGCTGAACCGGTGCAACCCACCCAACTCCGCCACGCGTTCGGCGCCCGGCCGCACCATGAGATGATAGGTGTTGCCCAGCACGATGTCGGCGCCGAGCGCCCGCACCTGGTCCATGTACATGGCCTTGACGGTGCCGGCGGTGCCGACCGGCATGAAGGCCGGTGTGCGGATGGTCCCCCGGCCCGTGTGGATCAGCCCGGTCCTGGCAGGGCCATCCTGGCCCAGGAGTTCGTAGCGGAAGTGAGCCGTCATCGCGTGTGGTCCGGCATCGGTGCCGCCGCGTCGGGCGCGGGCCACAACAAGCTCGCGTCGCCGTAGGAATAGAACCGATACCCGGCCCGGATCGCGTGAGCATAGGCGCTCCGCATCGTGTCGAGGCCCGAAAAAGCGCTGACCAGCATGAACAGCGTGGAACGCGGCAGGTGAAAGTTGGTCATCAGCAGGTCCACGGCGCGGAACCGGTACCCGGGCGTGATGAAGATCGAGGTCGTTCCCGAGAAGGGCCGCACCACGCCATCCGGGCCGGTCGCGCTCTCGAGGATGCGCAACACCGTGGTGCCGACCGCGACCACGCGGCCGCCGCGACGGCGCACGGCATCGAGCGCCGCGGCCGTGTCGGCCGATACGGCGCCGATCTCATCGTGCATGCGGTGCCCCTCCGTCGTCGCGGATTTCACGGGCAGGAAAGTGCCGGCGCCGACGTGGAGCGTGACGCGGTGAAGCGACACGCGGCGTCGGTCGAGGGCCGCGACGAGGTCGGGCGTGAAATGGAGTCCGGCCGTCGGTGCCGCGACGGCGCCGGCGTGGTCCGCGAAGAGGGTCTGGTAATCGGCCGCATCCGCGGCGTCGCCGGCGCGGCGGTGCTCGATATAGGGCGGCAGCGGCATCTGGCCGACGCGTGCCATGGCGGCGTCGAGTGCTTCGCCGCCGCGGTCGAAGGTCAGGCTCACCTCCGCACCATCCTTGTCGGCGGCCCGTGCACTCAGTGCGGCGGCATCGTCCGCGTCCTCCCCGAACAGCAGGAGTTCGCCCTCGGCGAGGCGCTTGGCGGGCCGGATGAACGCGCGCCAGCGGTCCGGCGCGTCGCGTCGGTGCAGCGTGACCTCGATCCGCGCCGCAGCCTCGCCGCGCCTGCGGGTGCCGAACAGGCGGGCCGGCACGACCCGGGTGTCATTGACGACCAGCGCGTCGCCGGGCTGGAGCAGGTCCGGCAGGTCGCGGACGCCGCGATCCGCGAAGGGCACGGTCGCTGCGGGGCGTACCGTGAGCAGGCGGGCGGCGTCGCGCGGTCTCGCCGGACGCAGGGCGATCGCGGCGTCGGGCAGTTCGAAGTCGAAGGCGTCGACGAGCATGGAAGGTGCTAAAGTCAAGGCCCGGTCGCCGAGGGCAGACCGGGCCGTTGAAACAAGGACGCGAGGACCCGGATCAGCTCAAATTCGCGGTGGTGATACGGTCCGGTTCGCGCGGGGGTTCGCCCAGGTTGATCTTGTCGACGTTCTCCATGCCGGACACGACCTGCCCCCAAACCGTATATTGCTTGTCGAGGAAGCGGGCGTCGTCGAAGCAGATGAAGAATTGCGAGTTGGCCGAATTGGGGCTGGAGGAACGGGCCATGGAGCAGATGCCTCGGACGTGCGGCTCGGCGCTGAACTCGGCCTTGAGGTTCGGGTATTTGGATCCGCCGGTGCCGCGGCCGTCGGGGCAGCCGGTCTGGGCCATGAACCCCTCGATGACGCGGTGGAAGATGATCCCGTCGTAGAACTTCTCGCCGACGAGCTTCTTAATGTGCTCGACGTGGCCGGGGGCCAGGTCCGGGCGGAGTTTGATGACGACGGGTCCCTTGGTGGTGTCCAGCGTCAGAGTATTGGTGTCTGTCATCTCTTGTCCTGATGAATGAAGCGGATGGCGAAGATCTCACCCGCGATCGCTGCGCCGAGCGATGGCGAGAGGTGAAGCGGCGTGCAGCGTTTAAGCCCCCGCCGAAAGAGAATGCGCAAGGTCGGACTTCTGCTCCGCCGTGCCAGCATCGCTGTAAGGAACGCGCGGCAGGCCGAACACAGAACCGTCGCGCTTGAAACTGACCCGCAGGGTGATGGATCTCCAGGTCGGACCTTCGGGCGCCGGGAAACACCGGCCGAGCGCCTGGCCCACGTCGACATAACGGTTCAGCGTGGCCGGCACCGCGAAGGTCTGTCCGGCCCCGACCGGGACGGTGAGGATGAAGCCTCCGGGCAGCGGCGGTTGCGAAAAGGGCTGGTCCTCGATCAGCGGCGAGATCCTCTCGCCCGGGGGCTGGACGAACTCGTCGGGCGGCGGCGGCGCCAGAAGGTAGGGCGACGTATTGGGTGGAAACCGCCGCCCACCGAAAAAGGGGCGGAAGCTGCGGCGTCGAAGCCCGCGCGGCGCTGGCCGGAGCGGGGCGACGTGCGGGCGGAGCACTGGCGCGGTCAATCGCGGCATTCCGGGGACCGTCCGCACCGGCGCTGCTTCGGCGGGCCATAGAGCGTGCACCGCCGCCAGCGCCAGCCCGATCCGCCGCGCCGCCGCAATGCCGGCCTACTTGGCCGACGCCATCCGCATCTTGACGATCTTGTCCGGGCTCGTGACCTTGCCGTTGTCGTCGGACGCCCCCTTCTTGATCTTGTCGACCACGTCCATCCCGGCCGTGACCTGCCCGACGACCGTGTACTGGCCGTTGAGGAAAGGCGCATCGCCGAGGCAGATGAAGAATTGCGAATTGGCCGAATCGGGACTCGACGATCGCGCCATGCCGATCGTGCCGCGCTTGAACGGCGTGTCGGTGAACTCGGCCTTGAGGTCGGGCAGTTTGGAGCCGCCCATGCCGGTGCCGGTCGGGTCGCCGGTCTGGGCCATGAAGCCGCCGATCACGCGGTGAAACACGACGCCGTCGTAGAAATGGTCGCCGACCAGCTTCTCGATCTGCTTCACGTGGTTGGGCGCGAGGTTGGGCGCGAGCTGGATCGTGATGCGGCCGTCCTTGGTGTCCATGTAGACCGTGTTGTCGTCGGCGCGGGCCGGGACGGTGCCTAGCGCAAGGGCGGCCGAGGCGGCCAGGAGAACATCACGACGGCGCAGGTTCATTTCGGCCTCACGGTTTGTTTGCCGCCCAGCACATAGGCGGAGGGTCCGGCGGAGGCAAGGCGAGGAGTTCAGCGCCCCTTCGCGACCAGCAAATCGATCGCAAGGCGGCGGCGTGCGTCTTCGTCAAAGCGTGCCAACAACTCCACGGTCTCTCGCGCCTTCCTGATCTCGGTCAGCGCCTCGTTCTTGTTGAACAAGGACCGGGATCGCTCGTAATCGGCATCGTTCCGCTTGTCTTGCAGTTCGCCGAAGGTAACGGAAATTCGCTTGAGGTCGGCGCTTGCTCCGGGTTGTGATGCAAGCGCAGATAATCGCTTCCGTGCTGTCCCATGGTCGAGCGCCCTATAGGTCTTCGCGACAAGATCTGTCCTGCTCCATCGCACGAGGCCGTCCGAGCATATGGTGCACAACGCGTGGAACACGGCATAATACGCCGTACTGACGGCTTTTCGAATAGCAGCTTGCCGCAGGTTCGGCCGTCCGCTTTGTTGTGCCAGGCCGTCGGCGATTTCCAGCAGATCGGCGACTAGAGGGTTTGCCAGGCGAGGCACTTACTATAAACTGATAGTTTCGTACTCGTCGAAAGGCGCGGGTACGTCCGGGTAATCGTATTTGAAATAGGGGAAGCGTCGCTCCCCACGATCTGCCAAGGCATCCACCATGGCGACCTGGGCGTCGATGTAACTCAAGCCGCCCGCCAACACGGCGCCCGGGCTGAAATGAAGGGTGATATACAGGCTGTCCTCACCTTCACTGTTCGGCTTCTCTTCGACATCCGCACCAAGGAAGCCGGACCCTTTCAGGAACGGCGCTATAACGGCCTCCGCAAGGGTCTTGATTTCGGCCTTGTCCATCCGAGGCTTCCTCTTCACTGAGATTACGACGCCTATTTATGCCGCCTCCAACCGCAGCTCCAGCGTGGTGTTGGCCAACCATTCGCCGTTGACCGGCACGGAGTTGCGGCTCTGGGCCTTGTAGCCGCGGCGCTCGAAGAAGGCGCGCGCCGTGTCGCTGGCGTCGACCGACACCGATGAGGCGCCGCGCGCCCTGGCGAGCTTCTCCAAGGCGTCGACCAGCAGGGTGCCGAGCCCCTGCCCGGCCAGGGCCGGATAGACGTAGACCATGTCGATACGGTCGTTGCCCTTCAGCGACGCGAAGGCGGCCGGCGCGCCCGCCACGGTGGCCACCAGGGTCAGCAGGGCGCCGAGTTTCTCGCCGAAGCGTGCCTCGTCGGCCGCAAGCGCCGCCCACGCGTTGCGCTGATCCTCGTCGTAGTCCTCGGCCGTCAGGTCCTCGACGCTGGCCCGGTAGATCGCGGCCAGCATGGCGGCGTCGGCCGGCAGCATGGGCCGCAGCGCCGGAGTTTGTGCGGGCTTCGGCATCACGGTGCTCCCTTCCGGCCCACGTCCCATGTCGTTGTGCCGTCCTTGTTGTCCTTGAGCATGACGCCCATGGCGGTGAGTTCGTCGCGGATGCGGTCCGACTCGGCCCATTGCTTGGATCTCCGGGCAGCGAGCCGGGCTTCGATCAGGCTCTCGACTGCGGCCGGATCGAGGCTGGCCTCCGCCTGCCGGCGAGCCTGCCAGGCCGACCGTGTCTCCTCTAGAAGACCCAGCATGCGGGCTGACGCCAACGCCTCCCCGCCCGCATTTTGTTCTCCCACTCTGCCGAAGAGGGCGTGCAATGCAGCGATCGCGGCCGGCGTGTTGAGGTCATCCGACAGTGCATCGAAGACGCTCGACGCGGGGCCAGCGGCAGGGTCGGCGCCTTCGATCAGCCCGTACCATCGGTCGAGCGTCCGCTCCGCCTCCTCCAGCGCCGCCAACGTCCAGTCGATCGGCTGGCGGTAATGGGTGCGCAGCATGGCGAGCCGCAGGACTTCGCCCGGCCAGGTCCGGCCGCCGAAGGCATTCGAACTCAAGAGGTCCCGAATGGTGACGAAGTTGCCGAGCGACTTCGACATCTTCTGGCTCTCGACCTGGAGGAAGCCGTTGTGCATCCAGATCTGGGCCATGAAGGGTCGGTCGAAGGCGCAGCAGCTCTGCGCCAGTTCGTTCTCGTGGTGCGGGAAGATCAGGTCGATGCCGCCGCCGTGGATGTCGAAGGTCTCACCGAGGTGCTTCCACGTCATGGCCGAGCATTCGAGGTGCCAGCCCGGTCGGCCGCGACCCCACGGGCTCTCCCAGCCGGGCTCCTCCGGTGTCGAAGGCTTCCACAGCACGAAGTCGCCGTCGGCCCGCTTGTAGGGCGCCACCTCGACGCGTGCGCCGGCCAGCATCTCGTCCAGGGTGCGATGCGACAGCCTGCCGTAATCGGGCATGGAATCCACGGCGAATAGCACGTGGTCTTCGCCCCCGGCTTGCCGGGCCGCGTAGGCATGGCCCGACGCGACGAGCCTCTCCGTGACGGCGATCATCTCCGGGATATGGTCGGTGGCGCGCGGCTCGACGGTCGGCAGCAGGCACCCCAAGGCTGCGACATCCTCGGCAAAGCCGCGGGCCGTCCCTTCGGTGAGTTCGCGGATGCTCACGCCGCGCTCGACCGCGCGCGCGATGATCTTGTCGTCGATGTCCGTGATGTTGCGGGCATAGACGACATGGTCCGGGCCGTAGAGATGGCGCAGCAGCCGGAACAGCACGTCGAACACGATCACGGGCCGCGCATTGCCGATATGGGCCCGATCGTAGACCGTGGGGCCGCAGACGTAGAGCCTCACCCGCTCGGGATCGAGCGGCGCGAAATCGTCCTTGCGCCGCGTCAGCGTGTTGTAGAGGCGCAGACCCATCCCGTTCCTCGATTCCTACGGCGGCCCAGGGGTTTCGGACGGAGAAGCGAGGGCGTCGTCCCCTCGAGCCGTCGTCGGCCCACCCGGCCTCTCGTCACGCGGCAGGGTCTAGTGCAGGTTCGGTCCGCACGGAAGCTCCGGGCTCATGGAACCGCGACACCTCTCGCGTTTGACGATGCGAGGACTGTCGGACCCGGTCAGCCGAGGCTGCAGAAGGTCACGGCATAGGCCGCGGCATGAGGAACCGGGACGTGGGCTCGGCGCACGACCGGTGATCGGGCCAGTTCGGCGCGCTTCCGCAACATGCGCTCGGCGATGGCGCGCAATCCGCTGAGCAGGGGCTGATCCTCCCCCGCCATGGCGGTCGTGAGCTGGCGCCAATCGTGTTCGGTCGCGTCGAGGACGAAGCCCGACACGACCGACGCCGTGAGGGCGCCTACGGACAGCCCGGACCGCACCGCTTCCGACCGCATGGCCATGGCGAAATCTCCGCCGATCGACGCGACGGCAGCGCCGGCAACGTCCTCGTGGGTGCATGAGTGCAGGAGATCGGCCACCAGCATCATAGCGCTCCCGTTTCTCGGCGACGGTGCCTCGACGCGAACCGTTCTGCCGGCCGATCGGGGTCACACGATGACCGGATTGGGAGCCTTGATGGCCGAACCGAGTCTGGAGGTTCAACGATGATCCGAACCGGCCGCGGCAGATGCCGCGGCCGGCAAGGTCATTTCGCGGCCAGTCCCGCCGTGTCGGTCACGGCATGGGTCCAGGCGCCCTGCGGCTCCTTGGTGATGACCGGATCGGAGCCCGCCGACAGCAGCACCTTGACGGTGCGGGCGTAATCCGCCGGATCGAGCACGCCCGTGGCGCCCGACGTCAGCTTGTTGACGTCCTCCATCATGTGCTTCTGGTGCAGTTCCGTCTGGGCGCCGGAGGTGTCGTTGTCGAGCACGATCCTGACGGCCTCGTCGGCATGCGCCTGAGCGTAGTCCCAGCCCTTCATACTGGCCTTGACGAAGCGGGCCATCTTGTCGAGGTCGGCCGGATCCTTGATCTTGCCGTCGAGCGTGTAGAGCCCGTCCTCCATCGTGGACACCCCCTGGTCGGTGTAGTTGAACACGGTGAGTTGGGCCGGCTTCATCCCGGCCTCGATCAACTGCCAGTATTCGTTGTACGTCATGGTCGAGATGCAGGCCGCCTGCTTCTGCAGCAGCGGATCGACGTTGAAGCCCTGCTTCAGCACGGTCACGCCCGTCGGAGAACCGTCGGTCTTCACCCCGAGCTTCGCCATCCAGGCCAGGAACGGATATTCATTGCCGTAGAACCAGACGCCGAGCGTGTGGCCCGGGAACTCGGCAGGGGTCTTGACCCCGGAATCGGCCCGGCAGGTCAGTTGCAGGCCGGAGCGCTTGAACGGCTGGGCGATGTTGACGACGGGCGATCCTTTCTCGCGAGTCGCGAGCGCCGATGGCATCCAGTCGACCACCACGTCGGCACCGCCGCCCGCCAGCACCTGCTCGGGATTGATGTCGGGGCCGCCCGGCTTGATCGTCACGTCGAGCCCGGCCTCTTTGTAAAAGCCTTTGTCCTTGGCCACGTAGTAGCCGGCGAACTGCGCGTCCGCGACCCACTTCAGCTGCAGCGTCAGCTTGTCGGCGGCACGGGCGCTCTCCAAGGCTCCGAAGCTCGCGACCGCCAATGCCGCCAGCCCGCATATCGTCGTTCTCATGCTGTTTTTCCTCCGGTTGGGATCAGGACTGGCGGCCACGATAGGACGGGTGCCAGAAGGTGGCGCGCCGCTCCACCGTGGCCACGAGCCCATAGAGCAGCGAACCCGACAGGGCCGCTACCGCGATGGTGGCCCAGACCATGTCGATGTTCATGCGGCCGACCTCCACGTTGATGCGGAACCCCATGCCGACGATCGGCGTGCCGAAGAACTCGGCCACGATGGCGCCGATCAGCGCCAGGGTGGTGTTGATCTTGAGTCCGTTGAACACGAAGGGCAGCGCGGCGGGCAGACGCAGCTTCGTCAGCGTCGCCGCATAGGAGGCCGCGTAGGTGCTCATCAGGTCGCGTTCGGCCTGGCCCGAGGCCGAGAGCCCGGCATTGCAGTTCACCAGCATGGGGAAGAAGGTCATCACGGCGACGACCGCGGCCTTGGACGGCCAGTCGAACCCGAACCACATCACCATGATGGGTGCCACGCCGACGATCGGCAGCGCCGACACCAGCGTGCCGAGCGGCAGCAGCCCGCGCTGCAGGAATGGCACACGGTCGATCAGCAGCGCCACCAGCAGCCCCGCTCCGCAGCCCGCCGCGTAGCCGGCCGCGAGGCCCTTGAAGGTCTGGGCGAAATCCCGGGCGAGCAGCACCGGCGACCCCGCGAGCCTCGCCGCGATGGCGGATGGCGGCGGCAGGATGACGCCCGGCACGCCGAGGCCGCGCACCCCCATCTCCCACCAGAACAGCACGGTGGCGCCGAAGATAACCGGCACGGCGATCGCCGCGACCCGCCCGAACCTGCCGTGCCGCGGCGCCCGCCAAACAATCAGTTCGACGAGGATCCAGGCCGCGATCCAGACCGCACCACAGCCGAGCCAATAGACGGGACCGCTCATGGTCGTCCAGCTCCGGCCGGTGCGAGCAGGCGTTCAGCGAGTTCGACCAGCCCCACCAGCACGGCGCCGCAGCAGGCCGCGACCAGCAGCGCGGCCCAGATCTGCACGGTCTGCCCGTAGTAGGACCCGGCCAGGAGACGCGCCCCGAGGCCGCCGTCCTCGCTCTTCGTCACCTCGGCCACCACGGTGCCGACGAGGCTCGCCGCGACCCCGACCTTGAGGCTCGCGAAGAGAAAGGGCAGGCTCGCGGGCAGGCGCAGCTTGACAAGGGTCTGCAGAGCCGAGGCCGAGTAGGTCCGCATCAGGTCGTGCTGCAGCGGGTCGGGCGAGCGCAGGCCCTTCACCATGCCCACCGTGACGGGGAAAAACGAGAGGTAGGCCGCGATCACGGCCTTGGGCAGCAGGCCCGTCACCGCGAACTGGTTCATGATCACCACGATCATGGGCGCCAGCGCCACAATCGGCACCGTCTGGGACGCGATGATCCAGGGCATCATGCCCCGGTCGAGACTCGGGACGTGGACGATCAGGAGGCTCAGGCCGAAGCCCACGGCGGCGCCGAGCAGGAAGCCGAGCGCCGTCGCCTCCAGCGTGATGCCGGCGTGGAACACGAGGCTGCGCTTCGAGGTGACGGGCGTCTCGAAGACCGATTTCGCGATCTCGGCCGCGATCTGGTGCGGAGCCGGCAAGCGCGGATGGTCCTGCGCCCAGGTACCGGCCACGAGGTCCCGCCAGCCGTAATCCGTGGTGCCGGCATTGGTGAAGGCATCGCGCTGCAGGTCCGCGTTCAAGCCTACGGCCGCGAGGTACCAGACCGCCAGGATGGCCAGCACCACGACCGCGACGGGGATCGCGGCCCCCGCGACGCGCCACTCCCCCGCGCCGAACCGCGGCAAGCGTGCCGCGGGTCGCAGGGTGGCGTCCCTGGCTCGAGCCTCAATCGACATAGGCGTGGCCGGCCCGCAGACCCTGGCGCACCCGATGCGCGACGTCGAGGAAGGCGGGAGTCTCACGGATGTCGAGCGTTCGATCGCGCGGGAAATCGCAGCTGACGATGTCCTGCACTCTTCCGGGCCGGGGTGACATGACGACGATCCGGGTCGACAGGAATACGGCTTCGGGGATCGAGTGGGTGACGAACACCACGGTCTTGGAAGTCTGCTCCCACAGCCGCAACAATTGCTCGTTCAGCTTGTCGCGCACGATCTCGTCGAGAGCGCCGAAGGGCTCGTCCATCAGCAGGAGGTCGGGATCGAACGACAGGGCGCGGGCGATGGAGGCG
>JAABUL010005813.1_pt1 | contig 14893 bp, 29 predicted proteins | sample 5559151 | NCBI WGS metagenome assembly JAABUL01 (sample SAMN10711876, study PRJNA513368) | rock metagenome | isolation source: Antarctica rocks | place: Antarctica: Victoria Land, Pudding Butte sud | reverse complement strand
AACTCCAAGCCTGCCTACAATCAAACGAATTGTTCTCAGCCGCTAGTAAGGCAATCAGCAGGCACACGTGTTCACCATGGTGCAGTTGGATGATTACCCTGGTACCTACAGCCACTAGTCCGCACCATGGTGCCAGCCCACGGTGCACCAAGCTGCACTCTGTGGTTCACCACATAACCAGGGTATACCGTGGTAGCCCATGGTTTATCGCCGTGGTAAAGTGGGTTTTTCCCGTGTAGAGTTGTGGCGCTGGCGAAGCTCGCGCCTGGAGCGCCGGCCGCGGCAGCAGGCTGTGCGGCTGACGCCGCCGGCTTTCTGCTTCTGGCAGATGTGGTGGACGTACTGGCGAGCGAGATCCGCGGCCGGCGGCTGCAGATCAGCCTGGTGGAACGGTCGGAAGCGAACGCGCTGCTGCGGCGGCTGGCGGGGGGCCACGGCGCGGACTTGGCCCTCCGCGCCGGCGCTTGCGCAGTGGTGATGGGAGATGCAGCAGGGGGCGGGGATGAGCGAGTCGGTGCTGCTGTACTTGCTGGTAGGGCTAGGAGCTGGTTGTCAATCAGAAAAGTCTAGAAAGACAATGGATTGAGGGTGTGGCAGCATAACGTTGAGTGCTCAGGCAGCTGGTAACGGATGGGCATCGTGCTCAGGAGAGGTCCAAGCAGGTTTTTTCGCTGCAGCGGCAGCGATGTAACATCTGGATCATCAACGAACCACCGTTCGCAGTGCCGCACGCAAACACCTCCTAACTTGCAGCGTCGTGGTTGTGACATCTCGCATAGCTCTCTACTGCGCATCGTCCTGAGCAGCACATACAGGACGGCCTCTGACCCCCGGTGATCTGAGACCTGGTGGCATGCTGCTCACCCTGTGCACGTGCCGCTTGTCACTGCCAGCAGTAGCATTCTAGACGCCCAGCATGCAGCCAGTTGGAGAGCGCCAGGCACATTTGTACAGACCACTTCAGTCGCAGATTCTCAATCGGCAATCTGCAGCAGCGGAAGGAGTGCAGGTCCCTCCGCCACCTCAGCTTGCGGCCTGCGGGGAGTACGCTGGCTGCTGGATCCGCCAGGCTCTCTGGCAGCACGTCGGGCGCTATCATGTTGGTACATCCGTCGGACACCACGCCACTCTCTTGACGCCCTTCGGCGCAGTCTGCGCTTCATCATGTCGACAGCGGCGGCCCATGGCCCAGCCAGCTGGCCATGGTATAGCAGAGCCCTTCTTCCCAGTCTGCTCTTCATCATGTCGACAGCGGCGGCCCTCGGCCATGGGCCAGCTGGCTGGGCCATGGGCCAGCTGACCATGGTAGCAGAGCCCTTCTTCCTAGTCTGCCCTTCACCATATCGACTCTTGCGCCGCCTGTTCTACATTATGTCGACAGCGGCCGGCCCATGGCCAAGCCAGACCATGGTATAGCAGAGCCTTTGTACGCAGCCTGCTGCACATACCATGGAACTCACCTCCACACTGCGATCGGTTGGACCACTGCTTGAGGTGCCGCACTTCTGCGTCTTCACAGTGTTGGCCACCCGATGCACATCTTGGCTCCCTGTGCTTCAAATTCAGCTGCAAGCTTCTGAGCAAACTAGATCAGTTTGTTTTGACCCCCGGGGAGAGTGGAAGCATCACTTCAGTGCACTTGGGAACGTGGTTGCTTCAGTCAGACTCTTGAGGCAGAACTGGCAAGCCACAGGTAGCACTTTTCCTCGCCTCGGTACCGCTAGACAGAAGTGTATAGATCTCAGAAGAGCAACATGGAGGCTTCTGCGCCCGCAGAAGCTCACATCAGCGGCGCAGAGCTTGCGGAAGGTGTGCTGACTCAGCTGTTGTCCGGAAGCTCCCGCTGTCCGTCTGCTGGCTCCGCAGAGCGCGGCAGCCGTCCAAATCCTCTGCAAAATGATTCTTTTCGAGCTGCGGCGCAAACTTGGCGTGCAGCGTGCTGAGTTGCTTGTTTCCTGAGACGCTCATCACATTTTAATCCTCTTCTCGACTTCACTACAATGTATGTGGTCTCGCGGGATGGGCAGCCTGTGCTCTTAGCGAGTGTCAGACTTGTCTAAGAGCAACTAGGAGATTTGGGGATCGTGTCGCTTTATTCACGCCTAACGCCCTTCTAGGCGCAGACGGCGTCAAACATACAACTTTCCAATCACCGTCTGCAATGCCGCACTTGCACATCTTCCAGCTCGCAGCGTGATTATCGTGCTGTTCGTGGTGCTCTCTCCGCGGCTTCTCACCCAGCAGAACTGGCTGTGACTTGAGTGTTCTGAGACCTGATGGCGTGCTGCACCCTACATATGTGCGCTCAGCGCTCATCGCTGTCAGCAACAGCACCCAGTAGGTCATCATGCAGCCGTTTGCAGAACACCAGGCACAGCTGTCCCGACAGCGCTGTTCGCAGAATGCCGATCAGCAGTCTGCACCGGCGCAGTGAATGCAGGTCCTTCCTCCACCTCAGCTCGCGACCTGCGGTGAGCACGCTGGCTGGACCTGCAAGGATCTGTGATAGCACGTTGGAGGCCAGCTTGATGGCTGCATCCAGCCATGCGCCATGTTGCCTCTTGACGCAGTTGCTGTTCTGCGCAGGCTGGCAGACAGCAGCCTCGCGCGGCTGCAGCAGCCGCAGTCAAAGGTTGAGCCGACGCTGAGAAGGCGTGCGAGCGGTGTGGGGCGAGCCATTCGCTATTCAACTTCCCGCGCACGGCGTCGCAGCCGGACGGCCACTGGGTGCACTGCTTCGGCTGCCGCTACGCGCTGAAGCTCATTGCCAAGCCGTACCGCCAGTGCGCCGTATTGCATCATGCTTTCATGGACCGCCTCCAGACTCGTATGCCCGCTCTGCTCCACCCACTGCCAGCGCCTCGGACCCTGGTTGCGGACCAGCATGCGCTCTGCACGGTCGACCGTAGTCGCAGGCAACAGCTCAGCGATCCAAGCGGTGACGTCACCGCTTGGATCGCTGAGCTGTTGCCTGCGACTGCAGGCTGGATGACAGCGAGCATGCGCCGACGAACGAACCGAGGCGCTGCAAGCGCTGCGGGGAGCGGCTGCCTGCAGATTTTTTCAAGTTACATCCTTTGGTGCTTGGCAGTAGGAGGCGAGAGTGCTTGGCGTGCGAGTCGGACCGCCAGCGAGGCTACGGCACGAAGGAGGTCACGGTGCCAATTGAGAAGCAGTGCAGCAGGTGTCAGGAGACGCTGCCGGCTGCGCAGTTCTGGCAGAGCGCTCACTCCCCCAACGGCCTGGCCTGGCGCTGCAAGCAGTGCAGCAGCGCCCGCATCCGAGCGCCGCTTGTCGCCGTCCCTGTGGCCTCGAAGAAGTGTGGGCTGTGTGGGCTTGCCCTGCCGGCTGCCGCCTTTGCTCCGCACTCAAGGTGGGAATAGAAGAAGGGAAGGCTGTGCAACTGTCATCTGCTTGTGAGCATGTTGGAGACGCATTGCTTGTTTGAGTCAGGTCTTGCAGCAGGTGTTGCTGTGTCTCGTGCCCGATCATCCGCGCGTCTCAATGCTGCATTGCGAAGTGGTAGCACTGCAAACCAATATGCGCTAAGGTTCTTCTTCTTTTTGCATGATGCAGGCGGAGAGATGGCCTCACATATGAGTGCAAAGAGTGCAGAAGTGCAAGGTGGAGGAGTAGGTATCAGAAGAAAACCGCTGCCACATGGCATGGGCAGCAATGCGTGCTCCGACGGCAGTTTGTCCGGCGGCGAGGGCTTGCCACTTGTAGGCAGCTAGCGATGATGTGCACAAATGCAGTTTGCACTTGAATAGAAAAACTGGCCGGCTTACGATGGACACCTCACGGAACGTCAGTGGAAACGTCGGAATCCCAACCCACAGCTCACAAGCAAGTGTCAAGCCGCGGCAGTGGTGGCGGCGGTGCCCATGAACCTTTTTAAAATCATTGAGCTGCAGGATACATATGTGTATATTCTTGCATGTACTTACCCTGTCCCAACGACAATAGGGTGTTATTAGGGTTCTCTGCTGGCCTCCGTCACTGGCCGAGGCTTGCTCCACCATGCCGCTGTCAGGCTGCCTTACGTCACCGCCTCATCATTCACCAGTCCCCCAGGCAGCAGCAGCTGCATGCACGGCTGCACCCTGACTGCGGCCACACGCTCTGCCAGATAGAGACGCCGGCGCATCGGCGCGTCCGGCGCTGTCAGCTTCTAGCTGGAGGGCGACTGCTGCTGCCATGGCAACGGTTCCCTCAGCTCCGGCGCCGGCTGCGTGATGACCGTCGCCCTGTCTGCCTCCTTCAAGGCGCGTTTGAAGAGCTCCTGCAGGCCAGATGAGGCTGAGAGTGAGGCTGCCGTGTCAGCCACACACACGTTGCAGAGCACTAGCCGCCACAGATTGCAGCGAGGAGCATGATGCGCGACTGACTGATGGTGACGATGTCAACAGTGCGCGACGGCTCCAGATCTGCAACGAAATGCAGGAGCTTTGCACCAAAGCAGCACCTTCGCCCATCCTCCGGCAGATGTAAGGTCTGCTGGGCTGTCATCACTGCCGGACCTCTGCCGCGCTAGCAACGTCGCCAGCTTCGAGGATGCACTGCAACAACAGCGGTGTGCAGACAGCGGTCAGCACAGCAGAGGTAGTGAGCGCAAACGGCTGGTTGCCTGGTGGTCAGTTGTGGCGCTCTCGAACCTCAAAAAGGTGCCACGCTGTGATGCTTGATGTACATCGACGCGCTGAAAGATGTCAATGAAGTGGCTCGGTGGCACACAAGGAAAGAAATAAAGTTTTTCTTTCCAAAGAATTAATTCTAAAATTAAACCTTGTCCAGTCCACGCGGTAGGCGTCGGACGTGCCGCCAATGGAGATTGGCAGCACGTGGTCCGCAGGCACGTCCAGCCCGAAGCGCTTCAGCGTGTCGCTGGGAATGCCCAAGGTGATGTCCACAGGGCCGTCAACTTGCGAGTCGACCGTGCCCCAGACCACCAGGTGCACGCCGCCTGCAAGCAGCATCGTGTGTTTTGAGTGGTTTTGCCGGTTTCAGGCACAACAGGCTGTTGCAGTGTGGGGCATGGGTGCTGAGCGCCACTCTACAGTGCTGCTGACGGCTGAGCGGCTGCTGAGCGGCTGACGGGTTAGCTTGACACAACAGGAGACGGAACCTAGCGATGCACAGCCGGTTGTGGAAAGGGGCTTTGATGAATCCGGTCCCAAGAGCTAGAGCCCCCACCTTGACCGCTCTTGCCGTTCAGCAGCAGATCTGTGCGGCGCGTGCGCACTGGCCCTGCTTCGCTGATCTCCGCCTGTAACGGCGCCGTCCATATGTTGAGCGTGTCAACCTTCCCGATCGACCTGCCGCATCCATTCAGAGGCGCATCATGCAGGTGGATTGATAGGATCCCAGGACTGCTTGATCTGCTGTACAAGACAGGTGCCACAGGCGCACGAGACGTATCGTTGAGGGACGAAATCGCTATGTGCAGAGCCCTGCCAGCTTTGACGCAGCCCTGGAGCCGCCGTGTAGATGTCCGATACAGTGAGTGGGTGTCTGATTGCCGCCGTCACCGCTGCCATGCAGCGTGGTTCCGATTGGCAGTCGAAAAAGAACACCAGGCATCGTGCACTGCCTCCAGAAAAAAAGGCGAGGCAGTGGCACGCAGAGCCCACCTGTCCGCCAACGACAGCGTCGCCAGCAGCTGCCGCAGCAGCGGCGAGCGGGCGACCGTCAGCCGCAGCGGCTGCATCTGCACGGTGGTGCTGGTGGTGGGGTATGCCATGCCGTCCGGCGCAAAGGTGAGGTGGACACGCCCGCCCTGCTGCAGCGACACTGCGTCGCCCAGCAGCGGGTTCAGCAGGCTCAGCCCGTACCTGCGGTTCAGTGAAGCTCAGGGTTTAGGGTTTAGGGTTTAGGGTGCTGCAGCACTGCGTGATCTGGAGCAACACACATCGTACGGCCACTTTAGCCGCCAGGTCCGCGTGCAATTGCGCCTTGCCTTTGTTGCTGAGGGGAGAGCAGTCTGCTATTGCATGAGGTGTGGGTTTTCTAAACCCTAAACCCTGCAGCGTCGCCAAACAGCAGTCATGGATGGCAGCCAGTGGCGGCGTACTCTGCGAGGGCTGGAGAATAGGCGACGCTGGCTGCCGCAGGCTGCCGAAGCCGCACCCCGCCGCCAGCGGTCCGCCACCCGCTTGCCGTCCCTTCCGCATTCGGCGCCGTCACCTTCAGCTCGAAAGGCTCTGCAGCGAACATGTGTCTGACGTGTCACACACGGTCGGACTGTGTCATCGATTTCCTCTATGCTGCCTGCCATGCTTACGGATGTAGTCTGGCAAACCGGTTCACTGTTGAGACAGAGTTTAGGGTTTCCTAGATGGTCCAATTGCTGTAAGTTGTGGACTGCTAAGGCATTGCTTTGCTCGAGAAACAGCGCTGGTGTAACGTGCACCCGGATCGTGCAGCACCGGCAAACCGCATGTTGTGGCTGCGCGCCCACACCCACCTGCTGCACCGGATGGTGGCCGCGCGGCCCAGTCGGCATCTGCGTGTGTGGCGCCCAGCCAGCCGCTGGCGTGCACTGCTCCGCCAGCGATCTCCCTGCGCGCAGCAGACGTGCGAGTCTCTGCAGCAATGTCAGTGTCGCGCTCCATCACCGCAACAGGAGATACTGAACCAGATACATTCCGCATCAGACAATGTGTGGACCCGAGAGAGCCGTGCAGCCATGGGCTGCGATGTGCGTCCGAGTTGGACTGGATCACTGAAGCAAAGCGTCCTGGTGTGGTACCTGTAGGGGTCGGGCATGGTGATGGTGCTGTTGGTGACGGTCACCTCGAAGCCCGACAGCTTTGCGTCAGCTGTGAATGGGACTTTCACAGAACGCTTGAGGCTGCGGCCCGCCGGCAGCGGGCGCCGCCGCTTTACTGTAGGAAGCAATGCAATATGAATATGCTGTCGTGAATGCTCCAAAAGCCAGTTTACAGGACGGTCGTCAGGATCTGCGCTGCAAGTCGCGGGCTGCAATGCCATTCCGACGTTTCAGATGTCACATCCTCGGGAGCACCAAACACCCTGCCATACGCGCAGTCGAGAAGCGACATTTGCTCTGCGGGTCCCCCACACTGAACCGCGTGAGCAAGAACAGAAAATCTCGTCGAGCGGCACCTGGCCGGTCTGGTGGCGGCGGCACAAGCTGCAGGATCCTGAATTCGCCAGCGTCATCCAGCAGCGCGTCGACCGACATGCCCTCGACTGCCACCTTTGCCGAGCGCCCTGCGCAACCAAAGTATCGAAATTCAGGACAGCAGCCGCGTGGAGTGAACACTCACAGCGCTGCGAAGCGTTGCGTGCCTTGGGCAGCTTTACATATCAAAACCAGGTTTTTATCCAAATGGAGAAGATGTCGTTTTTGTGACGCTCGAAGAACAGGATGCAGGCCACCCCACCCTGCAGCAACAGGCCGAGCAGGCCGCTGTCGGTGCTGACGCGCCGCACAGTGATGGCTGGACTGTCTGGCGTGTCGCGGGACGCCACACGGAGGCCCTCTGCCACCGAAGGACCGGTCCAGCTGAGGCGCAGGCGGTCCGCGCTTACGGTCACTGTAGGGGTCCCGACCGGAATCCATGCGTCAGATGGATCGTGTACAAAGTGAACGTTCACGAACCAACTGCAAGCCTGCACAGTCCGTCCAGTCGAAGCACGGACGTTGAGGAGTTTCAGTGCAGCTGCGGTGCCAATGTCTGTCGCTAAGGCTGCTGGCGCCGCCACGGCAGCCAGCAGGGCCAGTGCAATGAGGCCGCCTGGGAGGAGCAGCAGCAGGGCAGGCAGGCTGAAGCTCCTCAGCTTCGTTCCGTTTGCATGCCGTGTCGCCGTGGCATGCAGCCCGCGCTCGGGCGCCCATGCCAGCCTCAAAGCAGGCAGCCCTGTTGCAGTCTCACGGCTGCCTTCGGCTCTGACGAACGATCTGCATGCGACAGCTGTGCCCCCTCCCTTCACAGCTGGCTGTAGGTGGTGCAGGCATGCTGGAATTACAAGCCCGGCATGAGATCTCGGTCGCAAGACTGGTGCAGCTGGGACGGCTCCAAGAGCTGCACGAAAGCCATGCAGCATGCTCTGGCGGGCCAGCATCGGTCGACCAGGGCGTGCACCTCGATTGTGTGTCCACTTGCAATCTCAAGATCTCACAAGCTGCACCGCGCGAGCGAGAGCGCTGACATGCAGGACTTTCCCGGTTTCATCGGCAAGGCGTTTTCGACATGAGCAGCTCAATTTTGTATGAAGTTTGGCGATATCGCTTCCCATCAGCGCACACCGTGGCGTGACGTGTCCATGGATCGAGCGCGCCCCTGTCGTGTGACCGGCGCTGTTCTGAACAGCCTGTTCATTCTCAGCTTGCGCCACCCTCGGTGTCGACAAGTTTATAGTCTGAGCCTGAAAGTTGGTACCCACTTTTTTTGAGGGCCTGAGGCCTATTGATCGTGAAAAGCATCAGATCACGGTTGCTTTGCAACAGTTCGGCTTTCAGACGTCACTGCGTGCTCTGAACTGAAATTCGCATCTGTTTCGTAAGTAGACACTAATCCGCCTTTTGATCATTGTAGCGTGACCTGCAACTGAGCAGCACCAGCAGCGGGCAGCGGCGCTATGGACTGGCTGCGCTGGACTGGCGGCCTGCTCGACGTGACTCTAGACGTCTTACTGCAGGTGGGCTAGCCCGAATGATGCAGGAGAACACGCTCACCTGAGGGCTCACCATCTGGTCTGGACAGCAACAGCCGTCAAAGCCGTTGTGCCAGAGCGCTACATGCATGCTGCTGCCTTGTGACGGCGCTGCTGTCGATTTGGCGCAGAAATGGCACACTCGGCACCTGCCGTCGCTGGATAGCATGGAGGCAGATGTCGCCGGGCGCACCTGTATCGTGACCGGACCCACCAGGTTCGACTCTTCCTGTGAGATAGCCTTCAAGGAGCTCATGCTGTTGTGCGCCCCTACAGTATGCGATTTCCCCTTGTTCAGGTCTGCCATGAGCATCTGCAGGAACGCGATGGCACGACATGCATTTGCAGCACCTCGTCAAAGCTGACGCTTTTGAGCTGCAGTGGCATTGGACGACAAACGGCGGCAGCTCTGGCGAAACGGAACGCCGTAGGTAAGGAGGAGGAGATCATCGACAGCGCAGCCACACAAGCTTGCTGCGGCACTGGGTGTTGTGTGACGTGACTTGTCGACTTGAAGATCTCGCAGTGCTGCTCGGTCAACCAACCTGATCACTCCACTGCAATGCAGTGGTGCTGGCGTGCCGCAATGCCGAGCGTGGTGCAAAGCTGCTCGTCGCGCTGACAACAGAGGCGCAGGCAGCAGGCGTGGCATCGCCACAGCTGGAGGTGAGCTGATATCTGCGGGCAGGCTCGCACCGCCAGCAGCGTCAGTATTGTGGCCAGGGTCATTTCAGTCCATGCAACATTGCTCTCGGCAGCTTTCTGTCGTCCGCAGCGGAGGCGCATCTCGTGTCAGATGCCAACACGAGCGTGCGGCAGGCGCTGACGCTGACAACATGATGCAGGTGGCGCTGCTGGATGTGGCCAGCCAGGCGTCAGTGCGCAGCTTTTGCTGCGCAGTGGACGGCCGCTCAGCGGCCGCTGCACGTGCTGATCAACAACGCAAGAATTTTCTCCTTCAGCGGTTTGTTGACTTGCAAATCTTCACATGTTGTTTCAGCATTGCTTCCTTCTCAGGCTGCATTGTCGGCCCAGCCGTCGACATCACAATCCTGCCCTGGATGCACCGTGTGATTTTGTATATCTCAGCCAGGGGCAAGCGTACAGTTGCAGGCGCACGTTTCTGCGGCAACACCAATTCAACACCTTGATGCACATCTCGTCTATACGGGGACCCAAGGGCAGCTGCTGTAATGTGCAGAGAAGCGGAAGGAGTCAGTGGATGGCATGGAGGTGCACATGGCGACTAACTGCCTTGGCCCGCACCTGCTGACGCTGCTGCTGCTGCCATGCCTGCGCGCCTCTGCAGAGGTGCGCCGCAGAATGAGGTATGTATAGGACCCCAGTGGCCCTATGTGTCACCTAAAGCTTTTCAGGTTTTCAGGTTTCCAGCTTTTCAGGTCCATCAGAATTCAGTTGATGCATAGGGCCAACGGGTCCTATATATTCCACAAGACGAGTCACACGCCGTCACTGTCGGGAGTCACTCGCTCCCAGTGTACTCGATGAGGGTGGTCCTTTTCTTGATAGGCCTGTCGGTGCAGTGTTTGCAGAGACTCCTGCCGCAAATTCAGGATTGTGTAACATTATGTTCGCCGTTCAGGCGCCTGGTGCGGACCCAGCGCGGGTGGTGAACGTGACATCACGGCTGCACCAGCTAGGGCGCGTCACGCGGGACGACCCGCAGCTGCGCCGCCGCCACTACTCCTCGCTGGGCGCCTACGCCTCCAGCAAGCTGGCGCAGGTGCGGAGGCTGAGCCCTCAATAGGGGTTTCGACCTGCGTTTTCGAAGCCGCATCTTCGAACCCGCGCTTTCCTTCGAACCCGCATTTTCGAACCCGCGTTTTCGAAGGAATTGACTGGGTTGCCATGTCAATACTACATTCGAGGATGCGAAAGTCGGCAGCACCTTGGCTGACTCGTATTGCATGATGAATTGGAATCCGATAGACATCCCCAGTCGAGACCCGAGCTCATGGCCCCCCAAACCCTAAACCCTCCTTGACCTCATGCATCTTCAGTGCGCCTCTCAATGGCCGTCTGCGCCTTCGTTCATCTCTACAGGTGGCGCTGACGACGGAGCTGCAGCGTCGGCTGGACGCAGGCGGAGCCAGTGTGCATTGCTTTGCGGCGGACCCGGGGGAGGTGCTGACGGACATAACCCGCATGCTGCCGGGGCCCGTGTATGCCATGTACAGGCGCCTGCTGCCGCGCATCCTCCTCACCCCTGCCCAGGGTGGGTGTTTCTGCTTCCGGGCTGGCTCCCCGGCCAACCTCTCTTCCCAGTCGTTCTCATATGAAGTGGTCTGCTCTTCTCACCATCGCTATGTTTGGGGCACCAGTTTGGGACACCAGCCATGTGATGCGCAAAGTCCTTTCGTCTCCTGTAAGCGGCAGTCAAGGGCGTTCAGGGTGCCATCTTCATGTGCTGCTCATCCTGAGCGAATCGCCATCCTGTCATGGCTGTGTGGCCCATGGCCAGGCCAATGTACAGCCAACGTAACTGATCTGCTGATTCCCTCTCTCACAGGAGCGCGAAGCTCCCTGCACTGCGCCGGCAGCGTAGACGTGCTGCAGCAGCACGCTGCAGGCGGCTGCTACTTCTCGTCAGGCTGCCTTCCAGTGCCGTCAGCAGCAGAGGCAGCAGACGGCACCCTGGTGGAGTGGCTCTGGCATTGGGCTGTTGAGACAGTGCGGCTGAGTGATGCAGAGCTTGCCGCCGTGCTTCCGCAGCAGCCCGCCGTAAAGCACAAGACACCCCGCCAGAACTAGATGTGATCAAAGGCTTCCGACAACGACGAATAATGGTTTGAGCTCTGCTGAGGTTACACTTGCAAATAAACTACAAGTATTCTTGCGGTCTTAATAGAGTTGGACCCTCACGATTTATAAGGATCAGCATGCACACAAAGAAGCCGAACTTCTGATGCTGAGCGACAGTGGTCTTTGCAAGATGATATCGTTCCAGCCAAAAATCACTGTGAAGACGCAGAAGTAGAAAAACGCGGCACCGCAAGCAGCGGTCCAACCGATGGCGGTGTGGAACAACATCCAGTTCCATATGCATGCATGGTATGTGCAGTAGGCTGGGTGCAAAGGCTCGACATGATGAAGAGCAGACTGGGACGAAAGGCTCTGCTATACCATGGCCAGCTGGCTGCCATGGGCCGCCGCTGTCGACATGACTGCGCCGAAGGGCGTCAAGCGAGGGGCGTGGCGTCCGACGGGTGTACCAACATGATAGCGTCCGACATGCTGCCAGAGAGCCTGGCGGATCCAGCAGCCAGCGTACTCACCGCAGGCCGCAAGCTGATGTAGTGGGACCTGCTCTCCTTCCGCTGATGCAGGTTGCCGTCTGACAATCTGCGAAAGGCGTGGTCGGCACGAAGGTGCCTGGCGCTCTCCAATGGCTGCATGACGGCTTCTGGAATGCTGTTGCTGGCAGTGACAAGCGGCGCGCGCACACGCGTGAGCAGCATGCCATCAGGTCTCAGATGCAGGTCAAGGCCTGAGTGTGCAGGATAGGAAGCTGCCGGAGAGATACCACAACAGGACAGAAATTCTGCAAGCTACAAGATGTTTGAGCAAGTGTGAGCAGCACTTTGATGAGGTTTTGACGAACTTTCCAAATGGCTGCATGACAGCTTCTGGAATGCTGCTGCTGGCAGTGACGAACGGCGCGCGCACAAGGGTGAGCAGCAGTCAGAGGTCGTCCTGTCTGTGCTGCTCAGGGCGATGCGCAGTAGAGAGCCATGCGACATGTCACGACCACGACGCTGCAAACTAGGAGGTGTTTGCGTGCGGCACTGCGACGGTGGTTCGTTGACGATCCAGATGTTACATTGGTGCCGCCGCAGCGCCAAAACCCTGCTTGGACCTCTCCTGAGCACAATGCCCATGAAAAGCAGCTCCCTAGCCGTATCAGCAAGTACAGCAGCACCGACTCGCTCAACCCCGCCCCCTGCTGCATCTCCCATCACCACTGCCCAAGCGCCGGCGCAGGGGGCCAAGTCCGCGCCGGCCCGCCGCCAGCCGCCGCAGCAGCGCGCCCGCTTCCGACCGTTCCACCAGGCTGGCCGCCGGCCGCGGATCTCGCCTGCCAGCACGTCCACCACATCTGCCAGAAACAGCAAGCCGCCGGCGTCAGCCGCAGAGCCCGCTGCCGCGGCCGGCGCTCCAGGCGCGAGGTTCGCCAGCACCACAAATGGACGCAGTGCGGCAAGCACAAAGCGGCGCGCCGTGAGCAGCGTCTGCTGCGCCAGGACGGTGAGCGCCTCGTGTGCGGCACCGCCCGATGCAGCCTCTTAAACCCTACTGCGGTGGTGCTGTCTTGAACCCTACCGCGGTGGTGCTGTCATCGTCGGCCGGCAGCTGGACGCCTCTAGCTGCAGCATGCACAGATTGTCGTCCCTAGTGAACCCATAGCGTGTCAGGCTCCCAGGCAGACTGTCATTCCCAGAGTTGGCTGCATGGTAGACTGTGACGACTTGCTGTTAAGCGCAGCAGCACAGGCTGCAGCTGCAGCACTGATCTTCTTCAGACGGACATCCGAGCTTCGGAAGAGGGCCATGAGATGACACACCGGGGCGCCTTCATCGTGTCAACAGCTGAAGGCTTGGCCCTCCTGGCCGCTGCTGGAGCCGCCAGCCGTTGCCACCTCCGCGTCCGTCAGCGACTGCACCGCAGTGCGCAGGTGTTGCAGGTGCTCGTGGCATGCGGCTGGGCGCGAAGAAAGCTGCCGGTGACCGATGTTCCAGGGTTTGGTTCTTCAGAGCAGCGGCAGCTTCCTCTACCATGCATCTTCAGCACTCTCTCGATGCAAATTGCCATCATTGTCAGGCAGTGGTGCTGTGCATGCATGGCAACACAATACTATCAGGTGCCAGGCCAGTGCAAGAGCTCTGGCACCTGCGAGCTGCTGAGGAAACTGCTAATTGAGGCTGGCACCAGCGCAGCACACCAAAGCGGTTTGCCGTCCACGACTCCTGAGAACACCTGCACTGTGTCAGACAAGCTTTCGAAGAACGAAGCGGCGCAGTGAGGCGCCCGCTCCTCGCGCTTCCACTGTGAGCATCGTTGCCACCGACAGCCGAGATGCGACATGCTAAGAACCTGCATGACCCGCCACGATCTGAGTCTGTAGCAGATGTCGAAGAGCAGACTGCGACCTAGTAGTCATCCATCACGTGGACTGGAAGCTATGGGGCATTCAGCAGCTACGGGGCATTCAGCAGTAGCTGGTTGATTCTGCACGGACAATGCCGTTTCAGCTAGACGCTTTACTTGCAAAGTGTCGGCGTCTCAATTGTGAACACGGCTGTCTGGTTACTTTTATCTTACATGCATGCAGCACGTTTTACATGCCATATTTGCATGAATTATGGGTGCTCGTTCACCCATAACTGTGCTGCCAGAATTATGATGGTATATACAGAGTAGATTCCAAACATTCTAGGCCCAGACACAACGTAACAACAGATCCCAAGAACAAAGATCCCAAGTCCAAAGATCCCAAGGCCCGGAGTGTCAAGAGAGCAGCCTGCTCGAGATACAACGTGATTCTACTACACAACAAGGCAATTCCCAAGTCCTCCCAATCCCACAACGGTTACATTTGGTCTTCGGCACAAGAGAACGAACAGCCTGAGACAAAACAAGGCCCTCCACGCGAACCACAGCGCAAATCACCAGCAGACTTTGTCGTACCAAGTGCAGAGGGACTGCAGCAGGCAGAAACGCTCTCAAGCCACTTTAGTCGACGTCTGAAACTCACAGACCTGAATCAAGGAATTGAAAGAGCTTAGGCTGTACAAGAAGAAGAAGGCAGAGCAGGAAGGGCGGCGGTCTTCCAAGACCAACAAGGCGTGATAACACCCAGCGGCAAGCACCTGCGCATGGGCAGGCGTTGTTAACCAGTGTCCGATTACAAAGAACAGGTCAAAACAAGACGATCGTTGATATTCATTTTTAAGCAATCAGTTGTGCTTACTGGTGGATAGATCGCCTGGTACAGTGTTTGGCTAGCGCAGCAATCCCGCGCGCGCACGATCAGGTTTTCTGTTATTTTACCCTCTTCCTCGGGACCCCGTTGGGCTATTGTAATCTTAAGATAGAACGGAGATGAATCCAGACGGCTCCCCAGACAGGGAAGTCCAGCTGGAGCAAGAATTGGACAATCTAAGAGCACGCGCCCGTGAGGAATTGGATGACTTGC
>JAABUL010005810.1_pt1 | contig 14905 bp, 26 predicted proteins | sample 5559151 | NCBI WGS metagenome assembly JAABUL01 (sample SAMN10711876, study PRJNA513368) | rock metagenome | isolation source: Antarctica rocks | place: Antarctica: Victoria Land, Pudding Butte sud | reverse complement strand
AAGGGCGCTAGTGACGTTAGAAGGGTGCCAGTGGCGTCCCTTGTAAGAAAGATCCGTCACGGCCACCTTTTGGCTGGAGCGTGACGGCTGTCCGTCACTAGCGCCCTTCTAGCTGGATCACCTTTTGGCTGGAGCGTGACGGCTGTCCGTCACTAGCGCCCTTCTAGCTGGATCTTTCTTACATGCGCCCGGGCCACCTTTGTAAGAAAGATCCAGCTAGAAGGGTTCCAGTGACGTCCTTCTTACAGGGGCGTCTACTCAAAACCCACTCGATGGGGACCGGATTGAAGGCATCTCCCTTAACGGCCTGCTCGGCGCACGTGTGACAAAAGCAAAGCATTGCATGGCAGCCATGGCGGAGCAGGAAGGATGCAACAGCGTTGCCACCTCTAGAAATGGCAGTGAACTGCAGCATGCGGCATTGGCGGCATGGGTCGGACTGGTCGGCACGACAGAGAATGCAACAGCAGGTATGGTATCTAATGACGCAGATGCGCACCATCTGCCCGATCTGGGTGCAGAAGGTGTGCATCAGCGGCCCCGGGTGGTAGCCCAGCTTCGCGCACGCCCAGATGATGTTGACCAGCTCCTGCATTTCACAGGGTGGTAAGTAAGTAATCAATCCTCACGCCTTTGACCTGCTGTCGTCCAGTGGCGCAGAGGGCAATGCCTTGTGCAGCGGCGGCCACACGCGGCGAGCAATCAGGTGAAGGCACCCCGCGTCCGCCGTGCCGGGTTAAGACCCATGAAGTGTTTACAACCTCGTTCTGAACTGGCCTGATCTGTGCAGGTTCTCTTGCAGTTGATTGCAGGGCGAGGGGCTCCACTAGGCAAGCCAAGAGTCGCTGAGAGTTGAGGAATGCTTCAAAATCTTAGAGCTGTATCACAAGCTATATCATGTCTTTCTTCTCTACTCTTCTTTTGGTGCGCGCCTGCTCCTTGAGGCCGTCCATGTTGACGGACACCTCGTCGATGAGGGCGCAGAAGCAGGGGCTGCTGGGGATGTAGCGCAGCGTGGCGAAGGACCAGAGGGAGTTGGCCAGCGCCTGCGTCTTAAACGGCCGCAGCCGCCCCTCCCTGGCCAGCTCCCTCTCCAGCGACTGCGATGCATCACGTGTGTGAATATCAAGAAGGAACGAGCGGTTTCAGTGACTTAGAAACAAGCTTCCAGAACCCAGACAAGTGATGCGTGTGAGTCAAGGTTCCCATGTGCTCCGGACAGATGCACATCCGGGCTGAACGGCGCAGGCGACACGCACGCAGGCCACCAGAACGTCAGACGGCGGCATCTTGCAGCAGTCAGTGCATGGACACTGTCAACACTGCGAAATTGGGATCTGGCTGCACCTCCAGCAGCGGAATGTGCACATAGCCGACGCGCGCGTAGGCGACCAGGATGTTGGACAGCTCCTGCGGATTGAAGTCGGACAGGCGTACCACCGCCTCCCCCGCCACTGCCTTTAGCATCCCCTCATCGCTAAAGCCCAGCGTTGCGGCGCCCCACACCTGATGTTGTAGGGTTTAGCATGTCTCAGAACAGCATCTGGCGCTGCAAAGACAATGCGCGCAGGACTGCGGCACACCCGGCGTTTCTCAGAGCATGTCTCAGAGACTGCAGCTGCCTGTCAGTTGCAGCGGCTGCAGCAGCCTGCCCACTGTCCCAGACATGTGTTGTCACTCAGTGTGGCTCACCGTGTTGGTGAGCGCCTGCACGCTGTACTCGCCGTGCCGTGCCGCGGTGTCCTCCGCGACCGCCTGCAGCGGAATGCACACTCCTTTCTTGAGCTTTGTGGGGACGTTGTTACTGTCCTTCCATGAATGATACTTCGGCTGAGTACTGGTGCCCGCAGATCGCCTCCAGAGCCAGTGTCTTCAAGTGGTTGTTCTGGGTGACGCAGCGATGTGCCGCTGCCGGCCAACATGCTGCCTTCCAATGGCCCCTACAACAGCCAAGCGGCAGGGCTCGCACCGGGCCACTGCTTTTGTGACAAGAGCCCATGAGGTGGTGCGAGGGGCTGGGGCAGGTGCGGCACCTGCAAAAAGCGCTCGTTGGTGTGCTCCAGGGTGGCGCAGCTCCACATCACATTGGACAGCGCCTGCGGGAAGAAGGTGCCCACGCCCTTCTCCAGCATCGTGTCAATGATGGCGTCTATGGCCTCCGTGTCCTTGTTGCCTGCGGGTGACAAGACAAGAAAGGTGTCGTAAACAGTGGAAATTGGGTGCATATGGGCAGCCAGAGACTCGAATGGATGATGGCGTCTGTGGCCTCCTTGTTGCCTGCGCGTTTCGGGTGATTGCATCTCAATGTGAGCGAAGCATGAGCAGACATCAGCAGGCAAGGGTATCCAACAGAGACTGGTCAGTGCCAGTGTCTGTGGCCGGCCTCTGTGTGCTGGCAGTCTGCAAGCTCCTGTAACGAACAAGGGGCAGGTCCTGTGGCGCCTTTCGGGAATCACTTCTGATCCATGTTCTGGGCACCTGTTGACACAGCATGGGGCACGGGGGGGGGGGGGGGGGGGGGGGGGGCGCCTGCAGAGCCAGCGGCACTGCCGCAGGGCACATGGGCCATCACCACGAGGAGCTAGGTAGAAGCTCAGCACAGGAACGTGGCGGCGCACCAAAGACGGCAAAGGCCCAGACGATGATGGACAGCTCCTGCTGCTTAAAGTCGTGCAAGTTGGACTCGCGTAGGCGCGCGGACACGCCCTCTGCGAGCGATGGCCGCTCCTCGCCCAGCGTCGCCATCTGAGGGGGAGCAGCAAGATTTCTTGGTCTCTTTCCAGGGTTCGGATGAGAACAACAGTCGCAGGATGCGGGATCATGTCATTGCTGCTCGTCGCTGCTCATTGCTTCACTCTGCCCGAATGTGGGAGCCCCCTGACCTGCGCTTGTCGCGCAGCTGTTGGGACTGGAAGCAGTGCTCTTGTGTTCTGCTTTACATGACTTCCAAGACGCATTGCAGTCATCATCAGTGGGCAGCGGCGCGAGTCTGGAGCAGGAACGCACCGCCCAGAAGACATTGGCCAGCTGCCGCGGGTGGAACTCTGTCACGAAGGACTCCACCATGTGGAGCAGAACCGGGTAGCCGGGGTGCGACTTGACCCGCATCACCTGCAGCAGGTGGATCTTGTTCGACGGCCATGCGACGCACGTATGACACAAGCTGCGGCAGGTGTCGTTGTTAGTAACATGCGTTTCATCACGCCATGCAGAGATGGCATGCAGAGTCGGACAGTATTGGGCCAGACCAGCAGGAGGATGCTCACCTCGTACTTCCTGGACAGCTTTGCAATGCGGTGCATCGACGTGGACACGTTGATCTCGTCGAACAGCATAGCCAGGTCCTGTGCATAATGGCCAATGCCTTGAGCAACATGCTGCGGTGCTAAGAGGGAGGAAGGCGCATGCAGGAACAGCACGCAGGAACAAAACAGCCGGGGACATATGAAGGTATGCTGCATCAGCCAGGCCATCGGCAAGCATGCAGGGCAGCAAGTCAGCGTGATACCTGCGCCCAGCAGAGGCATTGGGTCACATATCAAAGATGCACAGCCGCTGATTTGGCCGCTCACCTGCACGATGACCATAACGGACTCCCACCGCTGGCAGCTGGTCAGCATGACGTTGATGCCGATGTGGAGCGGGTCCTTGACGCCCGTCGCCTCAGCGCGCCCCTGCATCTCAATCACCGGCGGCCCCGGCGACCCGTCGTCATTGAGCAGCCCCGCGTCGATGAACATCTGGCGGAACAAGCCCGCCTCGAACCCGTCTCCTGCGCGCCGCAAGCAAAATCCGTGATGAAGCTTCGCACGCGATGATGTGTGAATGGCGGTTGGGTGGCCTCGAGGCCCCTCTTCCGCCACCGAGGCCTCCTCCGCCGCCGTGAGACGCCTGACTCTGATTGCCGCATGAGGGCCGTCATTGTGCACAGGCTTTGGCTACTGGTCGTGAAAACTATGCTGAAGCTGTCAGCGGATGCGCGAAGACAGCACTGCTTCCCCTCTTGACACATCATGCAACGCTTGTCCTGGACAATCAGCTTTCCAAAGTGAAGTACTGTAGCCGAACATCCCCTGTTCCGTGACCCCTGCAGCCTGGCGTACCCAGATGGTGTCAAGTTATGCGAAATTGCGAAACAAGCCGGGCGGCCCACTCACTCGTATTCTCGATGTCGCGGTCGATGCGGAAGAACCCCTTGAAGCGCTTGAAGAACGCCTCCATCACGGGGTCGCCGCTTTCCCGCCGGTTCAGCCGCGGCGCCGAGCTGCCGCTGTCCTTCCAGCGCTTGGCGGGAGCTGCGGCAGCGACGGCCGCCGCTGCAGGGTTTTTCTGCCGGATCTTTGCTGCCCTAAAACGTCCGGCGTCCTTCTCCGGCAGCTGACCGCGTTCCTGCTGCCTACCTGACTGATAGCCGCCGCCCTGCTGCTGCTGCTGCTGCCCTGGCTGCTGCTGCCGCTGTTGCTGCCCCGGCTGTCGCTGCTGCTGCTGCTGCTGCTGCCCGGGCTGCTGCTGCTGCTGTTGCTGCCCCGGCTGTCGCTGCTGCTGCTGCTGCGGCTGCCGCTGGCTGATGCTGTCTGTCCGAGAGCTGCTGGCCTGTGCATTGCTGGCCCTGCGCTCGTCGTCCGATGCTGCAGGACGAGCAGTCCCGAACATTTGCCTCATGTCAGCTCCTGGATCCTGGGCGTCAATTGGCATGTGAACGTCATCAGCGGTGCACGCACCAAACACGTGCAACGCGCACCTGCTTGCGCTGTGTCATCTGGCATGGCGGAAGTCGGCTTGCAGCAGAGGCCGCGAGATGAACACAGGCCAAATTGCTGCTGCCGCTCCCGCAGGATCCTCTGGAAACTGTACGGCAGACAGCTGTTCTGCCTCCATGCAACCTGCAAGCACAGTGCAGGTCTGAGACGGCATCCGAGTTTGGTGTATGACAAACACGAGGGATAGCTTCACAAAGCGACGTCAGTCTGTAGACACTCACCTGGACGCTGCACGGCTGCTGAGATCCACAGATCCGCATGCTGGCGCTGGCGCTATGGCAGGTGTGCTGCAGGAAACTCCCGCGCAACCTGCGCAAGTTGCAGTCAAGCACTGACGGCCACCAAGGAAGTCGTGAACGGCACTACGAAGACTTCTCAAAATGCTGATTCACCTTGTATTGCTGCAACAAGTTTTCGGGCATCACCTGGTTGCATCCGCGCAACAGCCAATCGTGGGCAGAAGCGGCAGGCTCATGCGCCACGCTCCTGTACAGTCTGCTCTGACTAACACGCCATGCGTCAGGAAGTAACTGGAACGCCCCGCACACCACCCTGCAGGCCAGAGACTTGGACGAGATCGGAGAGGCTTGAGATGCCATGAGATGCCGCGGCAGCGGCGCACCGGGGCATGCACCATAGGAGCTCGAGATGCGGCACGCCAGAATGGCGACGCGTTCACGCAGAGGCCAAGCTCTCTCACCTGCAGATGCATGCAGAGCTGAACGCAACAGCCGCAGGCCCTTCTGTGAAGCCGGTGTCGGAGATTTCCAGCCACCTTGTGGCTAGCAGGAGGTGTACGGCCCAATGCCCTGTGCGGCGCAGGATCTGGCAGTCTCAGGACAAGCTGGACCTGCAACCCAGCTTGATCACTGAAACACCCTCGAGGTGGCAGGTCAGGAGGTGTCTTGATGCTATCACTGTGACAAAGCCTGTCGCTGAAAGCCTCAAGCCGGCCGACTTTCACAAAGCGTCAATGGGTTCAATAGGTGCTAGAGGTTACTAAACCCGCATCGCCGCACGGATCTGCGCTGCAATTTCACAAGTGCAGCAGCGGCTGACGGATCAGCTTGCTCACGTGGCATACAAGGGACTCTCCGCGTTGTGCGGCCGCGACTCCTGCTTGCACCGCCGCGAACCCGCCGTGCACCGTTGTCCACATTTTGCGGGGCAGCCAGACTGCACACCATCAGCGTCAGACATCCAGCAGTTGTCTCTTTCCTCTGGTGCCGCGCACCGCAATCTTGTGAAGACAGATTTGCCCAGACCACGAGTTCAAACTGCGAGCAACATGCAGACATATGCCGGCACGCGAACGTGCACGCTGCCAACGCGTGCGGGGCATCTTCACAGCAGCAGTAAACGGCATAATCTGCGCCCAGCTGCAGCGGCATGGACCCAGCGGCGGAGACTCAGCACCGCGCGCAGGCGGACAGGCACTGTGTCCGCGCAGCAGAAGGACGACCCACCCCATCAGCCAGAAGAGCTCAGCCTGGTGTGCTTTTCTTCATGCACGATATCATAGTTTCAAGGTGAAAGGACCATTACATGTACATGCCGTTGGGCGATTCCAGCGTCTGTCTTTGGGCTGCCGCGCAGGCGCCGGTGAAGCCGCAGTCGCCGGTCGGCGAAATGCTGGCGTACTACTACAAGGCGCAGCCGCATCTGTTCAAGGACGCCATCGAGGAGCAGCTGCGACGGCTGCGGGACGAGCGGGATGAGCGGGAAGCGCGGCGCACGGCGGCGGAAGCCGAGAAGGCGGAGTCGGCTGAGGGCGCCACCAGCTCCATGGACATCACGCTGTATAAGTGAGAACATATAGAAGGGCGGTGCAGACTGCTTCAGGAAGATCCGCCTCGACTGCTCTCATGCATGTCATAATTATCACCGCGCTGTGATGGACGCCGGCAGGGCGAGCCCAATGTAAATGTCCAGCACACACGAAAAGCAACGCGTACCTCCATTGCAGCCGCATGGAGGAGGTGCAGCGGTCGGAGAAGCGGGCGACGCTGGAGGACATCATGTACGCCTCCGTGCTGGAGAAGTTCCTGCAGCTGGGCGTCGACATGCTCGGCAGCATGGACCTCGTGCAGGTGCCCGCGAGCGTGATTCGCCACGAATTTCTTGCACGTATGGCCTGGGTTTTCATGCTTTAGGGAAGTTCCGAACCGTTGCGAGAGATGTGCTGTCGGGCAGACACAACGTGCAATATTGGCTGACACAACAGCATTGCTGGCGTGCGCAGGAGAACGCGGAGAACCTGAAGCTGCTGACAGAGGGCGTGCACAGCCGGGAGGCGCTGGACGTGGTGAAGGACCACGTCAAGAATGTCATGGGCCCCGCCTCCATCGCCTACTCAAACACCATCCTCAAAATGAGCAAGCTGCAGGCGGCGCAGGTGGGCGGGCGCACCCAGGCTGCAGTTGCCCCCTGTGACACTCAGCTGTGTGTCATGCCGGATGTCCACTGTAGGAAGCAAGGGCCTGCAAGCATGCGCGGCTCGGGCATTATGGGGTCTACATGGCGCAAGTCTGTCTTAATCCCTTGCAAGGACTGAGAGGGCGTCTGCAAAGCCCTGCATTGCACACCTGGCGGTTCCAATAGGGCACTCGAATCATACGGCGTCTGTCATGGCGCAGGTGTACGCGACGTCCATCATGTTTGGCTACTTCGTGCGGCGGGTGGACAAGCGCTTTCAGCTGGAGCGCAGCTTGGGCTTGCTCAACGAGCAGGACACCGCCGACGCCGTCAACCGCCTGGAGCGCCTGTTCGCCCAGGTGAGAGCTCTGAGACTTTTGCGCGCAGTCCCCCATAACTGTTCAAGTTCTAAGGGTTGCTGGACGAGCTGGACACGTCCACGCTGTAAACCGCCTGGAGGGCCTGTTGAGGGTTGAGGGTTTTGTTTTTTGAAGGTGTTGCACCCTCTCTTTGGTTGGCATGGATGCCAGCTGGTCGTCCTGCAAGGCCGAACGATGGCTTCAGGAGCGACTTCCGCTGTCGACTGCCTGCAGACGGCAGAGATCGACGTGGCAGCGGACCCAGACTCAGCCGACACCTTTGGCGCCGCGGATCCGGACAAGGCGCCGCCGCCGCAGGAGGAGGAGGAAGTGAAGAAGGAGCGGCCCGAAAAGAAGGGCGTCCTGCGTGACTACATCGAGTCCTTCGACCAGCGAACCCTGGCAGACACAGCGCGGTGCGGCAATCCTCCCTGATGGAATCTCCAAGATGCTTATGGCAGGTCATGTGCGGCTGCATTCAGTCGTCCGACCAGCAAACCCCAATAGACACAGCGCAGTGCTGCATTGCTGCGAAGCAGTCTCGGGATGTGCCTCTGAAATAGCCCCATGCAGCACCCTCATGCAGCGCCTCATGCAGACCTGCATGCGCCCTTCCCTTGCCAGCATCACTGGCAGTATTTCTGCCATCATGGCTGAGCAGTTGGCTGAACAGGCTCGAATGAAGTCTGCTCTTAATAGCAAGCACGACGAACGAGCAGTGCAACTTCCTTCTGTCCCTGCAGGCTAGTCAGCGCGGAGGGGCAGGCACTGGTGGAGACGCAGAGCACGGCACTGTTTGGCGACGTGAAGCAGCTGACGCGGCAGATGCAGGAGGCGGTGGGGCCGGACGTGTCGTCGCTGGAGGAGGTCATGCGGCGCGTGCAGGAGGCCGTGGAGCAGGAAAAGGTGGGGTGTTGATCCACAGAGGACTGCTTATCCTTGAGCGCTGTTCAACCTGCTCCAGGATGGTGTTTGCATGCAGTCGCTTGACAATCGATCTAGTCCTTGCTGCCCCGCCGGGGCGGAGAGATCAATCGCAGCCTGCAATGTGGCTGCGACGCTCAATTCGGAACGGTGCCAGCAGCGCCAACCCCGCCAAGTGCCTCTGTGCATGATGCAGGTCGAGATCATGACGGTCACAGTGGCGACGCAGCGGCGAGCGGTGCTCGAGGCCATCGCCTTTGGCAGCTTCCTGCGCGATGTGGAGACGTATGTAGACACGGAGTACCAGCTGCTTACTCCCAGCTCCAGCGCCTCTGGCGGCATGGGCGGCGCGATGGGTGGAGGCATGGGCGGCGGCGGCGGCGGCGGCGGCGGTCCACTCTCGGCAGTCTGAAGAGATCACTAGTCTGTCTATCGGCGGAGCTGTTGCTGCTGGCAGCTTGGACAGCAGCTATGGTACATGGCCGGCTCTGCGCCGCTGCAGTGACGGATCATCACGATCATATGCGCTTCACATTCATTGGCGAACTGATCTGCGTTTTTCAGCCGCCTTGCTAAGTGGCGGTCGTCGATCCGATGCATTGCACGAGTCGGCAGCGTCTCCTGGAGGAGTTTAGTTAGTTGTTTGCAAACATCCTCAGTCCTCAGATAGGGAGACGCTGACTTCAAGGCCAAGATATTCTGGATCTACGACTCGCTCGACTGCATTGTAGTGTCTTGTACCAACACCAGCTCCGTCAACTAGCATTGCCATGCCGTTTTTGTTGTTGCGAATGCCTCCCTGGAGCGAATTCTCTCAGCTGCCCACGCAGTCTGCCACCTGCAGCCGGTCGTCGGCCAGCTGGCCGTACAGCCGCTGGACCAGCTGCAGCTGCGAGCTGGCGGCCTCCAGTTCCCGCTCCAGGTCCTTCCTGCCGGCCAGCACCCGCTCCTGCAGGCTGAGTATCGTCTGCAGCTGCGCGTCTCGCGGCGGCAGCTTCTCGGGCAGGTGCCCGGCCAGCTCGTCAAACTGCTTGCTCAGGCGCACCACCTGCAGCGCAGAGAACCCGCCGCTAGTTCGTTTGACGATGCGCTGGCGCAGCTGGTGCAGGCCATGCCATGGAGCGCTTTGGTTTATGCACACGTGGCTGACAAACATGTCCGAAGGATCTTGTTCCATCACATGATCAGTGCAGGGCCGTTGCACGCAGATGGGAGGCGCCGTTTGCAGATGCGACTGCCGTGATCATGGGTGCACGCACTGGAGCAAGTGGTAAGCATCTTCGACCGCATGCGCTGGACGCCGTAGTAATATACGTCTAAGCCTGCATGCTCGGATGCATCTGTTCCGCCGGGTGTTTTGTGGTTGTGCTAGTGTGGCAGGCTATCGACTGCACTCAGCACGTCATGGCGTATCTCCAGCGGCAGCATGAGGAAAATCCGGCATGTGCACCTGAGCTGCCAGCTCTGGAACCTGCGCTATCGTGTCAGGGCCGGCTGCAGGCGGCTGAGGCGCCTCAAGGGGCTCCTCGCTGACGCTGGCTGGCGTTGCGTCACGCTGTATGGCACCAGTGAAGTTGAAAAAGTGCGCGCACAGCTCAGCGTTGCAATCCTGCAGCTGTGAGATCAGGTCGCCGAATACGGCCGTCATGACGTTGCCGTGCAACCTGCTAACCTGAGCTGCAAGCGACTGAATGGCGCATGAACGCAATCCTGAGCATGCAAGTGAAATATCGCAGGGGAGTAGTAAGTGGCAATTCCCCCGCGCAAGTTTTCGCGGGTGCACTTGCTGAGACAACACACACAATCTGCACCGCAGCGCATCGAAAAACATCATACAGCTCGCGGGTGATAGCTTCGTGCTGCGTGCCCCGACATCGATTGCTCACAAATCTCATAGGCCGCCAAAGTCGAAACTTCTCGATCGATCATCAGCAGCGAAGGCTTCGAACCCGCGATGGTGCTCCTGCCGCAGGTACTGTGGGCGCAGAGAAGTGACAAGGTGCGGGTCTGCAATAGCGATGCCGCCTCGGCATGTGCCATCGTGCTCGACTGCACCTCGGTGGCACCTGCTGAGACTGCTGCACCTCGAAGCGGCCAGTCGCCGTATAGTGCTGGGTTCGATGCGACATGCGTTTCTTAATGCGCAGGTCTACTTGACGATAGACCTCCAGGAGGCGAAGGACCCCAAGATTAGCCTAGACAACGATGGCGAGGGTGGGACTGTGAAGTTCAGCAGCGCAGCCCGGTCGCATGCCACCGGCGGAGAGGACCACGACTACGCCATAGACGTAGGTTTTGATGCCGGATCACATTGCCCGGCGATGGATCTGCGATCTTTGTGGTGTCGTTGCATGATGGACATGTTGACGCGCATCATGCATGTTGCAAAACACCAATCCCTGCCACGCAGCTGGAGCTGTATGGCAAGCTGAACAAGGAGGCGTCGAAGATCGCGGTGAACGCGCGCAACATCGTGCTGGTCATCGCGAAGGAGGAGCCCGGCTTCTGGCCGAGGCTGCTGTGGCAACAGGGGAAGGCGCCCAACAACGTCAAAGTGGACTGGAGCAAGTGGTGCGCATTAAACCACATTAACAGACACCAGCATTAATTCCGGTGTTACAGCTCTCGCATCGATGGGAATGGGTTGTCACGGCATGTGCCGCACACAATCCCTGCGTCATCATACGGCGCCGCCATGCAAGCAGATGCTGACCTGCCACCTCTGCCACAGGGTCGATGAGGACGAGGAGGACGAGAAGCCCGAGTTCGACATCAGCGACCTGCAGGACTCGTCCAACTTTGACCTCGGCGGTGAGCTGGCCAGCCCCGGCGAGTCTGGTCAAACTGTTGCTAGCCGTCTGACCCACGCATGTGCCTGTGACCAATAAGCGTGGATGCATTGCTGGACACCTGGCAAACCATGATGTTCACTTTGCCATCTCAGGCGGCGGCATGGGCGGCATGGGCCGCGGCGGCATGCCGGGCATGCCCGGCATGGGTCGCGGCGGCATGCCTGGCATGGGGGGCGGCGGCATGGGCGGCATGGACATGGAGGCCATGATGGCGCAGATGGGCGGCATGGGTGGCGGCGCTGGCGGCGCCGGCGGCGCCGGGGGCGCAGGCGGCGCCGGGGGCGCACCAGACATGGCCAGCATGCAGGTGCGACCTGCCGCAAAAGGTTGATCATGTCATCAGAAGACCTTGACTGCGCAGCAAGGCCTTTCATGGCAGCAGCTCGATGTCAGCTGCAGTTTCACCTGGACACTGGTCCACCAAAGTGATCTTGTGGAACAACATGCCTTGTGGGACCTGCAGGCGATGCTGGAGAAGCTGAAGGCAAGTGGCGCCGGCAATGCAGGACCTCCAGGCGCCGGTGGCGCCGGCGGCTTCAACGCCGCAGGTGATTGCCAATGTGACTGATGCAGTTATAGTAGCGCAACGAGCAACTGCCACGCATTTCTAATCTTTGCAAAGGGACAAACGACCAAGTCTTTGCGGGCGCGTCTCTCCTTTGCCATACAAATGGTGGAACATAAGTCCACTGAACGCTCGCTGTGCTTCCTGCAGACTTCGACGATGATTCCGACGACGATGACGTGCCTCCGCTGGAGACGGCGTGAAGTGGGCGAGAGCCGAAAGGTCGCCATGCTGGGGTCAGGGCTGGTCAGCGCGCCACACGAAGCACGGCCTTTTTGAAGCAGGGCACATCAGTGGGATGTCTGGGGAGTTCACGCATTGATTCACACATGCCTGTAGCCTGCATCTGACAGTAGGACAGCTTCGAGAGTTTGTGGCGTTGCCTAAAGTCATGGACCATGCGGCGCAATGTAAGAAGCAGATGAGTGCGTGCGGCGGGCGTTTGAACGAGTGTGCCGCTCAAGAGCCTGCCTCTCGGAGGTCGGTGCGGAAAACGGATCCCCAGCCAGGTGACGCAACCTCACCTTAGTGCATATAGTGAACGCCTGGCGACACGGACGCTTCAAGCGACGACTCGTGCCGCACTTATTCCCACTGCATTTTGCTGCAGGTGATACAGGTAACTCTTTGCTGCAGCTATTGTGCTACCTGCCGCCGCCCGCTGGCCGCAGCCTGGTTCAGCTGCTGCCTGCCGCTGGTGCTGAGCGATCGCACCTGTACCCTCGCTGCCTGAAGGTATGCATTATGTGTCATATAGAACTAGTATTACAGGGGCCGGTAGGTGCACAGCATCCTGCCTGATGATCGCTCAGGAAAGTGGAACCTCGCCCCTAACGAATTCGCAGTCGTACCCTTGCTGCACACAGTCAGGTCAGCCCCTTCTTTTCTTTCCAGATTGCCTGGGACAGTAACCGGCTCTATAACACCCTGACCAAGCCTGTTTGAGTGTGTCACGCCCGGCTCGCACGGCGCTTGTGTGAGTGACTGCATTTTGCTGCAGGGTGCCCCGCACCCCACCCTACAGCACTCCCGAGGCAAGAGCCATTGCCCATCGATGGCTTCTCACTTTACTAGTTTGCAGCTCGCCCCCCACCACGGAAGTTGCTTCTCAATAAACAAACTGACGTTGCGCTTGCTGATTGAGGCTACGACTGTACGTCAGGGTCCAAGCACACAACGATCCATTCACATCCACAGCCTTCGGGTAGCCAAGTGCCGGAGGGGTGCATGTGCAGCACCTTGGGTCTTGCTCATTGACCGTTAATTGTGAGCTTTGCTGTCCACGTTGCGCCGCTGGGCCTCCGCTGGAGTTCAGCAAGCACAGAATGGCAGATGACGCCGCCACGGCGGATCAGCAACAACGCGTCAGACTGCCCGTGGCAAAGGTCATCGAGGACGTGGATGCAGACCTGGAAGGTCTGGGAAACCTCCAAATCATGTTCTGCTACTCCGATATCCGCCAGCGCACCAAAAACCCCTCTTGCCAACACAGCCGACTGCTCGTCGGCCACCGCCTACTGCTTGTATTGACCTGCTGTGCCAACTACGTTGCAGGCAGGCCAGCGGACGAGCGTATCGCGGAGCTGAACGAGCACTACCAGAGCTACGGCTTGATCGAGCAGCAGCTTCTGCAGCGGCGCGCGCGACTGTCCGGCAAGGTGCCGGAGATCCAGAAAACGCTGGACGCTCTGGTGATGCTCCAGCAGCGGCAACAGGAAGAGAAGGAGGTGCAGAGCCAACTGCAGTCTCTCCAATCTCTGCATTGACCAGCCAGCACTGCGCCACGAGTGTGTGTGTGGTGCAATGGCCTCCGGGACAACCTGCTGCAACATGCATCTTCGTTGCAACAAACATGCATTGAACCCCCTTCGCTCATCTCATTCTCCCTCGTGAGTGGCTGCTCCACAGGTTCTGTGAGTGTCATGCCCCCTGCTTTTCTGGCGCAGGTGCTGTTCAACTTTGAGCTGGGGAACCAGGTGTATGCCAAGGCGCGGGTGAAGCCCACCTCCAAGGCCAACCTGTGGCTGGGCGCGGACGTCATGCTGGAGTACCCGCTGGACGAGGCCATCGCCCTGCTGGTGCGCGGCAGCATTCGGTATTCAAGTCGTACCTTTGGCCGGTGAATGCCCCACATGCTTTCCCGCCGTCAGGCGCACATGCCACTTCCAGCCTAGAAGCACAGCGCCGGACAACACTGTCTTGAGCTCTCTTCGTACTCAACGGCCATTCACAATCATCCACACAGCATATAGAGGTGCACTGCATGAATGTCGAATGAAGCGGCTCTTGTGCCCCTTGTGCTCAGGAGACCAACAGCAAGAACTGCGCGGCCAACCTGGAGACGTGCAAGAAGGACCTGGAGCTCATAAAGGACTATAAAACCACAACAGAAGTCAACATAGCCAGGTGTAAAAGCTTCTATGTCCATCAGCCTTTTGTCAATATCCTCAAGAGGGTTTGTGCAGCAAGTCGAGTGGAACAAGTGGGTTTTCAGTGGTTGTCTTCTGTCACAGGTGTTACAACTGGTCCGTCCAAAAGCGCATGCCGAAGAAGGCAGAGTGAAGAGCAGCCGCTGCCGAGGGCGTTGTGACGGCAACAAGCTAGGTGACGCCCAGGGAAACAAATCTTCACCGTCACGCAAGATTCGGAGATAAGACCTCGAGTAGGACATCGAGCAGTCTGTATATACGAGCAGGTATGCCGATGCATTGCGGCTGCATGTCTGCACAGTCGCAACATCTTGGCACAACGGTTGGACGCAAGACGTCGCCAGCTGTACAACATTAAAGGTACATACACGTTGCGAGATGAAAGCATACTTCGTCAGTAGCATTGGACGGCTTGCACGGAGAGCAACGTCACAGCCCCCTGCAGCACGATCCCATGTGATGATGCATGCGTGGTTTCTGTTCACGTCCATGTGCAAAACTCGGAGGCGCTCTGTGCATCCTGAGAAGTCACTGCTGACAGACTGGCAGCTGCCGAGCACAGCAAGCTGCTGGAGTTTCGCTAGGTTTCTACGCCGGATTC
>JAABUL010005808.1_pt1 | contig 14912 bp, 20 predicted proteins | sample 5559151 | NCBI WGS metagenome assembly JAABUL01 (sample SAMN10711876, study PRJNA513368) | rock metagenome | isolation source: Antarctica rocks | place: Antarctica: Victoria Land, Pudding Butte sud | reverse complement strand
AGGGGGAGTACACGGCTCGAGACTATCTATCGTCTTGCTCGAGGTGTGGTGTTTCGGTCACTTTGCTATCCGGTGACGGTGAAAGCGCCTTGATCGGGTGTCCTTTCCTTGATGGAGGTCTCTCTGTGCGTTCCACAATGACGAGCGTCGAGTCGTCCGTTGATCAATTTATCCCTCGAGGAATCCCTCTTCCTCGTGCCTCGGGCTCCACTCTCCTCGGAAGACTAGCCCGAAACGGTTCTCGTCCAGATCCCAGTGGGTGATCGATTCTCTCCTCCCAGCTCAAGCGTCGGGATACCCTTCTTGGCCCTCTCAGCTCATACCCTTGCCGAGGGCGAATACAACCTCGACAATCAACGGAAACCCAACCATTTCATCACCTCAGCACACCCACACACTCCAATGCCCCGGCGTCCCATCTCTCACTGATGCCCGTCCGCCCGGCCCCCCAAGAGTAACCGCCTTACCGCCGGCTCCATCCCCCTCTTCACCCCGCCGAAAAGCCCCGCGGCGCCACACATGTATATGTCGATTCCCTGACCTCTCGGTCATGTCCGCCTCCGGCGGCATTTAGCCCAATTTAGGGAGTTGGGTTTGGTGTCAGCTGATACAGGTGTATCGCCGAGCGGGAGGGGCAGCGTTCGGGAGTGTGGAACTTTGGGTCGTCTGTGGTACGAGAAAGGCCTTGTGGGCTCAGAGCAGGAGAGAGACGACCCTTTCTTCGTCCGGCGGTGCGACGGGCGGTAAGTATCATTCAAGGGTAAGTCATAGGCCGGATCCGGCCGGTTTTCGGCGAGACGATCCTGCCGAGCTCTTTTGACTCAACAGAACCGTGCATGTGGGATACAAAAATGCGGGGTGACAGGGAAAATGCACGGAATACCTTGTAATAGGACCTCATAGCACAACAGAAGATCGATGCAACATTGGGAACTACGCTTCGTCGCCGAAGATCTGCGTCCCATCAGCTCAGGCTCAAAAAACTTGTATAGGAGCTCCCTCACCTCGTACAACGCCCCTCTCGCCTGCGGTCTCCCCGCCAGAAACCCTCTCAGACCCTGCTTCAACGCCGGCTGTTTCTCCACAACGTCCCTCAACCAATCCTTGGGCAACTGCAACAGACTCCCATAACTCGCCGGGGCAATCATCTTCGCCAACCTCACGAAGCCGTCCCATAGCTGCGGGGTCTCCCAGATCTTCTTCGCTACTAGTTTTGGCAGTACGTTGTTGGCGATGAATGGAATGAGGGATTTGTAGGTCGTGACGGCTTGGATAATGGTGCGGAGGAAGACGACGGGGAGGGTGGGGAGATCGGCGACTCGGGCGAGGGCGTTGACGAGGACGTCGGAGCGGAAAACGGTGGTCATTGAGAAGCAGATGCCGATGGCTAGTGCGGTTATCAGCTGGGCAGAAAGCTGGAAGGCACAGAGCTGGTGACGAAAAATGTTGCTCACCTTCAATGGTGGCTTTCAGACCAGTCTCCTCCACGTGCAACGAAACCAGTAGATCCGCGGGAGTCATCTTCTGCAGTACCGAGGCGAATGCCGTTCGAACCAGATCCCGCGAGTCTGATCCTCCAAGAAGCGACACGATGCGCGGGATCTGTCGCTCGATCTCGGCCTGATTGTCAGCCGTAGTCATCTGAGTATAACCCACCTTATCCAGTTCGCCAATAATCGGGATGAAGAATCGCGGATCCAGCTCTCTCCCCGCCAAAAGCCCTTTGACCAAGGACACCAGCACCGGACTGGCACCTTCTGCGCTAAGGATGGTGACGACGCGAAGCGCCAGGCGATCTGCTCCCGGCGGGAAAGAGCGGAGGACATCTAAAAGTTTCGGGCTCGCCCCAAGTGACTGGATGAGCGGTGTGAGAAGCGATTCCACCGCATCCTGGACCGGCGTTTCCATCTTCGGGTAAACGTGGAAGATATCGTCGAGAAGGTCCTGCTGGCGTCTGGATAGGGCAAATACCAACTCCACATGCTGTTGAACAGTCTCCGCTGTGACTTCGCCAAGATATTTCGACTCAACGACTTCGTCCGCCTGTTCGCCCTCCTCCATATCTGTGTCGCCATCCACAGCTTTCGTATCCGTTTTGACGAGCCGTCGGAGAACGCCGAGACCGTAGCTGACGACACTTGCCGCCATAGGCGAGTCCGGCACCCAACGTCGTACGGTACTGATCGCCATGACCCGCGTCTTGCGCTCGGTATGAGTGCAAAGTTGCAGCAGTTTCTGGAGAGCAGGTTGTCGGACCGGTGGACGGGCTTCGACAAGGTCTCGGAGCGCAAGGAAACCGACGATACTCCGTTCAGTGTCCTCGCAAAGCGATTCGAGCTGGCTGATGATAGGTGGGGAGATTTCGGGAAGTGAGGTCAGGAAGGAAGATAATGACTTGTCCCTGGCGTCGACAGTCGGGAGGTATGCGCTGAGGAGGGCATTGAGGTTGACGGCGTATTGTCCGCCAGAACCCTTCTTCTCATTGTACCATTCCTCATTCAGCCATATCGATGCGAATTTGGATCTCTCAATCAGCTCAGACCACGGAGACTAGACTTACCGTCCGGCAAAATCCGCCATCACGAACTTTGTGATCATTTTCCGCTTCGCCTCAGATGCTCTCGTTGCCAATCTCGCAAGCAATAGCATCCACATCTCCTTCGGCTGCACAGCCGACCGAACTCCATCCGAAGGTGGAGGGTCTGGTAAAGTCGCAAGTCTCGCTCCGGATTGCCATATCCGTTGTATTGCAATGTCGACAAGCTCGTCCCGTTCAGCCGATTCGAGCGATGTCGGGGCCGGTAGATGGAATTCAGCGAATGTGATGGGTTCTTCTGCGGGCTCTTCGAGCGGTTCGGCGAGCTGTCTTCAGCTCCGTCAGACTGTAGGGACCCACCAGAAGTTCCTCGTCGTCCATCTCCATGTCCAGTGGGTTCAGCACCTCGTCATCGTTTTCTTCTTTCACCTCCTCCCTCGCCACTCGAAGAGAGGTTGTAAGTAGCGGTACTGCGTCCGGCGTATTCTCAACCAGCGCACGTCGAGCATTCTACCATAAGCTGGAATTCGGATAGTCCCACTCACGTCGAAAGCATAGCGTAGATGATCCAGAGGCACCGCACTTAGCCCCGCCAAGACCAGCTCAATCACCGCCTCGACCGGTATGCTCGTCACGTCTATCTCAGCTCCCCGTCCTTGCCCAGAGCCGGACTGCAACTCCAGCTTCGCTCTCTTCGCACCATCCGCGCTGCTTTCGGCTTCAATAAGTTGCTTGCCGGCAGCCTGCTCGGACCTCGCTTCTCTACGAGCTCGGCGGGCTTCCTGCTCCTCCACGAAGGCCGGCTCCATCCGCTGCTTCTGCCGAACGAGCGCATCGTTGAGCTGCGCAGCGAAAGCACCGAGTGGTGGATGTCTGGAGTCAGCGTTATCAAGCGATCGTACTCACTTGACAAGATGAGCCATGATCAATCGCAATGCTCGCTCGACTGAGCGGATCTGCATTAGCGGCCGATCGGTAAACTGCAGCGCCGCGGGTGTCCATGAGGTAATCGACGAGACGAGCAAAGGTGCAAGGGCGGGACGTGATTTGCACAACAGCGGGAGGGTGTGGAAGATAGGGTGAAGAATTGCCGGGTCACTGTCGTCAGCCTGACTCATGGCGGACGAACTCACCTTGACGAATACATCTGCGTGACGAGCTGTGTTCGAAGGAGATTGCCTTCTTCCTGGAGCTCGGCCGCATTGAGGGGACTGTCTCGTGAAATCATGCTGATATTTGGATCACTCCCGCCTTTGTTTTGCAACTGCTATTAGCTGGTCTGAAAGTGATGCACTTACTCTCGGGTCAGCTGCAGCTGCTCGTGTACCAACGAGCAAGACCGTTTGCACGAACTTCCATGCAGCGGCTTTGATCCCCACGCTCTGCGGCTGCGCTGCGGGGTCCAGCGCGAGTGAAAGTATCCGCACCTTCGACGACTGGAAGACTTCCAGTATGGCAGGAGCTTGACGAGAAGTCGCTCTGATAATTAGCGGAGTGCGTCATCTTTACCTACAATAATCGGAAGACGATAGGGTAGATGGTGCAGAAGATCGGAATGACAGCTTTGATAGTGTTTACCGAGTTTCCCGCCAGGAGACAATTCAGCGCATCCAAAGACGACTGGGCGACTGTACTAAATCAGCTGTGCAGTAATAGCTCAATAAAGCTTTGCCTACCGTTGAGCTTGACGTCCACCTTCAACCCACTCCTTCCAACCGCCAAAGCCACCATATTCAACGTCCAGCTCCTCAACAAGCTCTCTCCTCCATCCACCACCATCGGCAGTAGCTGCACACATAGCTCGGTCAGCTTGTCTGGGTGCTCCTCGAATCGTTGACCGGCAGCTATCAGCGCGTCTGCTTGTGCTGAGCTCTCGGCGGGACAGGTGAGTGCTGCTGAAAGCGCTTGGAGAGGGTCGGTCGGCACAGACGGTAGGGAAGTGGTGTCTGCATCCAGAAGAGTGCCGAGCTCCTCGTCGGCGTAGAGCGACATGCCGCTCAGCAAGAAGGTGTTGTTGGAAGAAGGAGATGAGGTTGAACGATGCAGGTGACGGGATTTTTCTCCACGTGGATTTCTACTTTCATCATGTCTTGATCTCGTTCCGCCTTTGTACCGCAGCTGAATCCATCATGGTGAGTACGCCTCTTATGTGGGGCTGTGAGTTTGCTGACAGATCTACGTGCAGGCTGCGAACTCTCAAGGCATCCAGACCCTGCTGGAAGCCGAGAAGGAGGCCTCGAAAGTCGTTCAAAAGGCGCGGCAATGTAAGTTATCCTGCACCCCTCGGCTTGACTCCGCCCTTCGCTGATGGAAACGCTTAGACCGAATACAAAAGTTGAAAGACGCTCGATCGGAGGCTGCGAAGGAGATTGAGGCGTACAAGGCGAAGAAGGAGGAGGATTTTAAGAAGTTCAAGTCTGAGGTGAGTCGATGGTCCGTTGCGTGGAGGTTGCGGGAAGATAGGGAAGAGCCAATGAAGGCTATCCAAGTCTTCTTCAGCTTTTGCTGCTCTGCGAGACTTCATCACCGTTGCGTAGGCTTAGCTGACCATGTACTTGTCAATCTCGTCTATTACGCTACCCTATTCGTTCCTTTCATCTTTCGACCGTCCTCCTCCTCCGCACATCTTACACTTGGTTGTTCCGCTTTGGTCGAATCCTTCGCACCGATTTCTTCTATCAACCAATCATCACTCATCGACATCCCCATCGCTGCAACCCCTCCTGACGCCCTCATATCCGGTCTCACATCCGCTTACGACCGATCTCCTGGCTGGTACTATGGTCCCACTCGATGGACCTCGCTCTCGCTTCTCCTATATCGACCACTTCATCGTCGATGTTCCCAGCACAAATCCGAAACCTCATCCTCCCAGTCCGCCGTCGACTCCGACACGAAGAAACAGCTGTCCGAACTCGATTCTGCCGTTGCGAAGAACCGGGATGAGGTGATCAAGAAGATCGTGGAGAGGGTGGTGAAGTGTGAGCCGAAGCTGCATCCGAACTTGAAGAAGATCGAAGCGTAGTCCATTGCGAGTTTTGAAGGTCTAGGGGAGAGAATGGGACAGATTGTATGCATGATTCCGTCATCTAGCTTGACAGAGAGCTACTCGGCTGCTCAGTATTCTGATCGTTCTGATCTAGCTTTCGCGGCCGACTTGTCTCGTAAAACAACCTCGTCGACGGGGAACTGTAGCCGGACGTAGGATTGACCTCATCTCGTTGATTGAGCTCCGACGGACCGAGCATGTTCCGCATGTTTGATGACGAACCTCCCACTCCCGCGCGAAGTCCCGTTTTTGGGGATGACGCAACCTCCGCGCTTCTCTCCGCGTATACAAGCCCCGGCCTACTCGCCGAAAGGTCCCATCAAATCCACATGACCTCCACCGGCCACCCCAAACCCCCCGCCTCGACCGGACGTGACTCACGAAGCGGGATCACATCAGATACTGACGAGCCAAAGGAGGTCTGACGAGCCAGAACACATGGGCGGTCTAGCTCAAAACGACTTGAACAACGAGGAGGCCGAAGGGTCCTTTGATACTTATCCCGCCCCTCAAGATCTCTTTTGTGCCGTTTCTCTCATTGTCTGCCCATCCTTTCGAACATTTCGACCTGACCACGGTGAAGAAGAGAGAGCTAGGAGCTCGGGGGAGTGACCTGGTGACCGAGGTTGATTGGGTTAGAGCTAGTTCCCATCATCGGATCAAGAGGGTACAAAGAGCGCCTCGCCTCAGACACCGGTCATCCCCTGGATCCGTCATGATTACGCGACGCTAGCTGATCGGCCTCCATAAGGCCACGAGCGGTTATCTCGGAGCGAGGATCGAGCGTGCATCCTTCCTTTTTCTTCCTTTGCCACCCGGTTCAAAAAAGCAAATCACTGATCTTGCCTTCTTTCGACGTCCGACCTCTTCCATCGACCATCCCACAACGAATTCCGGATCTTCGACCAAATCTCGACGAATCGTTCATATCTCAGCACCCTCCGGCTTGGCTTACCCCCTTGTCACCCACCCCCTGACGCCCCTGCCTTCTACACCGCTTCTCCGCGACCCCCTACCCGCAACTCCTTTCTCCTCACCAACCTGCCATCCCTCCTTTCATGATCTCCGGCTCATAAGTCGATCCGTACGTCCTCCAATCCTTTCTCGCCTTACTAGCACTCAGACTCCGACTAACGAATTGCTTCCGCAGATGAAGACCGCCTCAGTCCCTCTCATGCTGCCGCTCGACCTCTCTCGCTGGCACCAACCCATCTCATCACACGTTCAGGTCAGCCACGATCGCTACCAAGGCCATCCCCACGAGGAATCTTCTCCCGCTCCGGTATCCGAGACGCCCGAGCTCGCACATCCCATTCCTCGTCAATTCACGAGGACCCCTGCAGCCAGCTACTCCGCCTCTCCCGAAGGACCGCCCACTTGGCCGAGGGTCCACGCGGTACGAGAGCAGACGATGACACCCGTTGCGTACAAGACGGACATACCGTACCCGCTCGAGGATTTCTACCTGAGGATGACGCCGACGTACTCGTACTCGCAGCCGATCAACTGGTCGCCGGAGCAGGTGCACGAGAAAGCGATGGACAGGGGGAACGAGAGGGAGGAAAAGGAAGTGCCGGAGAGATGCAGGAGGCATATTTGGTGAGTAGTTCGCTTCTCGCCGTTGTTAGCCCACTGAGCTGATGGCGTGAGGGTCAGTCCGGTCTGCGATAAGCGATTCAATCGGCCGTCGTCACTGGGCACCCACATGTCGGTACATACCGGAGCGAAGCGTGAGTAGTCCTCACCTGTGGAGAGGAGAGGCGGCTTATGGGGAGCGCAGCGCATCAGTGTCCCAGGCCGGAGTGCGGGAGGAAGTTCTCGGTCAGCTCGAATCTAAGGAGGCATGAGCGGGTGAGTGATCCGGCCCAAAAACTCCCTCGCTTGCTATCCTCGCTTCCGCCATCATGCAAACCACCGGTTCCTTTTGCTCGCAAGCTTGCCACCTCTGACCCCGGTTCCAGACCCACAGAAACGCCACCAACAGCAACGCTACCGAGCCCGTCCATCCAAAACCCCAAGAGTACCACCCAGCTCCTCACGCCTACTACTACTACCCCTCTCCATACGCCTACCCCGAGGTACCGCCGCTGTCCGAAGCCTCGACCTCGAGCTCGTCCACATCCAGTACCGGCCTCGGTCTCGCACGGTACCAGGTGACGAGGAGGAACACTGCGAGTGATCTTCCGTCGACTCCAGGTACTCCAGCCAGGGCTATCGGCTCACTTCAAGTAGACGCGGACAAGGGACAGGCGAATCTTCCGGCGAGGTGAGAGGACTAGGACTGTACCCAGAGGGGTCGAAATGCTGTGAAGAAGACGCTTTCTTGATGTGGATTGGGAGCAGAGATATCGTAAAATAGATCGAGGTGGGATTCCTATGACACTCCTAACCATGTTGACATGAGCCGCGTTGTATCATTTATCCCTCGCCAGATAGCATATCATGCATAACGATCTTAGTTACCGACACTTTTCAGCCGACAGTGAAGCCCCGTGGATCGGCCACGTCCTATACAGGTAGAGAGGCTCGGGCTCCGCCAGCACCTACCGGGAGCTGTGGCAAAATCGCTGCCCTCTGTCCGTTGTGCAAGTCCTCGACGTTATCGAGTAGTGACGGAAGATGTACCGTGAGAGCAGATTGTACTTACATCCTAGGATAACTCTGGGCGTTCACGGTAAAAGTTACGAAGAAGAAACTCGTCCTCCACGTCTGGGTAGTGGGATCAATATGTATGGATAGGTTTCCCCGAACTTTGGCAATCAATCTGTGACCATCAATCCAAAAGAGCATATGAAGTGGTCCCATATCCCCATTAAGCAGGGCATAGCCTTGTCATCCTTTTCGATCGACTGGCTGCAGTGCTGCAGAGCCAAAGGCCATCTGCAAAGGATGGGGCGCCTGAGGCTTGAATCTTGCCATGAGGGGACAATCCAGCCGTACACTCATTTGTTACTATCTCCTTACCCCTCAAACTTTCTTTCAATTTAGTTGCTGACTGTACAATGAGGTATAAAGGAGCCTCTCTAGACCCCGTACATCCTCACTTTGTTAATATCTACCAGGTATTGGCCATCAAGTTGATATCAAGCAGCCATTTCAGAATGTTTACCAAGTGGATGTCAGTACTCCTTGGTATGCTTGCTATCATCTTGCCATCAGCTGTTTCAGGTATGTTACAAGGAATGGTTAAGTTACTGCTTCTGCTCATCTACCTAACTGTCGATGCAGGTAGTTCTCAGTGACCAAAAGGTGCCGCCCCCATTCATCTCCATGTGCCTGACTGGTCATGGATCCAGACGACGGACTGTATGGAACGCCAGGGCTGCCAGGGAGCAGACAAGTGGGACAAGTACGGTTCCAAGACTACCAAGGGCCACGGCCACAATCGTGCTTCGCAACTCCTGAGGTTTGGAATAAGACAGGCAGATGGCACTTTGCATCACAGTCTCACCTTTCCTGCCATTTTGACCCTGAAACGAAACTGGTCCAACATCCCTTCATTGGCCCTACTTTCAGGTTGAATGGTTTCATGAAGATTAGTACATAAAAGGCCTGCAATTTGCACAAGGTAGCCCTCCAGAGCTTCATGGATAAGTAGTGAAGCTCGCAGCAAAGCACCCACTACCGCTGAAAGCAGTATGTTTGGTCACTCGGTCCTCTCCATCATGGCAATGAGCACTGCATTGACTGCAGCAGAGCGCCTCTTGAACGATTCTACTCATACCGCAGAATCTCACATAACTATCCTGCCTATCCCTATGAGTCAGAGAGACTCACTCTCCACCAGGAGTGAAGAGGGGGCCTTCCGTCTCTTTTGAGGGAATTGGACTCATCTGCAGAACCAGAATGGCTCTTGGGGCGGATATGGCTATAACGATAGCAGTGTTGGGGATAGTCTGGGCTTGAACAACATGCCTTTTGTTCTGGATGGCCCCAAACCAAGAATAATGTTTGAATACTTGGTATACTCAGACCATCAGCACAAAAAGGTCTGGAATGCAACTTCCTCCAACGGGCTGGATGTCACGGTGCTACGTCGACCAGCAAATAGGCCCGACGCTCAGCTCCTAGAATCGGCGACGGTCGTCTGAGCTTCGGCAAATGTCGAACTTGGCTGGAATAACTCGAGGACACGCGTGGGTGTAGCCGAGTTAAGTGCCGGTCGAGTAGCGTGGGCTAAGAGATGCAGAGGCTATGAGTAGGCTAGGTAACTATAGTGACTTTTTACTTTAATCTCGAATCGCTGGTTCTTCCCGACTCTCATGTCCATCACTTTTATACATCGTCTTCCAGGCCTATCTTCGGTCCTTCTCGTTTCGAGTTCAATGGTGTTTCGTCGTCGGCGAGGGGAAGCGTAGCGAGGACAATAGAGGCGAGCAGGGACAATAGGCGTTGGAATACTGACAGTGATAGCATCGTTTCGTAGTACAATGAACAAGGTTGCACCCCGTTTCAGAGTACAATGCCGGAGATAAGCACTGGTTGCTTATTGTCGGTGATGTTCGTCGATATTATCCGAGCTTCAATTCACGATCGTGACACTGGATGCCCTACCGCCTGATGAGGAACCAAACCTTAACCAAACTGTAAGCTTGAATATCAAGTGTCTTTGAGAATGGGCTAACAGTCTTGGTCAGTGCTTTATCACCGCCACCAAGGCGGTGACTGGTATGTATTTTGTCACCATGACCACCGAATCTCCTTGGATGCACATTGAACCCACCAAGAAACCAGAGATCACAGCATCTTCCATCGAAGGGGAAAGCCAACAGGCACACCAATAGCATATCATACCCTGTAGAAGCGATGGGGATGGGGATGGGCATCGGTATGGGGTCGGGGATGGGGACGGTCCCCATGATGGCAGGAGGCGGTTTTGGCGAAGGGTTCCCGGCGAGGATGTACTCTGTCACGGCCTAGTCAGTTGCGCATTGTCTCTCATACTTAGTATAGATATGCATCGAGCAATTTCTCATGTACACAATGATGGCACACTTGCAATCTGTTTTGGAATGGTTGAAGTGTGCACTTGTGATGACCTGTTTCTGACGGAGCAGAGGAGCTTAGGTAATAGTGAGGGCGCAATGCAGAGCTTGCTGTGGTTCTGAAAAGTAACAGATGGTGGTAGGTAAGGAATCTGAGGTGTATATGGACTGCAGACTGGGAAGCTTCTGGCTAGGCAATTTCTTCAAGTTGACCCCATTGCAGTGGAATAAGCAGCTAAAAGCAAGTTAACTCTGTTCTGTCCTTCTGATGGTGATTCAATGATGTACCTCTTCTGCTTTGCGTGGTTGTGGTCTGCTCTCAACCTGATGATAGAACAACAAAACATCTCTGGGGTGTTTGTGACTTTGTGAGCTGTTGAAATTTGAATTCGCTCAGTGCTAGCTTTCGTCATTCCCATCTATTGCCTACTTCGCAACCCCATATTGGCTACTCAGAGCACGCTAGGCAGAATGACCAATCTGATGAGTCAAGAAGCCACCCTACAAAGGGCTGGATAAGCCATGTCTGAATTTGACAAGTCCTGCCATCGTCATGGTCATTATAGCATCAGCAACGCATGCAAGCCTGGCCTCTATTTCTGAGATCTGGCCAAAAAAGTTGTAGCTTTCCTACCACTAATGATGTGGCGAGAATGTCTGCATGCTGTTGCAACGTCAAATGCACTTTCGGAGCTCTACTGTTCCCCGTCAGCATGATGATATGTTGGACCGCTGATTTTTGTCCTTGTCAATTGGTCCGTGCCGACCGGTTGTGGCAGACCTATCCCTTGCCAAGGTTCTTGACTTGGTAAGTAGAAGGCGCTCCGCTTCTCAAGCCATAGCTTTTCTGTCCTTCATTGATTCATAGAGAGAATCTGATGTATGAGACTGAGATCGGAAGGATCGTTTTGGTCCCCGGAGACTCGATTTAGCCTCCGGTGAACTCGCCGATACACTGAGGAGTCAGGAGACCAGCCAAAACAGTTTAGAGCGTTTTGCGCATCTCCAGGTGATAGGATCAGGCCCGATCTGGCATGTACAAAACTGACGAGTCACGTTTCTGTCTAAGGTGAGTGTGAGTGCAGACAACGCAAATGCCACTAAAGCCACGGTTTGCCTCGGACATTAATCGGCGGATTAGCGCGTTACAGCAGTCCGTGCGTTGATCCGCATGGAGCCGCACTCGGCACCACGACCACCAACATCAGTATCACATGAGTATCACCCGTATGATTTGTCACAGATTGCCGCAAACTTGCTGCTCCCGCCGACTCGCTTTTCACCTCCAGCTCACCCCTTTCTACCGTGATATGCCACCCGCTCCTTCCCCATCATGCGCCAACCTTTCTCCGCCGGGTCTCGCGACAATATCGCCTGCAACTCCTTGGGTAGCGTATCTGTCAGATACACCGCAAATGTGGCCCGCGCCTTAGCCAGACTCTTGTGATTTCCGATGTAGCCGAGGCTATACTCGCAATATGGACCACCGATTGCGAGCATGGCGGAAGTCGACAGCAAGAATCTCAAGGCCAACCGACTTTGGCTTGCGGGCGGGCTGAGCCCCAGATTCACAATGGATTTTCCGGATCTCTTGGATGTACCTTTAGAGCTCCCAGTGGTATGTGCCCATGGTCTCGTACCTGGGAGGAAGTTTTGGCTCTGCAAAATCTGCGATTCCCAGAGCCAGTACACCCGTGTCGAAGTATATTGTGTGGTTCGTTTCCTTGTCGTCCACATGTATATCAAAGTGCAAGAAGTTCCTGGAGCCGGATATCTCGAGGAAGGTTGTGGGAAGGTACCGACTGGATGGGGATACCCGGATACATCATGTGCTATAGGCAGGGCGGTGGTCAAATCGAGCTTCTTAACGGCGTTTCAAAACGGAGTTGAGGCGTTTCTGCCTGCACTCCATATCAGTGGTCATAAAGGTCTGATCAGCCATTATCTACCAAAGGGATTCCACAAATGACCATCCTCTCGTACTCTTCCAATCCGACATCCCGATAGAACGCCTTGACCGCCTCCTCGAATCCGGCTTCTGACAGGAGGAGCAGCTCCGCCTGCTGGGCGGTGTTGAGTAAGCTGAAGACGGAGAGTCGAACTTTTGGGAGCGTCCCATGCTCGAGTCGCTGTTTTCGGTTGCATGAGGTGCATTGAGCATTGAGTCAGCTTACAGTCTCTTGAGAATGCTAACGCGCAAGCCGTCCAGCTTGAAAGATTAGGAGAGGAGACGGTGTGAAGAGGTCGTGAAGTGGGATCCAAGCGTTGATGTGGTCCGTGGCGGTGGCAATCAAGTATCATTGGAAGTCCAGGAGGGACGCCACGACTGATCTAAGGGCAATCTTTCGCATGTCATGGTATGTCGTATCTCGTGTCAAAACCGACCCCGCCTGTCCTATGAGACCACTCCTAGCCTTGGTCTCATCACCCATCCTTATCGTCTATCCGACCATCTTCACCCGCTCATCAACGTCAATTTTCCGCCACCCCTTGACTCCATCTTCCACCCGGCAGAATCGCCTGAATCCCCCTTTTCAAGCTGTTTGTGAGGCAGTCCGCCATGGTGTCCGCCGTAGACTTCGCGTCTTCATCTGTCTCTTCCCAGCGAACGAATTGCAACGTATGGGTGCAATCAGGTCCGCCAATGGCCAGCAAAGCCGCGGCCAGTTGCGGAAGGCGGGGAAGATCTCGGCAGTCAATCCGGGCTCATATGCCCAATCTTTTGGATAGGGGAGGATATGAAGGCGTAGTGTGAGCTGGTGCAGGTCAAGGTGCGGGCCAGAGAAGATGGGTGTGATGTCTGCCGGAGGGAGATCGGGTGCGTGGAAGTCCTTCAGAGAGTCGCCGGACATTACTCGACCTCTTGAGAGAGTAGCGATATCGCGTCCGTACCGACTGCCGCCTCGGGGCGCGGTCTGAGAATCAAGCTCATGACGGTGCCATGCGTAGCTGGGAAAAGTCGATGAGTGATTTGACATCGTAGGTTGTATGGAGAAGCCGATACGACCGGATGTGATCGAGGTCGAGAGTCTCTCTCTCCAGAATGCATGCTGTCACGTTTTTTAAGCAAGGGCGGAATTTCGGTTTGAAGCTTATAGATCGATCCCTGGAACATCTTCGAACAGGTGCTCGATGCTCGCGAAAGTGCCGGATGACAGTGATCCTGATCGCGTGGTTGTGGCGTTGCCAGATCTGCACTCTCTTCAATGCGTGAATCAAGGTACCATGCGCACTCGTCCTCCGTCAGGATCGGTGCCTCGATCAGCCGAAACATGGATCGGGACAAACATCATGGGCTTTGGCGACTTGTTGCCTGGTAGAGGTTGGTATCACGCAGAATATTTCGAGCCGAGTATGCCGATGACATCAGGGAACATGCCGAATAGGTGATCATAGCCGAATAGGCGATGGGCCAATAGCAGGGCGGTGTTGAAGTTGAGGACCTCGACAGCGTTTCGCGCAAGACGTGAAGCGGCTCTAAAGTGTACGATCAGTTTGCAGTAGGGGAATATCCATGCGCATCACTTACCAGCGGAGGGTTCGCCAGCTTATTGTGCGTTCATAGTTCTCGAAGGAGAGGCAATAATACAGAGCCTTGGTCGCTCTTCGAAGCCCTCCTTTGATAGCAGTAGGAGCTCTGCCTTCTGCTTGATGTCGAGTATCTCGAGTACCCCTAATCGGACCTCTGGTATCGCCCATGCGCCAGTCGCAGCTCTTGGCTTCATCGGATTGACAGTATTAGGTATGATATCTCTGAGTAAAGGACGTTGGCTGGTGAATCGGTCGGGCAGTGTGTGGGCGGGTCTGACAAGGTGGACATGTATCATGCATTGGTAGCAGGATAGCTATCAAGGGTTGTCAATATCACGAAGCGTTGTATTTGATCACTCACCGTCTCTTACTCACCGTCTCTTACTCAACGTCAAGGCTGATGAATGAAGCGCCAGAATTTTGCATCAGGGGAACGAAGAAAGTCAAAGCAGTGTGAGTATGTCGTGAAATGGGAGGATCTGAGCTCTGATGGTACCTGAAATGTGGCGGCTCTGCCATCAACGAGGAAGAGTTTCAGGTACTAGACACGCACTGGATCAAATGGCATGATGTGCATGTCAAGGTCCTCAGTAAGAGACACTCTCCCTGCCTGACGAATTCTCGCTGTCCCAGCTGTTTTCCATAGGTGTTCACTTAACAGCGTCTCCTCCCTTTCCAGTGTACCTCACCCGCTCATCCGCCGTCGACTTGTCCATCCCTTCACCTCATCTTCCCTGGACAGACTCGCCTGAATCCCCCTCCTCAGCCCATCCGTCAAACATCCCGCCATGGAATTCGCCACGCTGTCGGG
>JAABUL010005807.1_pt1 | contig 14916 bp, 11 predicted proteins | sample 5559151 | NCBI WGS metagenome assembly JAABUL01 (sample SAMN10711876, study PRJNA513368) | rock metagenome | isolation source: Antarctica rocks | place: Antarctica: Victoria Land, Pudding Butte sud | reverse complement strand
GTACCATGGAGAGCGTCGACCCGTCCGCTGAATAGTAGATAAACGTCCACATATGTGGAGAGGATCCCGAATCAGAGGCCCCGTCGCATGCTGAATTGACTCTCAGTGTTTGGCAGGTCCTCCTGAGCTGCGCGTCGACATCCTCTTGGGCTATCTCCATGGACTTGGCCTGTGCCTTTTTCGGCTGACCGTCTTGGAGAACATGAGAGCCTTCCTCTTTGGCTGGAGGCTCAGTCAAGGAGAATGGGATCTCGTTCTCGTTTCCTATGATATCTACTGTATTAGAGGGATCCACAGCACTGGAAACAGCGCTGGAGCCGGCAACCAAAGTGGACGAACCAGCTGTAGAAGGACGGTCAGATATTGGGCCCGTGGACGCTAGATCATTGCTTGGAGTAGTTCGCTCTGGACATAAAGCCTGGACAAGGCCAACGAAGTCCAGTGGGGTTAGCATCAAAAATCGGCTTGATGCCTCTTCAGCTCCGCCTAAGGCCTTGGAGGGATCTTCAACTTTATCTAGAACGGGTGGTTCAAAGGAGTCGAATATGGCTATGATACCATCTCGTATGTCAGGCTTGACTAAAGCACGGTTGTTCCTGAAGCGCACCCAATCAGCCTAGTAGGACTTTATGTATTGCAGCAGTTTACGCACCATGGAAGGATCACATCAAAGACTCGTTCTTGCATTCGGACAACCAGCTTTTGCCAAATCAAACGCCTGGCTGTCTCGCCAATATGCTGTGTCATCATGAGGCCGCGTACCTATTTGAACTTCGTTATAGATATCCATCATCGGTTATATGATCGAGCTTACCTCAGGGTAAACGACAATACTAGAGACGAAGGTCGCAAAGTACCATCTGATGACAATGAATTGTTGTGCTCGAAGTCTTAGCTTTGGATCTTCAATCTTTCGCAGAAGAGAATGCGCAAATGCTAAAACGTCGGCAGGCACAGCTTGCTGGAAGTCTCCTGCCGTCAAAAGCTCGAACAGATCTGTCAATGCACTTTCAAAGAAATCAGCTTCTGCTATTGCAGCCTTAGCATTGTGTGTTTCCAAAGGCTCTTTGAAGTTCACGGCCCGGTTTGAAGAAATTTCCAACAAGAAAGATCCTTCGACCAGTAGTCTCATGAGGTAGGTCTCCATCCTGGGTTTTAATGTCCAGTCCTGAAAGCTGGCAAATGCATCTAGGGAAGCTATGGCAAACTCGTCAGTGCCCTGCCTGGATCCACCAAAACCCTCGACCATATTTCTGGCACAGACTGTAGACCAAATATCCAGACGTCGGGTATGCTCTTGAGACCCTGGGCGTGCGGAGGAGTCGAAGACACCGTACAGCAAAGAAAAGAAAGGGTCCTGATTATGGAAGCGATGTAGGTTGTCCATTCTTCGTGAGAGTTTCATCATCTGGCTGTCCCGACTGAAGGCTTGTGATTTTCCATGGGAATGGTTCTGTAGGATAGAGAAATCAATGCCAGCAGGGTGATAAGTGGAAGTCAATGCCGTCAGCTCCGTTGGTGACATGCTAGATATCCTGTCGGACAAATAGTTTGGCTCGGTCCTGATCTGCTCCATGAACGCGAGGACAGCTTCTTGCTCCTGCAGTGGCAGCATTTGGAAAAACGATTGGCTCTCCAGGTCATTCGGGGCCAGAGGAACCTGTTGTAGCTCAATTCCTGAGGACCCGATAGAGCGGCCCGCGGAATCACACGAAGCCTTCAGCTGTTCACATGCTTCGAAAAGCCCTGCAAATCCAGCTTGATCATCGGTCTTGTACTGGTCTATCATGTTCCCGTACGCAATCGTGAATGTGCTGATCAATCTTTTGTCTAGTCCACAAGAAAGCCTAAGCCGCTTCAATTCAGCCTGAGCAGTGATGGTCCGGCGCTTTTGATACACTTCCAATTCCAGCAAATAGGCAAGGTCCTCCAAGCTCATGGCCGTTTCGGGCACTTTTTCCGTCTCAGGTATATCTGGAATAGCATTGTTGTGTACTTCAGGTTCTGGGTCGCCATCATCTGGGTGTATGTCCTTCTCCATGGTCGCTTGTGCTTCTAAGGACCCCTGAATTGACTCTTTCGCCGGGTGTTCCTTCTCTTCATTGTGTTCTGAACAGGCACTGGAGGGTGGTAATGGTATTTTTAATTCGATTGGCAGCTCATCTGCTTCATGAGACTCCATGGGAGACGCAGTGACGGAAGTGAAGGGCGAAGCGTCTGAAGTGACCGCCATGATGGTGGATGCCAAGGCTTTGTTTGCATCAGTACTCAGCTTCACGGACGAAAAATAGATAGCGGTCTGCCACCGTTGATGTCTCGCCATGACTGCATTGTGCTTTCACCGCAAAGATCAGATGAAAGGGGGTGAACATACAGGATAAGCTACGTGTGTGGCCATGCATGGAGTAGCTATGCTCCATGCTGTCCACCATGTCATCGAGATGCTGTCGATGAAAGGGGAGAGGTGTTGCCTGGACTCAATCGCCGCCGCTTCGACATTGGATCCTCCACATCTATTTAGCTGGTGAGGATGCACACGGATAGTTGGAGGTGGTCGCTAATGAGAAGAGACAGCCGCCGTTGTTGAAATGCGCGGTTGGCGGTGGCTCCAGCGCATAGCAATGATCCTGCTCCTCTTCACCGGCCGATTCTGTTGATGTCGTGGCGAGTAAGCAGGGAGTTGGGACTGGCGCAATGTATGTACAGGTCATGCAGATTTCGTGCAGCAGCGAAGGACTCAGGTGGTGTGGCCGGGTTATCTGCAGCTTGTGCCAATCGACCAATCATACCACGAGGGGTTCGAGGCCAGCTACAGCCACACCAAGCCTAACCGCTATCGAATGGCTTTGACTTCCCTCTCTTGGACATCCGTCTACCTTACCATTGCGATGGCTCTCAACGATCTCATCTGACGTGCTACGATGTTTGATCTTCCGAATTTGGGGTGGGAAATCCTTGTAGTTCAGATGAACACTGAACGCATCCTTCTCGAGGCAAGGGGCGGTGAAAAGCAGAAAGTCAATGACTTGTTTCCAGCATGCAGCTACGAACGCCCACAGCCATCCAATTCCTCCGTCGACGACCAGGTTTTCACCTCGCAGGTACATTGTTCCAGTATAGTGCCAGAGATTGGTATCCACCGGGCGAGGTAGGACTCGAACAACTGTCAGCACCGATCGACACGGCCATTGGCCTAGTCTCCCTAGTTGCATGATACATTGCGGTAGATCTTCACGAGCTCCTCCCCAAGATTCTTCTGACCAATGGCATAAGGTCAGGGCACAAAAGTGTGGCACCAAAACAGGCGCCACCACACCACCACTCCACTCCATGTATTGCGGAATGAGCGTCCCGGTGTTTGACAGGTCGGCGATAATTTGGCAGAACAAATGGTAGAAACTTGATGCAAACGGACCTCGGTGGCGAATCCCGTGACCGTCAAGAGCCCCAAAAATGAGTGCAGTGCGGGTCTTTGCATATCCCCATGCCGCCGGCCAGGTATGCGTTGGCACTGCAGCTACCGCTGCACACGCCCCCGTGTGTTTTCAACTCTTCTTTGACCCTCCGCTACACCAGATCAAGAACGCTAGAGGGTTTGGCGCCAGAAACTTGAGCATCTGCAAGTTTTCGAAGACAAGACTGCCGCATTAGGCAAGCTATGTAAGCGACGAACGGCTCAGGCCACGCGACTTCGTCGAAAAAGCGGAAGACGTACTTCGTAACGCCCCCTACCCGTACCTTACATTATCTTGACTCACCCCTAATCTACACGAGCCTAGCAGCCTGAACAAAGTCTCCAACGCCTCGTTCCAGGCTGGATGCATACAACCCGATTCGCAGTGGCTTGCTCTTTGCCAGCCCGTCAATTCTTGCCAGATAACTCATCAGACTTGCCAAAACTGCGTCCGTCGTGTCGTGGGCGTTGAAGTATGGTAATGAAGCGGAAGTGTCATTCCAGATGGCTTGAGAGACGAACAGATCCCTTGCACAGGAGGAGATGGAAATCAGGGTGATACTTACAGAACAACCATTGCAAGCACAGTTCGTATTGCGAGTGAAAGGTCGTTAAGCATATGATTGCATGAATTGGTGAGGAATTGTAGATTTGAGTAGAAAGTGAGAATATAGAGCTGCGGTATAGTTAAGCCGTGTGAAGCTCATGCAGAGCCAGTGCCCGTACCTCTGAATATATTGAATGCGAGGTATTATCGGCTTTCCTGTTATAGTATCGGGTCTCCATGGCCGTCTGACAGCGGCATGTTTCGAAGGCGATAGTAGAAATATCGACCTTTGTTTTGCCCATGTGAGTCAGCCCTATGGCGAATTGGCCTTAGCCTGGTCTTTGCGGGACTTGCCAGACCGCGGCTGCCGCGAAAAATTAGCTCACCACACATGAATTTGTCTCGCCCGACTCGTGCTCGACTTCAACGCAACACACGAACCCTACGAATCTTGATACACTTTGATCCGCTCAACTGAGATATCACCAGCTCCAGATACCACACAGTATCCCTCAATGCACTGACTTACTTGTCTCCATGAGCAACAAAGATCTGCTACGGTTCCTCTCCAAGCCTGCGAAGTGAGTTCTATCCCCACACACGACACAGCTGGAACGTCTTCAAGCAGCACCGTTCCTGGGTGAGAGTAACAACTAACGTGAGGGAAAGACCCAGATAACACCCCGCCACTGCAACTTCACTGACCTTCCACATTACCTTTACCCAACCTATACAGGACATCCTCGTTTGCTTGCCCAGCACGAGGACCCCTACGTAGCCAAAATTCCTTGGTACAAGGACTTCTTCATCCCTCTCTCGGCTCGACCCCCATAACGCATCCACAGTCAGCACACATCATACCTTGACTGCTGCTGGCTTAAGCCAGCCTCTACACCATCCCACCGAGCGTGGGCCTTCTCTTCTCAGGCGGACGCCGCACTGTTCGTCTGGGTGGAAGACTGTGCTCACGGTCCTTTCGAGCAAGTGAGATCTATCAACACCGCCGCAGCCTGACACCGGGTGCACACACCGAAGAGGCAAAGCCACTTCCGGATACCGCTCAAGCCCACAATATCAACATAAGCTGACAAGGGTCACTGACCAAGCTACCGCTCGGATATGGTCAATATTGATATCCCCAAGCATTACACAGCATCTCCATCCTCTTGTGGCGGGACTCCATATCTGACAATCAATCGCGATGTTACCATTGATCTCGATTCTACAAATGCGTTTGAAGGTATGTTCGTTGAAATCGAAGCCTCGTATCTCACGCTGACATTCAACAGGGCCAGAGAAGCTCTTAGAAGTATGGTTCAGCTCCTGTTCAGCCTCCCTGCCCGAGACCACGGCGCCGGCAGGGCTGAAAATCGTCCCCTATGAAATATGGAAGGATATGCTTGAGCTGGTCAATTGCAAGGTCCTCTCAGTCGTCGAATCCGAGCATGTCGATGCCTATCTACTCTCTGAATCAAGCATGTTCGTCTTTCCTCATAAGCTCATACTGAAGACATGCGGCACCACCACGCTTCTTACCGGCTTGCCCAGGATTCTCGAGATCGCTGCACTGTTCGCGAAGTTCCCTCACCGGGTTGCAAATCAGAAAATCGGTACTGGCACTGCTGCGATCCCTTATCGAGTTTTCTACAGTCGAAAGAACTTTCTGTTTCCTGACCGCCAGCGTGGCCCACATCGCAGCTGGAGAGACGAAGTCAATTCACTTGACCGGCTATTCCTGGGCGGTAGCGCATACATGATTGGAAAGATGAACGGCGAACATTGGTATCTTTACCTTACCGAACCCAACACCATCTTGACGCCGCCATCTACACCTGAGAGGCGGGAGACCGAGACAAAGTATTTGAATCTTCCTCTGTCGAAGGTAGCTCTCACAGCTGGTGATAATTATGACGATGATCAGGATGAGACTCTGGAACTACTCATGACGGATCTCGATGCAGACAAGGCCAAGCAATTTTACCTCGACCACGCGAGTGCGGTCGCGGAAGGTCAGTACTATGAAATGGTCCACAAGGCGCGCTTGGATGCGGAGGAGCACATTGGAGACATCGGCAACCTGCCATCTAAACCAATCAACATTAACAAGTCGGCAGAAAAGGGCCCTCTCATGACCATGGACGAGAATGTGGATGTCTTTAGCAATACCTCTTCTGACCCGGGTGAACTAATGTCCTCAGGTTCCGATCTCCTCGACTATCCTGCAGAGTTGACCACAGAGGGGCATGCACTCGGTACTGTTGTTTCCGAAGCGTCCGGCTTAGCTGATGTTTATCCTACATCTAAGTATCCTGACGCCCGCGTCGATGCCTATCTATTCACCCCGTGCGGCTTCTCTGCCAATGGTGTTATCCCAGCCCCCAGCGGTCGAGACGCTACTCATTACTTCACCGTTCACGTTACACCGGAGGCAAACTGCTCATACGCATCCTTTGAGACCAACGTTCCCAGCAAGCAAACCGGACGCGAGACAGCGGATGTCATCGAACAGGTGGTCAGCATCTTCAAACCCGGACGCTTCTCGGTGACCCTGTTCGAGGGAACGAAGACATTCGACGACGAGGAAATCGCTGATGCCAATGAGAGTGAAACAGCCGACAAGATTAGAGCGCTTCAGAAGCAGGTCGCTAGGAAGAGTAGCCGTTTGGATCAGATCAGGGGCTACAGACGAGTAGACCGCATCGTGCATGATCTGGAGGGGTACGAGTTAGTCTTCAAATACTACGAGAGGTTCGACTGGGAGGGCGGAGCGCCTCGATTGGGAGAAGCGGGCTTCTGACTACATGGCAGAAAGCAAAGGAACGACAAATTGCATGCAGGATGTGGTTATGGATCGAAAGATTGGAAACGAAGTGATGGGGCCATGGAACTAATGTGCACGGCATAACGGTCTTTACAGCAGCAGCAGCATCCTCTCTTCTCATCAAGTGAGATTTTTCACTCTCCTTTTCATGATAGGATAGTTGAGTGGTAGCTCTCACATAGATTCCATTCACACTTGGCCTTCCTCCAAATGATGTAATTCGCATACTGATACGTCTTGAGAGGAGGGTTCGAACATTCTGTACATTTCAAAAGATAAGACTTGCATTTTGCGGGTATGGGCTTAAAAAGGAGCAGACTTGCTGAAGATGGTAAGGGTTATGCTTCCACAGTTCCCCCGTTGCACTTGGCCATGATTCTTCACATTATCACTATTTCTCAAAGAAGCAGGTCAGTACCCTCCGGACCTTGGAGATTTCCCCTAGTTGCTCGACCCTTCCTGCATGAAGATACGCGTAGATGCCGGCCTTTATTGTAGATGAGTCTATATACCATCATCCTCATCCTCATCCTATCTAACACCACCACTGCAATTTCTGCGGCGGCAACCAACGTGGCCCCCTTCCCTTTCCGCAGGCATTAGGCTCATAACCCCATTATCCTATATCCTGGCAGGGAACTCTTTTCAGGGGTTTCTGCCAAGGCCTAGCCGAGACGAGTGCCCAAGTCGCCAGGACATGGGATAACCGAAATTCGTTTCTAAAACTTCGAAGATCGTCGGGTTGCAATTCTGTCCATGACTCTCAACACACCTACTCTGATCACTCCCAGCCGCAGCAGTGAGGTTGAGAGATATCGTAGGGCTGATCACGGTCTGGGTTCTATATGGCTTCATTCGTAGACTGTGGCTGGTCCGCAATGGATATTACGGTCTCTTGATCATCCTCGCTGTGGAGATTGTGCTCGTTGTGGCGGCCATCTGGATTATTTGGCGTATGTTATATGGATCAGGGTCTTTCTGCAAAGCTTTGATGGCTTGAGAGGGTGACAGCTTCAAACGTGATGGAGGGGGGGCTTTTTTGAAGGCCTTGAAAGGAACAAATCAAGATTGATCCGAAAGGGCAGTTCTGCGTACTTTGTTTGATGAAGCTGTTCAGCCTATGCGATCGTCCTAGCCAAATGCCTGCGTGGACTGGACAGCACACAAAGACTCCTAGCATGCTCGGAATCGTCTCTGATTTATCCAAGAAGATACTCGAAAGAAGACCAACAGATCTCATCACGCAGCAGGAGCTTCAGCAGTGATCATGATTTCATCCCTGCAATCGACGAGCTAAAGGGGGCACCTCACAATCTCAAGAATGCGCAAAAGTCTGAGCAGAGAGCCATCCCGTGGCGCCTGCATGGATCTGTTATCAGAGAAGGTCGGGATGTTGACGGATCGGTAAGCGGCCAATGGTCCATATTTGGGCCTGGTGGAGCTTGAGATTGCCGAAATGTGAACGGCAAAGGAGTTTATGCGGTGGCCATGCATGTAAGGCGCTGGTGTAGAGGCGCATCCCGCTCGCCATAGGGAGAATGGCCAGGGGAGGAATGTGAGAGATTCAAGTTTTCCTCATGATAACGTTGCCGGACCCATGATTACACAAATTCTCCTATTTAGTCACCATCCCATTCCAAACGGAGGAGTCAAGCGTAGGCGATTTTCCATATACGCTTTGCTACATTGCCATTCATGATCGCATGCCGTCAGTATCACTCAGCATGCTTCGAAGGGTGTTTTCGACTGTGGTATCTTTATTGGAGGAGCTTGCAGCTTCCTTTCCTGGAGTTGACCGGCGCAGCCAAGCAAAAACCTGTAAGAGCAACGGAGCAGGTGCCGTCTCTGCCGAAGTATCATCCCTGGTCGGTTGCGTGAACTTGGCTTGGGCCTGTGATGTCACGTTCGAGGTTGCGGCTGTAGCATTGCCTAAGATTGATTCTGTGTCAGGGAAAGCCCTTGCCAGGTTCAAACTTGTCGTCTTCGACCGAGTGTGAGATCCGACTGAGGTCGCTTCCACTACTGGTTCTAAGCGCGTGGATGGAAGCGATTCTGCAGGACTACTTTCGGTAGCCACAAGCTGTACATGAGGAGGACGATGGGAGCTATGTTCGTCTGCCAGACTCATCTTACTTCGACCGCAAATTTCAGCGATGGCATCAATTGATGCTTCAGCTTCGGGCCCAATGGAAGTCAATATGTCATGGATCGAAAAGCTCTCGAGTGGTGGCAATTGTGGCGATTCGGCCCCAGCCCTGGTTTTGGCCCTTTTTTTCATATCCGTCTTGATTGACGGTGCGCGCACGAGCACTGGCTTAGAACTGGCGCCGGACGAAGACCCCGGTGGGAAGGTTTGAGCGGAATCTTTAGCTTTCACCGCAGACCGCCCCAGTGCTGCTTGATGCGCGAGATTCCTTTCTTTAGGGTTTGCTTTGTTATATCGGCGTTGCGCAGTTATTGATGAAGCAGTATGGACATCCCTCCGAGTTATCTCTGGCTTCGCAGTGGCGAATTCGCTAGTCGGGGCCTCCTGCCCTCGAGCCACGTCCAGATCATGTGCCTTTTGTACAACAACATCATGCATATTTGTCACTGCAGTAGCAGCAGCCGCATCTGCACTTTGACGATCTGGCGCCATGGCGACTGTTTCAAAACCCTCTATTCTATTGGGTAGAACAAGATCCTGCAGATATTCTAGCAGATAGCTTGCACAATGACAGCTGTGCTGCTGCGGTTTTCTGGTAAAGAAAGAAAGCTAGCAGTAGAAACGCGCGGACACGAGTGGGTGTGATGGGGAAGTGCAAGCGAAGGGTGTATGCAGGCGTGCGTTGGCAGGAGGGGCTGCATACCACAGTAGACTACAGCACTGGCTCAAATTATGAAACTTGGAGATTATGTTCAATTCACCGAATAAGTACTTGGACAGAAAGCACCCAGAGATGGACAGAAGAATATGAAGGTGAAGAAGGAGCGATGTAGTCAGAAAAGAAAGAGAACGAGAGGGAAGGAGCGCGCGCTTGGACCAATGCATTGCGGCCCAAGGTCCTGTTTCTAGGGATTATCCTGTATCAAAGTCCTGTGTTCAGGAGGCGTCCTATGAGTATGACAGCTTCCTCCTTAGTATTCCACTCCCACTGCCGCAGGATGTCAGCCTTGGGGCTGTCGAGGCTGCAGAGTGCACGTTTGCCATCCAGCCATGTTGCGCGACATGCAGCAAGTTAATGCATATCCCAAATTCAGCAGCACACAAATATCTCCTTCTCTGCTTTACCAGCGCGTATGTCTCAAGCTGACCTGTTCCACTGACTCCGAAAGCCTCCTGGCTCTCTGTGTCACCCAATTTTGTTGCTGACTCAGGACGACGTTCCGTCTTGATAGCCTGATCTTAGCGATCTAAGCTAGCTATAGCCTTTGCTTTCACTGTCCCTGGAGAACCTCCTCCATAGACGTGGTGCTAAACAAGCTCCACGGCTGATCATATCGTCATGTCCTTTGGCTACTCAGTCGCCGACGCCTTCCTCCTCGGTCAGTTGACGTGGAAAATACTTCAGAACTCTCGAAAAGCATGTGGCGAACACGACGAGCTTACAAAAGAGGTGTCGACCCTACACACAGTGCTCCGGCGGCTGGGTCAAGAGGTTGAGAAAGCGGAGAGTCCAATCAACAGCCCGGGCGGGACATCCCGAGAAGAACTTCAAGGTATTGTGGCAGACTGCGGAAGCGTTCTTGTCATGCTCGACAAGGTACTGGAGAAGTACGCTGCACTGAGTGAAGAGGAACGGAGCACCCGCAAGCTTTGGAAGGCCGTCAGATTCGGCAATGGAAAGATGGCAGATCTGGGAGACTTGAGAAGTAAAGTCACGTTCTATACATCGGCGATCACACTCTACCTTAACCTGGTATCCATAGGCTCGGCGGGAAGGATAGAGCGCTATATGGTGGATTCTGGAGGCATCATCAGAGATATTCAGCTTGCTGTCAACACAATTTCTGCCCGTTCAATGTCAGCCGGCTACCGCGAGGGCTCGGTACTCACATCGTACACAGACGATGATCGAGCGGTTTGGAAAGAATTTCGTAGAGACTTGATTGGCGAAGGTTTCAAGAGCTCCGTGATTCACGAACACAAAACCCTGATTCAGGCGTATGTCCGGGAGCTAGGAAGCCGAGGGGCATGGGATGTCGGCGTACAAGAAGATATAGGGGGCCACCCAGATGACTGCAGCTTGGGCAATGAAGTACGAGAAGCCATTGAGAAGCCGTCAGGCAGTTGCGGCTCGGTCGATGAGGTACTACGAGACATCGCAGAGCATTCAGATGACCGTAGGTCCGGTAACGTCGAGACTCGAGACATGGATGAGACAGAAGCTGGCCCACGAGCTCCAGGAGTACCAAGAAATGAGCATATGACGGAAATGATTGGAGAAAGCTCGGTGTTCACCAACGTGCGTTCAAGTGTCCGCTCACTCACCGTAGGGAACGAGCCGATTTCTGCCGCTCTAGGTACAAACATCGACCATAGCCGCACGGAAACAACCGCCAATATCCAAAGCGGCTCACTAAACGATGCAGTAGAGCTTGCTAGATTGTGGTACCTATTTTACGACCAGTTTAAACCACAATTTCGCCGTTGGGCGTCAGCCATGTCTCATATTAAGCCGGACCGAGTGGGTGAAGCCTTGATCACAAAAATACAGCTCATCAAGGCCAAGTTAGACACGCTAGACGCGGAAAACATGCCCGATCCAGATTTTCTCAGGCTACAACATATGATCCTGAACGTCGGCTTGACGCTGAGCATAATGACTAAGTTTACTTCTCAACCAAGAATGTGGAAGAAATATCGGTGGCTTGCCAGATGGTCGGAGACTCGCGCAAACCAACTGCTGGCGAAACAAATAACGGACGAAGAGCTTGCCTTCATCGGTTCCATCGGCAAGTCCGTACGCGACCGCACATCGTCATGCGGCTCTTTACTCGTGGATCGCAGATACTTACACTGGGGTCCGATGAGAGCTTCTGCTTCACTGCCGAAAATTTCTCAATGAACCCCCCCAAAATGAATATCTTAGCTCATTTCTTGAGGATCCTCTGTTCACACCCGAACGCAAGAATATAATCTACCAAGACCCAACCTGCCGCCAGCAATTTCCCAGCGATGAGGAAACCGGAATGAAAAAGAAAGAACCCTTGTGGTAGTCGCGCTGTCGAAGTAGGCTTCGTTACTATAATGTATCGATCGTGAGGAAGATGGACTCTCCGTAGAGGACGATGGGTGGTTTCATATAGACTAATCTGCGCCGATTAGCCGGCTTCGAGGGATGGCTAGCACCTTCGTGAGGAAGGTACGGCACCTGCGTTGAGCGTCAGTAGCGGCGAGCTTCATTTTCATCAATTATTCATGGACTTGATTGGGATTGGGAGACTAGGCAGGAAGGCATAAGGATGGTTAGGAGCTAGAAGGTAGCATATATTGAGCGTGTTATTATTAGTCCATGATCTAATGTACGGTAGGCTACTCCCATTCGTCTGATTGGGCATCCCTGCGTTTTAGAAATAATGCCCATACAGCAGTCATACAAGTCCAGTCGTAAGTCATCGACGCTACCACATTACACCCCGTTCACGAGACCTTGATGAAGCTTCGGCATAGGCGCAGGGTTGTCCTCGGCTTCATCCATTGCTTCGAGCTCTTCTGCTGAATGCCTATCAATTCGTTAGTCGAGTACGATATAAGTCAGAAGAGGGACGTGGAATATACCCAAGCAAGCCCTTGACATCCTTCATCTCATAATGCTTCTTCCGCATCTCCTCAAAATCCTTGTGCCGAATCACGCCATCATGTCCCTTCCCATCCGGCGCTTCGTCATCAACAACGACCTGCTTCTCACCCTTCAAGCTCCCACTCCTCCCCAACCCCAGCCCACTCTCGCTCCTCTCGATCCTCCCACTCTCATCTCTCACATCCACATCCTCCTCCGGCTCCCCAATATCCAACCCCGGTATCTCCGCCTCTCTCGTCCGCTGCGCACTCCTCCCTTCCCTAGCCTTATCCAACTCATCGACCATCAATTCCTGCGCGTCAAGCGTACGCATCTCCTCTTCATCCTCATCCGGTTCATACCTTTTGGCATACGGAGTTTTCGGCTCTTCAATCTTCATCGTGCTACTCTTCTCCTGTTCTGTCAGGTAGAGGTTCGCCTCGTCCCACTTCAAACGCATGCTGTCGCCCAATTCTTGGCCGTCGTAGCCTGGATTGCCGGATTGGCGGCGGGAGACTGAGGAGCGGGGGTTCTGCGAGGAGGTGCGGCGGTGGCCGGCGTTTTGGAGCGTGTTTTGGAGGGTTAGGTCTTGGGGGGCGTCGGGGGGGGTGGAGGTGGTGACCGCTTTGGAGGGGGAGGTTGAGATTGCGTCTTCTGAGATGCGGGTGGCTGGGTTGGGCATGGTGGGGCGGGTGGGTGGGGAGTGGTGGAAGGAGTTTTTTAGGATACCTAGGGGGAGATTGGTGAGTGGTTGCGTAGCAGGAGGGGACTGGGATGGCAGCTCACCTTTAGGCAGGACCTGGGGCGAGATGGATTGCATCTTGGGCGGAGCGTCTCGGTCACTTTTGTCGTTGGTGGACAGGACGATGGGCAGGATGTGCGAGCAGTATGTGTGCCTGATTGGTCGGGATCTATGAGCTCAGATCTGGAGTAGTTACAAGGTTGGCCGCCGTCTGTCCGGAAAGTGGTGATTTTCCGTGCTGCGTGCTGAGATTTAATTGTTGTCAGGTTGTTAAAGGTGGAGAGCGATTTTGAAGTTGGTTGTCAGCCCTGTCAGGTGCAGTTTCGTCATCTGCCCTGCCGCCTCCCGGAGCTAGCTCCACACTAACCCTTTCAAGAGATAGCCCTAGCGGAGCTCTTCTCCGCATATTGCTTCTCCCGGCTAGCGCTGACCTGCGTAACGCGTATCAATCGCATGTTGTGGACAAACTCGCCCTGTTGCTGATGTACTGCATGTTTTGGCTCGAGCATATTGAAGTATTCTAGACTTCGCAATGAAGTTTGAAATGGGCAGTTCGCAGAAGGTACTGTGCCTATTCATTCTGACAATGTCTTGGAAAAGGCATCGGAGGGTCATGGGAAGATGCTACAACAAAGGATAAGGCATCCACCGTCCAACACCGTCCAACACCGTCCAACACCGCTCAACACCGTTTGATAAACATAGACGCCTCCACTGACAAGGACAGAGTCCTGATCGTAAGCGGCTCCTCCTCGTCTTCTATCCCTATATGCCTACTTTCCATCCTCCGGCCTTGACCCCTCCTTCTTCTTTGCCTCCGCAGTCGCTCCCTTGATTGCCTGGACCTGCGCATCTGTGAAATGCTGGATTGGACGCAGCATTGGGAAGTCACGCGGATCATATGTGATTGGTGTGAAGGGTACGCGAGGGTATTCAGGAACAGTTGAGGTGGTTCCGCTGGCCCCTTTGTCATTGGTGGTATCGCGCCAAATGTTAGGCAGATATGATCGTTCAGGCGCTGTAGCCTCGGTGTCTTCATCGTTCAGAATCCGACCAACTCCAGCTACTGTGGGGTCGGTAAGGAACGCCATCTGCGCAGCATGGTCATTTCCATTGGCTTTCTCTGGGTATCATTCCATGCTTACCTTCTCGTAGTTCGCTTTTTGATTCTTCCGACTGATCTCTCGATTGTCTGGCGCGCATGCTAGATTTCTGATGGTGTCCTTGTTACTACAGTCATCAGCGGATGCACAGTGTCAATTCGTCCGCACCTACCACTCCCTCAATGCACTCCACCAAATGTCGATAATAAATCCAGCGGTCGTTTCTTCGGAAGAATCCGTTTCTTCAGAATCTTCCTCGTGATGAGATGTTGTAAGTGAGCCGTTGGAGCTGGAATCAAGCTAGTCAGCACGTGTGAAGAGAAGGCATGCGAGGATGACTTCACTTGTTGGTAAATTTCGCTGCTTCATTATCAGCATGTTCGAGTTCTCTGGCTTTGGCCTCTCTTAATGCTTGGACCATGGGCCCCTTCAGCCTGTGTATGACCTCTCGAGGCTGGTTTTCGTAAGGGATGTCTAAAGCCCTCAC
>JAABUL010005803.1_pt1 | contig 14921 bp, 1 predicted proteins | sample 5559151 | NCBI WGS metagenome assembly JAABUL01 (sample SAMN10711876, study PRJNA513368) | rock metagenome | isolation source: Antarctica rocks | place: Antarctica: Victoria Land, Pudding Butte sud | reverse complement strand
CAAGTAGGCTTATACTAAATAGGTCTAGTATAAGGTATTATATTCAGTGCTTAGGAGATTACTAGAATTATAATATAAGTTAAGTACGAAGCTTCTATCTACTAGAAACATCGCTATCTATATAGATATATAAGATTTATACTAAGAGTAGTACTTAGTATACTTAGCTCCCTAAGTAGTCTAATCACTTCTAATACTTAAGGTACTTACTCCCCTAAGTAACTTAAGTACTAGCTATGCCTTAGTATTCGCTTCCTTAGGATTCCTAAGATTACGCCTAGTTACGCTTAATACTAGGTCCCCCTCCACTTATTCTTCGTCCCGAAGAATCTAACTTCCTTCCGTATCATGCCTACTAATGCTTAAAGTAAAGGGCCTTTCTATAACTCGTCGTCATGTTCTACTAGATACTATCGGTGAAGGTTCTCTTAGTATACGTTCCTGTAAAACTTATCTCTAATCGCATAAGAGCTGCATAGTTACTAGTAGTTCTAATAAATATATCAAGTATATTCGTTAAGGTATCCTATACGACCTATCGCCTCTAGATATAAGACGATGGCGCCGATTAGAAGCGTAACGGAGCAAATTAAAGTCGGAGTTAAGAGAGGTAATAGCGAAATAGTAATAGCTATTAAAATAAATTAACTTTATTAAGGATACGTAGAAAATAATAGTAGATAACGAGCTGCGGAATATTAAGGAATTAGAAGTTAATAAGGTTATAAAGGCGTCTGCGCTAGAGCTAATAATAGACGTTAACTCGGAGTAGATTATATTTCCTATAGTTAACGGTTAATAGTTATTTACTTCCCTAGCCCCTAATTTCTTTAATCCTAATGGAATTGGCGTAGAAGCGTCTGATAATTCCGGAGATATCTAATAGGTTCCTAGGTATTTTCTAATTCATCGCATCCTTTCCACTTAACTAGGTATTCCTAACCTCGTTAATCTAAGATCCTTTTAACTTCATATTCTTCGGTCTTAGCCTCGAACTTCTAACTTTCTTAAAGTGGTATTTTGGAGTCGGCTGGTTCTAGTAAGGAGACATAGAATACTAGGAGTACTTTGACGTCAGGTAGTAATTATAACTTATAATTAATAGCTCCTCTTAGTTACTTAATTAAAAATGGTCTAACTTTAATATAGTCTAGTTTCTTACTTAGTCTCTTACTCTTTAGGTTTTTTATATAAAGGTAAACCTTATCCCCCTTCTTTAGCTAAGGATATATTTTTCTTTTCTTATTAACTATTACTTAAGTCTTAGTATTAACCTTACTAATAGTCTACTACATGTTACTATATAGTCTCTTCATGTCGGATACTAGTACCGCTACCTTTTCTACTCGAGCGCCTTCTCGCGGCTCTAGGAAAAGATTCGCGTGTCGTCTATAATTTATAAAGAATGGTGATAGCTATATAATATCTAATCTTTTATTATTAAATGCTAATTATACTATTAGAAGTAGTAATACCTAGTTATTTTACTTATAATTAACGTAGTATCTCAGGTATACTTCTATTATTTAGTTCGTACGTTCTATCTAACTATCCGTTTATAGGTAGTAAGCGGTTAATATTTATAATTTAGTTCTAATTATAGCGATTAGAGTCTTCTAGTAATAAGATGTAAAGAGTCTATCTTTATCTAATATAATAGATTTAGGTATACTATAATCCCTTATTAGCTTATCAAGGAGTATATATCCTAGCTAATCTACTTTATAAGTTTCTTTATAAGGAATCATGATAGCGTACTTTATTAATTTATTAATAATTATTATAATTAAGTTAAAGACGTCTTTTATAACTAGATCCCTTAATTTTAATAGTTTAATAATAAAGTCCATCGTGACATCTTTCTATAGTATATCTGGAACAGGCGCAAATTATATTTACCTGTATTTAGCGTGGCGTGTAGACTTATTCTACTAATAATAAATATATTCCTTGATATATTTCTTAACATGCGTATATAGTCGTAGTGTCGTATATATTTATTAGATAAGTTCTACTGTCTTAGATACTCCCGGATATCCTATTAATAGATTATCGTAGTAATCCCGGATTACTTCTTTAATATATCCCTTAGGTAAGTAAACCTTCCCCTTATATTAGAGTAGTTCTTATCCTAGTTACTAAATCCTTAGTTATAACGCTAGGTTATCATTAATATAGCCTTCCTTCAGGATTAGCGTAATATCCTAGACCGTGACTCGCGTAATAGCTACTAAATTCTATATTAGTATTAACGATCCGTCTATTTCTTATTTGAGAATTAGCTTCTCTGTAATGTCCTTAGATTATATATAGTTAGCTCGCCTGCTTAAGGCGTCTACTTAGCTATTATCCTTTTTGAAGGTATATAATATCTTAAACTTATACTATCCTAGTAATTCTAACTAACGGACTTATCTTCGGTTTAACTCCTTTATTATTATAAAGTTAAGGAGGTTCTTATAATCTGTAAGGATAGTAAGTTCTAAATAACTTTCTACGTATACCCTCTAATTCTAGAGTATATATACTACTATAAGTAGTTCTTTATTATAAATATTATAGTTCTGTTTAGCTCCTAATATCTTACGTAAATAGTAGGCTATAAGATACTATTTACTATCTTATTATTAGTATAAATAAGTACTGATTATAAGATCCGAGGTATCTATTTCAATACGTACCGGTTCGCCGGCCTGAAAGGTATAGAGTACTAGTAGATCTATATAGGCTTACTTAAGCGTTTTAAATAATTACTTCTAGGCTAGTTCCTATTAAAATCCAGTTTCCTTCTTTATAATATCTATAAGTAGGAGTGCCTTTTTTAAGTATCCTTTAATAAATCGTCGATTAAAGTTAGTAAATCCTAAGAAACTCTATATTAACTTAATATTATATAGTATAAGCTATTCTAATATCGCCTAAATCTTTTTAAGGCTTATTTAAATACTTATAATACTTACTATAAATCCTAGGAATTCTACTAATTCCTTATAAAATTCGTACTTCTCTAGTTTAAGGAGAAGTCCCGCTTATAATAGATATAAAAGAACGTCCTAAATATATATAATATACTCTTCCTTATTCTTAGAATAGATTAATATATTATTAAGGTAAGCTATTACTAATCGATTTAGCTAAGCTTGAACTATATTATTAATAAGTACTTAGTAGGTTACTAGTACGTTAATAAGTCTAAATAGTATAATTAAGTACTCGTAATATCTATATTAAGTCTTAAATATAGTCTTCTATTCTTTACCTTCCTTTATCCGAATTAAGTTATAAGCTCTTTATAAGTCAAGCTTCATAAATATTTTTATCCTAGAGAGTCTATCCTACAGCTTACTAATATTTAGTAAAGGATATTAGTTCTTAATAGTAATATTATTTAACTTTTAATAATTAACGTATAACTTAAGCTTTCTATCCTTCTTTAATATGAAGAGGATTAGGTATCCTACTAATAACTTAGATTCTTGAATAAATCCCTTTTTAAGGTTCTTATTAATATACTCCTAAAGTATACTAAGTTCCTTTTCTAAAAGTATATAGGTTAGTCTAAATATTAGGGCCTTTCCTAATTTAAGTTTAATCTTATAATCCTAAGGTTAGTATCTAGGTAACGCCTTTATTATTAACTCTTCCTTAAATAGAGCTACATACTTTCTATACTTTAAAGGGATATTAGGAGGTTCGTCTTTTCCTTTATTAACTCTAGCTTATTTACCCTGCTAACCCTTACTAATATATATTAAGTTAGACCCTCTTCTAAGGTCATCCTTCTTTGAAACTGAAGTATAATAAGCTTTAACCGGTCTTTAATTCTATTTCTTATCTATCGCTATCCGCTATCGGCGTATAGGTTATATACTAGTAACGTCTCTAGTATTCGTAAATATAAGTACTCCTTTCTTTTAATTAATTACTAGATTATATTTCTTTAATTAAGGCATTCCTAAAATAATATAATAAGTGGCTATCCTAACTACATCAAAGGTTAGTTCCTTATAGTAGCGTCGAATTATTATAGGTAGCGAGTATATCTCCTTATCTATCCTTCCTATTAATAGCGTTAACCTGTCGGCTATTTATAAGTTATACTATTCTTTCTTCTTTCGAGTTAGTAGGCCTAGTAACTATACTAAATCTCAAGAAGTAAAGTTACTAGTTACTCTAGAATCTATTATTATAATAGTTCACTAACTATTAATTAGTACTAGTATATTCATATATATATCGTACTAAGTAGTATATAAGAATTACTTTAGGATTAGTATGTTAATCTACTTAGGTCTCCCCGTGATATAAGAGATTACTCTTTTCCCTATTTAGGGAGAAAACCGTATATTACTTTGATTTCTTAATACTTCTTGTATTTATCGTACATGTAAGTATACTATTCTAATAGGTAGTATTCTACTGTATTTTAGTTATACTTTAGCTGATTCTTAATACTATTATACTATACTACGGTTAATCCTGGAAACTATAAGTTAAGTCGCTTACTAGCTAGATACTAGTTATAACTATTACTTATATAGTTCTTCTAGATTATCCGTTTATAAGACGTACCTACTACCTACCTTCCTAGTTCTATCCAAACTTGGGAGTAGTACCTATAGTAGTCGTCGGCGTAGGCTATCTAATATATAACACCGTATTCTAGGTATACTAAGTTAAATCAGTAGTCTTTAACGTAAAGCTTTTCTTTATAATGCGTTTTCTCTAAGTATTTTTCTTTATTTAATCCCTATAATGCGGTGGTATAAGATAGAGAGTTATCTAGAGTATCCCTACTAAGTTTATAGCGTAGCGCTTCTTTTTCTAAGCTCTCTTAACTTTCTTATCTATACTCTAAGCTATACTCTAGAACCTTACTATTATCTAAAGATTCCTATTCTATCTTCTTATCTTAAATATCTTGGAGTTATTATTATAATTAATCTACCTCTATTTAAATATTATTAACTAGGTCTTTTAGAACTTCTTTAAGCTTTAAGTCCTCTTATCCTATTAGGATAAGATACCTTATAATTCTTATATTAATATCCTAGGATAATATTCTATAATCTTTTAGATTCTTAATGAATTAATATACTTTTTATATAAATTTAAAATGGTATTCTCCTTTTATAACTTCCTTTAGTAGTTTCTCTACCTCTATTTACTCGTAGGTTAAGTCGTAGTTCTCTAGATCTTTAGAAGGTTTATTATATAGAACTCTTCTTAGTACATTTAACTACGGTCGCGGTACTATATTCTTTAACCGGTAGTCTCTAGTGAAGTGGCCCGGTTTATTATAGCTATAGTAAGTTATTACTTTCTTACCCCTTTTAAGCTACTTCTTACCCCTGAATTTTCCCTTATCTTATTTCTAAGTAAAGTCTAGTTCTATTAATATATATCTATATAGGTCGCGTTATTAATACTATTATCTTCCTAGTCTATCGCTAGCGAAGATCCCTGATTATCCTATTCTAGAGGTTCTACTATTATGTCGCTTCTCTATTACTAACTCATAGAGCTTTTCGTCAACCTTAATAGCTTTAGCTATTAAAGTATTAAGATTATTAATCTATACTCTAGTTCGTATAAGTTCTTCTTTAATATTAAACTTTAATCCGCGGCGGTATATTATTATTAGTATGTTATTATCCTAGTCTATCTTTATTATATACTGCTGAAACTAAGTGGAATACTTAATAATAGACTTCTTTTAAGATAAGTACTAAATAACTCGTGTAGCTACCTTATTTTCATTTAAAGGATTAAAGACTCGTCGTATCTTAATATGAAATCATGTAAAGCTTTCTATCTAGCTCCGGATATACTAATTATCTAGATTATCTTTATCCTTAAGGTACTTCTTAAGCGAAGGATGAACCTACTTCTAAGCTCGTCCTCTTATATATATAATAGCGAAGGCCGGCTATTATACTATTAATAAGGTCTATCCATTAAAGTTAAAGTAGAGCTAAAGCTATATAAGCTAGTCTTTAAACTTCTCTCTTTCGCCGTAAAATAAGTTAGGTCTAGTAACCTTAGGTCTATCCTTACTATCTATAATTAGGCGTCGGGAACTCTAGACGCTTAGGGGGGGGTCTCTACTTTCTAAGGTACTTATTTTAAGGGTACTTAAAGTGTTACGGTTCACTCTATCCGTAGATAGGATAGACCTATGATTAGTTCTCGTGAAGAGGAGTATTAAGGAAGTAGGGTAAGTAGGCTTATACTAAATAGGTCTAGTATAAGGTATTATATTTAGTACTTAGAAGATTACTAGAATTATAATATAAGTTAAGTATAAAGCTTCTATCTACTAGAAACATCGCTATCTATATAGATATATAAGATTTATACTAAGAGTAGTACTTAGTATACTTAGCTTCCTAAGTAGTTTAATTACTTCTAGTACTTAGGATACTTACTCCCCTAAGTAACTTAAGTACTAGCTATACCTTAGTATTCGCTTCCCTAGGGTTCCTAAGGTTACGCCTAGTTACGCTTAATATTAACCTCCTTATACTTTATTTATTAACCTCCTTATATTTTATCTATTAACCTCCTTATACTTTATTTATTAACCTCCTTACGCTCTATCTATTAACCTCCTTACGCTTTATTTATTAACCCTATTATAGTAATAATAAGCCTTAGTAAAAGAGCGCGGCTTAAGTATATAATAAGATAAGCTAACGCGTTTTAAGGGAGTAAGCCTAATAATAGGAAAACTTAATTAATATTATTAATATAATTTATACCTTTAAGGGTTTAAGTCCCCTTATATAATTATTAGCTAGAGGCTAATATTATAATAACGCGTTATCTAATTAAGGGAAAAGAGAAATTAGGGCTATATTATTAATATAAGCTAATATAAGATAAATTATTAAGACGCGTTCTCTATCTTTTAAGGATTTAAGTTCCCTTATATAATTATTAGTTAAGAGTAGCTAGGAGAATAGATATAAATATCCCCTAATAAGGAATAGGCTAAGACTAAGTTTAAGGCCTAAGATATATTAAATTACGCCTAATATTTATAAGGGAAATTACTCTTAAAAACTACCTAATTAATAATTATTATATATTATTAATATAAGTTAATCTTAATCTTAATTAATAAATATATTAAATTATTAATTATTAAATAAAGTATCCTTAGGATTTATAAATTATTAAATATAAGGAACTTATTAATATTAACTCTTATACCTCTTAGGGATTTAAGTCCCCTCGCGTAGTTATTAGCTAAGAGCGGAATAATAAGTTTTAATATAAATATAATTAAATACCTAATATAATATTCCTTAATTAATAGGATAGAAACGCTATATTATATTACTTAATAAGGGGCTTAATATTAATAGTCCTTATAAAATATAAATAGTCTAAATAAGAGAGACCTTTAATAATAATATAAAGTAGAGGTCTTAACCTTATAAGATATAATATTTATTAATAGTTATTATAAAGATTATTTATTTAACTTAAAAGGATAATATATATATATTAATATATTAAGATAAGGGAATAATCTACTTAAATAAGGCTTATAATAGAGTAGAAAGTAAGTTAAAGTAATAATAATATTTAAATCTACTTAAGAGATATGCTTAAGGAGTAAATAAGGATTAACTTAAGTATTAATAATCTACCTCTATTAAAAGTATAAAAACCCCCTATTAATAAATAGACTTAAACTAAGAGTAAATAGTAATATTAATAGAAGGGATAGAAACTAGGATAAGGACCTAAATAAGTAGGATTCTAACCTTATATATTAATCCTTAATAAAAGAAGGGAAAGGTGTAAAGGTAGTATTAAGGTAGATAATATAGATAGGACTACTAGGCTAGTTTTCACTAGCGAACGAGTAGCTTTATACCTGTACCGCCTAATATCATCTTACTAGCCTAATTAGTCCTAGCCCTACTAGCCTCTATAGGATTTAATAGATATAACTTAGGGTTTAATAAACCTACCTTTTATATAAACTATTATATAGAACGTCCCTCCTACCTTTCCTATCTTATATATTACCTTATAATATACTACTAGTATTCTAGTATTATAGTACTTATTAAGCGTCGTATATACACGTAGTCTATATTAATAGAATAAATATTAATGGAATAAATATAGTATAAGAGGAGAACAGAGTATTAACTCTATATAAAGGGGAAATTATAGGGGTTTCTATCTAGTACTACGCTAGGCGTATATATACGGTTTCCCTTTATATAGAATTATCTAAAGGCCCCCGTAATTAGCTTTTGTAAATTAGCTAGATACGAGTATAATATTAAATTAAATTAAGAAACCTTTATTAAGATATATATAAATAATATTTTTATTTATTTTAAAATTAAAAAAGATTATAAATAATATTTTTATCAAGTCTTTATTTTATTAAAAAAGTATAATATTTTAATAAATTTAATTAAAGTATTTCTTAATTACTTATTTATTTAATTATTTAATTAGAAAGTTAATTCCTTTAACTTATTAATTATTATTAATAAATAGTAATTATATTAAGGCTCTTATTCCTTAAGTTATTATCTTAACTTAAGATATACCTTAATATAATAAGTTAATTATGAGGTTATATAACTTATTATATTACTATCTTTAAGCTATTATAAGATAGGAAAATATTAATACCTATTTTATTATTTAAATTAAGATATTAATAAAAGAACTTTATAAAAAGAAAAGAATTTATAAAATTATAAAATTTAAAACTTACCTTATTTAAAGCCTTATAAAAAGTCTTATTATCTCTTATATATTTAATATATTTTAATAATAAGATTATCCTTTTTATAAATTTTAATATTAATAAAGTTTTTAATTTTAAAGTTATAATTTATTATATAAATATTATTTATAATTTATTATTTATATTTTATATTCTACTATCTAGCTACTTAGAGCTAATAAGGGCGATTTATATCTAACTTAATAAAGAGGAAACTATAACTTATAAAAGAAAATCCTTATTTTTTTTACCTTATTTATTATGATACTTCTAGACTTTTAAATATTAAATATTATTTTATTTCTTATACTTTATATTATCTTTTATATATCCTTTATTAAAGTTACTTATTACTTTATCTTTAATTATAGCCTATTTACTCCTATTATTCCTAAAGAGTTACTCCCTTATTAATATAAATTGATTAAGTATATCTTATTAAATAACCTATTTAATTATTAATTTTAATTCTTTTAAAGTTAATATTATTTAATAAAAGTTATTTAATCTTATCTTTTTAAATATTAACTTTCTCCCCTTTATATAATTAAGGTAAAATATAAGTATATATTTTATATTTTATATTTTAATACTTTTAATTATATTTATAATTAGCGTTATTAACCTTAAGTATCCTCCTTTTATATAAGAAGGTATAAAGCTCTATCTTCTTTATATATAATTAAACTCCTATTAAGCTCTTAACCTTAAATAGCCTTATATAAAAATTAATTCTTATCCCTTAAGCCTCTCCTTTTTATATTATTATCTTTATATAATTAGGGATCTCTTTTTAATACCTTAATCACCTTTCTTTTTACTTTTCCTTAATTTATTATTTAATTTCTTTAAGGATAAGTCCTTCTCCTCTCTCTCCTCTATTACTCTTAAGGGCTTAGGCTATTAACTTAATATTTACTCTCCTTATTATTTAAAGGATTTTTTTTTTAAATTATTTCTCTTTTATTAATATCTTTATAACCTTCTTTATCTTCCCTTTTTTCCCTTTTAACTTATAGTGGATCCTTATATTATCCTTCTTTATTAATAGGTAAATCCTTTATATTATTAATACCTTTAATATTAATTAATTAAGGCCCATTTTTATTAATAAGACCCTTAATTTTACCTTTAATACCTATATATTTATTACCTTAAAGGCTCTAAGTATTATCCTTAAGTATCTATTTTATATAATTTTTAATATTATAATATTAACCTTCTTTATCCTTAATATCCCCTTTAAGCTATATTATATCTCTATTATATAAGTTATTATTAATTTAATAATAATATTATAAACTTACTTTACCTTATTAAATATAATACCTTATATTAAGTTAATAATAATTAATAGGATTAACCTTTATATTATTATCTTTAACTTTATTTTATTAATATATAAGCCTTACCTTAATTTATTATTAATATAAAGTTTAAGGATTTATATTAATACTTTAAAGTATATTATTATTATTTTAAGATCTATTATTACTTTTATATTAAACCTCTTCAAGTTCTTTAATAAATAAATTAGCTTATATCTATAAGGGGTAAAAATTACCTTATATATATTTACTTAATATAGGTATATCTTATATACTTTAATTAAGATCTTATAATTCTCTTTAATACTCTTATTATATATTATTAAGTAGATATTATTAATAAAGCCTTTAATTTATACTTAAAGCTTTATCTTTATATATTCCTTTATAAGTAGGGAATTAAAGAATAAAAATAAAATAAATAAGATTAATAATTCTTAAGAGATTTTAATTTTAATTACTTTTATTCTACTTATCTCCTAGCCTAACATAATTATTATAATCCTTTCTATTAAGAAGCTTTATATCTATCTTATAATAAAGATTAAGACTTCCTTCTTTCTTAAATTATATAATAACCTCTTTTAAGAGATATTATTAAATACCCCTATAATATCTAATAATAATATACTTATTATATTAGACCTACTATAATTTTATATTATATATATTACTTCTATTATTATCTTAAGGGATATTATAATTAACCTTCTCTTCCTAGCCTTTATCTATTATAAAGGTAGCTTATATTCCTTTATAAGGTTACCTAGTTTCTTTATAACTATTACTTTTAATACCTTCCCTAGGGTATTAAGTAAGGTAATTAAGTAATATAACTTTAACTTTAAGTAGTCCTCCTTCTTTAATTTCTTTAAGATAATTATATTAACCTTCTTAAATTCTACTAGGTAATATCCTACTTTTAAGTAGGCCTAGAATAGATATATAAAATAGGGTAATAACTCTATTTCTACTATCCTTAGGAATCTATTTAGGATCCTATTAATCCCTAGTACTTTATTTAATTTTAATTTATTAATTACCTTATAGACCTCCTTTTTAGTAACCTTTATATCTATTACTAGGGATATATTATATTAGAATCCTTAGGTATCTTCTAAATCTATCTTTAGGGAGGGAAGAAGGTCCTCCTTAGGACCTCTACCTTCTCTTAAAATAATATTATCTTAATTACTTCCTCCCTACCTATCTTAAGGATAGGGAACTTTAGGAGCTCCTAGGATAATATATTCCTTTTATAGCCCTATTTTATTAATTTCTAGAGCCTATTTAATAATTAAGAGGCCTTATATACCTTACTCTTAAAGTAAAATACTTTTACTTTCCTTAAGATTTTCCCCTTTATCTTCTAGGCTTCTTATTAGGCTTTTAAATTCTTTTAATATTTCTTATAATTATACTTAGCCCTAAGTCTTAGCGCTATCCTTATAACTTTTATATAATTTATATTTTAATAGGACTTTATTATTAGGAAGGATTTTACTTTTAATACTACCTCTTTTATAATCCTTACTAGCCCTTTAAGTATCTTAGATAAATAATTATCTATTTATTCCTAAACTATTAACTCCCCTTATAATAATAAGTACTAGAGGATACCTATTTATCTCTTAATTATCTTTAGGTCTACTATATTTTAAGCTCTTTATAGGTATAGAACTATCTCTTCTACTTTAAGGCTAACTTTAATATATATTAGGATATAATTAAATTTATAATAGAGGTCTAACCTTACCTAATATTCTAATAGTACTTACTTAATAGATTCTATTATAAATATTAAGTTTATAGTACTTTCTATCCTCCTTACTCTCTAGATTACTATATCTTTTAGTAGAGTAAGCTCTATCCTCCTACCTTCTATAATATCTATTAGTGTATCCACCGCCTTGTAATATATATATCTATCCCTGTTATTCCAGCTTAGATATAAATAATATTATTAATAGTAATTATCCTATTTATTTATAAATCTACCTAATATTATTCTTAAGCTACCTTTTAAAGGATATTAAAATATATTGTTAATTAACTAAATTAAAGCTTATAAGTATTATATAAATCCTTAAGAAAATTAAGTATATAATAAAATTAATATTAAAGATAATTATATATATAAATTATAACATTATATTAAGTATAATAAAATAAATTATTATATATATATTATTTATTATAAAATTTAATTTATATTTTATTTAAGTATTTAAATATATTTAATAATTTAATAATATTAAGTTCTATTGTAAGCTTAACAAGTAATATATAATATATAATATTAAATACTTTATTATACTTATATATTACTATCCTTAAATTAATTATTAATAAAGAAGGTAAGCTTAATATCTTATAAGAATATACTTATATAATAATATATCTTATTAAGCTTAATCCTAAGTTAAAGAAATAAATAATAAAAGATTATATAATAGATATCTTATAAAAGAAGGTTTTTAAGGTCTTTAATATTAATAACTACCTTATTATTAAGGATATAATAATACTTCCTTTTTATTAAATAGATAATTTAATATAAAAGGTTAAATAAATAATAAATAATAATACTTTCTAGCCTAATAAACTTTATATATTAAATACTTATATTAAGATATTTTTTAATATTATTTATATTATAAAATATATTAGATTTATAAAGTATTATAAAATCCTTTTAAGATAATAATATATTTATAGCCTATTTTATTAATTATAAGATTTTTTTAAATATTATTTATAATATTAATTATATTAGATTCTTAAATATATATCTTATAAATCCTTATAACCTATTATATTACCTCTTATCTTATTTTATATATTAATAATTAATTTTATTCTTATCTTATTAATCTTTATAAAGGGATATAATATAATCCTTATAATTATTAATAAATTCTTATATAAGATTATTTTAATATTAAGTAAAAATACCTTTTTTATCTTAAATTAAGTTAGTAAATTATTATATTATCTTTAAAAGCTTAATTAGAATCTTCTTAAAGTAATAATCTTAGATTATAATAAAAAGTTCCTTAATAAGTTATAAAGATCTTTATTTAATAAATTTAATATTAATTTATTATATTTTATAACTTATTATCCTTAAATTAATAGATTAAGTAAATATATAATTTAAATTATTTAAATTATTTTATAATTTTATATATTAACTCTTAATAACCTTATTTTATATTTATTAATTATTCTAATTATATAAGCTAGTTATAATAACTTATTATTATTATTAATTAATTAAATACCTAATAAAATTATTTATAACTTTTCTCTTTAATTAGTTATTTAACCTTATTATATATAAGAAATAGATACTTCCTAGTAATATAATATAATTATAAGTATTTAATACTATTACCTTTAAGTAAATAAACTTTAAATTTTATTATAATAAATATTATTAGCCCTAATACTTTTAAATTAATAATAAAATAAAATAATATTTATATTATAATTATAATTATAATTATAATATAACTATTATAATCTTAATAAATAAGAAATATATTTAATAATTTATTAAATCCTTTAAGGTCCTTAAGTAAATTAGATATCTTACCTATTACCTTAATATCTTACAATATTAATAAATATATAATATCTTTATAATAACTTAATTAGAGTTATTATTATTAAGGCTTAATCCTTATTATTATTTATAACCTAAAGAGCCCTTATTAATATATTTAAAAGGTAATATTAATAAGTTTAAGTCTTATAAATTTAATAAGATACTTAATAAATACTTTATTTAAAAGGAATATAACCTTATTATAAAATACCTTATAAGGTAGACAGGTTATAAAGCTTAATATAATTAATAAATAAATATTAAGGAGTTAGGAAATATTATAAATTTAATAAATAATTATAAGAAGGTAAAGGACTAAGTATATAAAAGGACTTTAAGTAGATATTAATTATAATAATAAATCTTACTAACCTCTCTACTTAATTAATACTTAAGGTAAAACTTACTATTACTATTTATTAATAAGGATATTAATATCTTCTTTTACTACTAATAGTTATTACGGATTACTCTTACTTTACTAAGCCTTATTAAGGATTTAGCTTAGTAAGGAACCTTAATAGGCTTTCTATCTTATAGATAAATAGAATAATTAACTATATACCTCTAAATAATACTATACCTAATACCTAGGCTTAATAATATATAGATATAAATAAGGAGCTTAAATAACTTTTAAAGGCTAAGGAATCCTAGGATTCTAGTACTAATTATCTAATACTAGTACTAGTATTAATTCTAGTACTAGTACTAATTCTAGTACTAGTTTAAGTAATAGTACTAATTCTAGCGCTAGTACTAGTATTAGCTTAGAAAATCAAGGTAATATAAAGATAAGAGATATAGAAAATAGTATAGAATCTACTAATAATAGTAATACAAGGTTTAATAAGTTAATAGAGAGTCTTACTTTAAAGGATAAGCTAATTAAGATTAGTTTTAATATTATTAATATTAGTACTATTTTTAATATTAGTATTACTATCTTTAATACTATATCTAATAATAATAATAATAATTTTTTAGTACTTTTTCTAGATAACATAAAAAGGTAATATATTTCTTTAGAATAGGAAAAAACTAATAGACTAAGTTTTTTTCTAAAAATAGATTGAAATTTTACTATTCTTAAGGCTTTTTTTTACTCTTATTAATAGTTAGTATCTTAGTAATTTAATTTAAGTTAACTTAACTTATTAAGAAATTAAGAGGTTTTTAAGTTAATACTTAAAGTAAGTAGTAAGTATTTAAGTTAATA
>JAABUL010005802.1_pt1 | contig 14923 bp, 14 predicted proteins | sample 5559151 | NCBI WGS metagenome assembly JAABUL01 (sample SAMN10711876, study PRJNA513368) | rock metagenome | isolation source: Antarctica rocks | place: Antarctica: Victoria Land, Pudding Butte sud | reverse complement strand
CATGCATAGAAATACAACCTCAATACATCATCATATCTTTGTCCCTCGTAAGCATTGTTCTAGAGCATGGACCTTCTATCTTTCCTGCATAGTCGCAGTACATGCCGTAATACCCTTGAGCCCCTCCTTCAACGGCATCATCGACTTCTTGAAGTGGTCCGTATCCCTGAACTTCATAGGCGCATCTATGCTCTCCCACCCAATGAAGATGGCAAACGCCTTACACATCTCATGCTCGTATTCTAGCTCTTCAACAACCCAGCCCGCACTGCTAGCTCTATAGCCCTCAGCATGCTGCTCAAGGCTAGAGCGGCTGGCAGACCACCTTTCTTCAAAAGCAGACGTGTCCGCGTTGGTGGGGTGGTAGAGGGTCAAGCATTCCGTGACGGGGGAGCGAGATGAGGCGGTCGCTGGTGCTGGAGGATGGGGCGAGAGATTGGCATGGGAGATGGAGGCAGGGCCGTCGAGCAGCTTGCCAATATGTTCCATGAAGGGGCCGTATTCACGGGAGCTCATGAATTTCTGGTGGAAGTCTACGGTGTCCCAGTCTAGGTTGTGTCAGCTTGACAGATTTGTCTTCGTTAGTAGGACCAGAGGCTCGTACCGATCAACAGCTGCAGAAGGTTCGGGGCCTCGACTTTTCGGCCCCAGTACATGCGCTGGTACCCTTCTTGACTGGCAATGGTGTCAAGGCAAGAGTGCCAGATAGCGTGGGATGGGGAGTTGGGGTCTTCCAACTTCGCTCCTATCGGTAGTATCGCGATCTCTGTTGCTGGGGCCATGGCTACTTGAGCGCTCGTCGTTTGATCGATTGATGGATACTTGTGCTCGATCTAAAAGTCACTGATTCATGATTTGTCAACGCCTATGTTATCATAATCACGGCAAGGTTCCGCCCAGAGCCGAGCGCTAGATATCGCAGTCGGCAGTCGCTCCTATCGGACTCGGTTGGTGTTTCTCGTCTGCTCAATCCATCGTTTTCTGTCACAATTCCTTGGGAATCAGGATTTAGACTCGCATTTCATTGCAGGAATGGGTGTTGACCGCATGTCTTCCTTCCCTGAAAACCGCATGGATCAGCGCGTAGTCTGTGTGCTGGTGAATTATCTCGAATTGAATGTGTGCGAATGAAAGGCAGTATTATCTATCATGTTCGGTATGTTTTGGGTCTCAATTACCGGAAGACTAGGCTCACAATTTAGGATCCCAGGACCAAGTCGCAGAGATGAAGGTACTTCCGACTGTATACGTCCTTCAGTGAGTGCATTTACCCACTTCAGAACGGTAAGAACTATGACTCGGTAGTCTTCAAGTCCGTTGATGAAGTATTGAGGGAGTCAGATTGCTAAATACCGCCAAGGTCTTCTTCAAGGAAAATTTGGACTGAGTTCGGCCAGGACTCCGGTATAGAACCCTATTGATAAACCCATTTGCTTCCTATATCCTAAGTGGCACCGTACAGCAGCCTTCCATGACTCCTTCATTCAACATGTTCACGCTTGCTCGCATCTCAAAACCAACCGCATTCAAGGTCTCTTGCTGTCTGGTCTGCGACATCGACGATAACCTCGATAGCTCTTACCACATCTTCCTCCGCCCCAACTTTGCTCAGGTGACGCAATGCTAAGTTTAGTCGGTCCCGTTCATACGACAAGAGCTCCGTAACATCGTCTTTGCATCTCGGACCACTAGAGTTAGTAAAACAGCGACACAGCCAGGCGAGCTCGTGCTCAAGTCCGAGTATCTTAAGAATACATTCGCGCACGTCCTGTAGTACTCGCTCTAGAGGAGCAGGCCAGTATACGCTCGCCTTCTCGCGCAATACCAGGAAATTTGCGAAGGCAAGGATGAGCCGCCAAGCTTCTGTACCGGGAGAAGACGTATACTCCAATTGTTGACATTTCAAGACGTTGGTAGCACTCTCTGAAGGGCATTCGCGTTCATGTCTGTCCATACGAGCTGTCTGAGCGTGCAAAAACCTGTCTAGTTCGCCTTGTGCAGCAGCCCTAGCGCAACGACCAGCTTCCGCTGCTGTTGGGTCCCCATCAAGTAAGGCGCGGAGACGTGACACAGTGTTCTGGGAAGTTGGCCAGTTCCCTTCATTTTTCACATGGCCATTCTCGCTTCTGCTGTACCATCCATTTCCCTTTTCAAGCTCTGGAACATGATAGTCTGCTTGGAGCTTTGAGGTCCCATTGATCGTCACTTCGCTAGTCATCTTGTTGCTATCATGGACTTGCAGTTGAAGTGACTCTGTGCACCCTTCAGGGTTGTTCTGGTAGGTTTCCGGCCAATTTCGATTCAACGGAAGCGGAGCATGCTCAGCCATTGCAGCAAGGTGCTTACTCAGGATCGTCAAGTCTATCATATCGCAGATGAGACGTGAAGAAAGTACTGAGCCGGTCTTGTGATTCGAGAAAACCCAGCGAAAAGCCATTCCCTCACCATATTCTTTGAGCGCTCGGTGGTGCCCGTTGTTAGCGAGGATCTTTTGCAGCTGCGACACGTACAGTCTACTATCGATCCACGATCCAAGCACCAACCATCGTGGATGCTTTGACAAAGGGCTCCCGTCAATGCGACTCGCAAATCTTGCTAAGTCTTTGTCATGGGCGGTGCAGAGATTCCGAATTCTTTCTCCAAGCGAGGGTTTTGTCATTGAAGTATAGCGTGCATCGTTAACGTAAGCTTCTGTAAGGTTGGAAGAGGTATAAGAGACCTTTTCGACCCACAAGTATCCTAACTCGTATGGATCTGAGGTCTTTAGGAACGATTGCCCGCGATCGATTGCGGAAATTACTTCACACCGGAAATATTGAGCCAAGGGAAGAGTCCGTAAATTTGAGAGGGTAAGTATGGCGTAGGCTGTTTCTTCTCTCGGCCCTTTGCAACCCCACGAACCGTTCAAATGTTGCGAATGAAGCGTTCGGACCAGGCATTGAAGGAGTACGGGCATGGCTTTCTCGCACAGCAGCTTGAGAGCCAGTTGCGAAAACCTTGCCGAGTCCAAGGTTCTGAGCAGCTCAATGAAAGCTTTACTCATTAGCATCGCTGTATAATATCCCGAGAGGTTCTATTGAAGAATTAGTATTAGCTACCTTGCGTCTCATCAGGACTGAAGTGAACTTGCCCATTTATCCTCGAGCATGCCATTGGCATTGCCCCAACTCTCGCATATGTAAGCTGTCACTTTCTCTATTGTCCTACTCTTTAACTGACTCTCTTCAGAGTCCAGAAGGATAGCGAGCAGCGCATTGCAATTAGCGCTGAGGCTGGGATTCCTCTCGGCGTTGTATGTCTTCAGCCAACTTTGAGAATCAAAATAATCTATTATGCGGCTTGTGATGCCCGGTTCTCCCAATAGACTGAGGATGATTGATGCTTTGCTACTATCGTCTAAATCAGGTTCGATGCCTGGAGCTATCGCGCTATGAATTTAGTACGTTATGACCATATCTGGAGGAGGCTTACCAAAACCAACAAGCGCTTCTCCGTTCCCTCTTGCCTCGCTGAGGAACCTTAGAATCTTTGGCCGGAGACTCGCATGGGCGTCTTCGTTCCACAAGCCTGCTTCAAGTATGGTTGAAATGACCTACGCCATAATCAGCGACCAGACAATTCAAGCAGATGAGAATTTTTTACCCATGTAACTTCGAAATTTGTCGACGGATAGGCGCTTGGCACACCGCCTGAGCCATTGCCTTCTCCATTCGAGACGACTAGACGCAGGTATGCTTCCGCTTCGTCATCCCAATTGGTACATTGCATTAGGTATGAGGCAGTAGCAGATGGAGATGCCATCATGCTTCCGCCAACTTTATGGTGACCTACTTTGTCGAAGGAAAAGTCCCCGCACCCATGGAATGCTTCTAGTGAATGTAGCAGCGCTACCGGTGCATTCATGTAGAGCATTTCAGGTCGGACTTTGGATAGCTTCTTATCACGCATTTGGAGGAGCAGCGTCCGTCCAGGGAAGTCGAACCAAATGCTCTCAGCCGAGAGCAATTCCAGAAGAGAAGGGATGAGGACCTCGAAACCTACAGCTTTGCAACGATCCACGCGCCATGGTTCCAGCATTGTCCCTAGTCGAGCGGTGGCTTTGTTGAGTCTTTCTGTAAGACCACCATTGTGAAGATGGCGCAGTTGCAGAGGGTTTTTCTCATGCTGAGTCAAGCAATACAAAGCGGCCATCGTTGACAGAATGCCGTCAACTCCATCTGAGTCTTCCTCGCCTGGATGTGCCGGCCAGCCCCCATTCGGTGACTGGGAGTTGAGAATATATGAGACAGAGGACGGGAACAACCACTGAGAATGGCCACGCACGGTCTTCTTCACGCATGCGATCCAGGCCGTGTCGTAGACGTTGCAAGTCATCGAACCAAGTCCAAAAGATGGATCGTAGCCGTCGAGGAGACCATTAATAAGTCTGGGGATACAGTCTCGAGCGTCTATTTTCTGCATGGTAATATCGAAAAGAACTTCTCGATTTCTATGAGGTAGCCTTGGAGCCCAAATCGACGATCGAAGGGACTTTTTACTTTGAGCTTGTCGGTGTGTTTCTATCTGACTTGAGAGTATCTTCAACAATAAGATGGGCCATCAAGGGAGCCCGCTTGTTCGCAAGGCAGCTGAACAGAGGCATTCTCTGTGCCACTGCGGATCCATGGCACAATCTCGTTGGTAGTTCCGCACCCCGACGCCGCGAGAACGAAATTGACTATCTAGTGAACTAATTTAGTGTATGAGTCGATGCTCGGTTCCTCTTGCACAGAGTCCAGTGTTGCATTTCTACGCTCATGCGAGGTGGTTCCGCTCAGCATCGGCTACGAAAAAGTGGAGACTCTAGCATGCTTGCATCTGTAGGAGGAAGGGGCAAATACAGACCAGTACTTTAAGCTTCTTGTATCTCGGCGCAGCAGTTGCAGCAAGGCAGAGCTAACGGGGTCCTGCACTCCATTGCGGTCCAGCAAGATCTACATGCGAGATGGTGGGGCCATACTACTTGTAGGCACTTCATCTGACCGCATCCTCAGGAAGGTGCTATTGGTTGGATATGGAGCAAAGCATTTGCTTTGGCGTTTACCCTTCCGAGCGATGGGCCTACGTATTAAGGCTACTTCAAGCATCTCAGGCAACCGCACATCAATCGATGATCCGAAAGGCCCGTTTGGTCGTTTTTAGATATCTTATCTTGAGGGCGAAAAGTAGCCGTTCTTGGAGATTACATCACAAAACACTCTCATTAAGCCGGTTTTGGCCTCCCTCCGAATTCTTACGTAGTATTGACGTCGATGATAGGTGTCCAACGAAACGTTGGAGTTCGCTAAATCACGGTCTACTTCTGACATCTGCGCTACGATGTTTTAGTCTCAACCAGCTCGTGCTGCCCCTTCAGGTCCGACCTCTGCTGCTCACGCTTTATGGAGACTTTCTTTATGTTCAGCCACTGCATGCCCAAAGATGTAGGCACAGAGACGCAGATCACGACCACTAGGAAGATATTGACTCGTGAAATTGCAATTGCATAGGCCTCGCGAAGTCCACGAAGAGCGATGGGCGAGTTCGTCAGCGATTGTAGGTTTAGAGCTCCATTCCGAATCACGGCTTCGGATGAAACACTACCTGCGTACTTGGGCACCTGACTTTTAAGACCGCCGATAAGAAGTGCGTTGCCAATGGGGACTCCAAGGGCCCTGGAGATAATCATGCCATTAGCAAAAGGCTGTTCCGCCTGGTCAATGGTAACATCCTGGAGACGCTTACCCTCCCAATTGGCCAAAGAAGCTCGCAATGCCTGCGCGATGTCAGTTATATTGTCAAATATGAATGATTAGGGTTATACAAACCGTTAGCGATGAAAATGTCATTATCACTGCATAAACCCAAAGTATTGCCGTTAGAAATTGGTGCTGCTTCCATGGCATCAATGTACTTACGTGGGCATCACCGCTTGTACTGCGATGTGTGGCACGTTCACCCCCAAACCAAGACCGAGGCCAGTCAACACCATGTACGTTGCCCACAGTACAGTCCTGGTGTCGACTCGGAGCGTGGTTAAGAGTCCGGACCCAATGCCACACACCACCTGTGCAACAAGTATGACTGGCATCTGGAGGAAGACTCATTGAGCTGTTATCAATGGTGATCATACCGAGAATCTTACATAGTGACCAGTCACGGTTGTTATTCCGCCACCGGCTAGTAACCCAATCATCTGTGGAACAGCGAGCGACATGTAATCAACACCACTCCTGAGAGGGGAGCGATTGAGCGCCGCTTGGAAGTAGAAGGGCATATAGTAGATACTCTTACACATGTCAGCAACAATGTATAACCAAACATTTGATTGGGGGCTTACAAGGTAGGAAGCCATATTATCCAAGAACAGATAGAGTGATCCCCAGAGAACAGTGCGATTGCCGAGATAGTGAACAGGCACCATCGCGTTCTCGCCCGCCCTCCACTGCCATGCTGCAAAACCAATGATCAAAAGCCCGAAGCCTACAAGAAGTCCAATTGGCTTTGATGATGACCATGGCACCTTGACACCGCCTTCTTGAAGTGCCAAGAACAAGCACGATACAGATGCGACAAGCAAAACCGCACCTGGTAGATCTAACTTCCGGATTTTGGTTGTTAAAGGGATTTTGCGTGTTGACTCATCAACGCCGGTCAAAGTCAGAAAGAGGGCAATCAGCAACAATACCAGTCCTCCCAGTGGCAGGTTCCTGCAGAATTTGGAGTCAACGAAAATATTCAGTTCAAGGAGATGGACGCGCCTACAACCAAAAACACCACCTCCACGTCACCCTTTCGGTCAAGGCGCCTCCAACCACAGGCCCGATGCTGGAAAAGAGGCCGAACAAACTGACGACCATACCTAGGAACAAAGGTCGCAGCTGGAGGGTGCAGACGTACGTCAGAATACCGAAAGCGCCTTGGAGCAATCCTGCCGCTCCCAGGCCTGCGATCGCTCTGCCGGTAATGAAGACAGGGGAGCTGGGCGCTGAAGCACAAACGATGGAACCAACTTCAAAGATTGCGATGTAGGTCAAGTAGACGGCTTTTGGGTGGAAGTACTTATAGCAATTGGCTGCGATTGGGGTCGCTGCGGTAAGAGCCATCAAGTACGCCGCTCCATACCAGCCTACATCATCCAGGGCATGGAATTGAGTGGATATCTCTGGCGTAGCCACAGAGATGATGGTTGTATCGAGTGACATCAGGGTCGTGCCAAGCATGAGCGACACCATGATGGTAACGAGCTTAAGACCCGTGGGATACTGAATATGGTTCTGCTCTGTGTCTGAGGATTCCGCTTTGAGATCTGGTTTAGTCACCGGCGTCGTGCCATTACTGGCGTCGTTGTTCTCTGTCATGATCACTCGTTAATGTGGAACTGAACGTTGCCTTTGCAAGCACGATGAGTGCTCAGTGTTCGTGGAGCGTTAAAGTCGGAACAGTTTCCGTGGAGATTTTGACGTTTGGGGAGTGAGAACAGGAATATTCATACCGCTGCATGTTGCCGAAGATTGTCTGATATGAGAACCAAGCCCAATACAGATCGTCCCGATGCCTTAAGGCAATCCTGGGCTGTCAATAATCAAGTAACGCCGCCGTGATCCATCGGTACCCCCTTGTCGCCTTGCCCTGTCGCTCAGCCTCCCTAGCTGTGCATCACAGTCAAAACCCGAGCGGTTCGGGAGCACCTGCCCTGCACCAGCGTTTCTCCAGGATTTGTGCCGTGTGGAGCGCGTAAAGGATTCGACGTCGGCTACAGCGATGCGCTACCCGAAGTGCCTCGTACTAACGCCAGCCAATAATCTTGACGTGCTTCCATCCACGGGGTGATTTGTTAGCGCAACAGACGGCAAAGAAACCCTGCCATACTGACAATTAACACCCCAGACACGAAGGACTCCTCCACAGAGTGGTCTGCATCCCCCAAATATCTGTTAGCAACCAAGCAGGATGTTAAAGTCAAATTCTCATGACTCGCGATCTTGGGCGCCATATAAGGCGCCCATATGCAGGCTGAGCCCGCTTGATGCTTGTGCCTATCAGAAGCAGATAAGAGGGGTTTTGCAGCTCCGACATCCTGTTAAGCTGCCCCCACTACACCATTATTTCTTTGGATGACTGCTTCGAGACTCCAGAAGCATAGGAGTAACTTCCGGTAGCGCCAGCCATGATAAGCCATACAGGCACAAGAGACAGTCAGCTCCTTTACAACCCCAACGACGATCGCAGCGGCTTGCGAAAACAGGGTCGAGGATGTTCTTACGAGTAGGTTGAAACTTGTCAAGGCTACGTTCTAGCCTCCCGGCACAGATTCCTACGAAGACGCCACATCGGGGATGAGCGTACTTGTCTCTCGTACCAAGTGAGAAGCAGAAGTGCTACCATCTCTTTATCGTTAGATGTGGAAACACCCTTGTCGAGGTATTTTACCTTAGCCTAACCTCATTGCGAGACCTTTAAATCTTACATGTTATACATAGCTAAGCTTCAGTCCTGTGGAAGAGGCGCTGGAAAGTGGTGCAGTCTTGAGAGTTTTTATTGATCAAGAAACCGAGTAAATTTGAGTAGCGCAGATGGCGCGGCAAGCAGCTTTTGACGTTGAGGATCTACTTAAAAGATATTCGGTGGCGAAATTGCACGACCAGACCCCAGGTTCATTAGATCTCCTGAGTCTCGAAGACGAATTGATAGAACGTTCGAATGAGTATAAGTCAGCGTTCACAATCAAATGTGACGTTTTGAACGCCATATTGCGTGTACCACGCCTGAACGGATATCAGCGCCATGTTTCGATTGTACTATCCTCGCTTTGTGATTTGTGGTGGACTGGTAAGGCGGATATTGATAAGGTATAGTCACGATTTCCCAGTTCTATTTGAATCGCTAATTCTACTTAGTCCAAAGGGTCCGCTCTACTCTACTATTCCATCATGGTTTTGGTGGAAGTCTTCGCATCAGTCGATGCGCTTATCAAGGATGGGAATCGCTTAGATGTCCCAAAGGACCTGCTAGAAGAGAGGATGCCAATCATCAGCGTACAAGCTTTGATTTTTATACTCTCAACGCAGAATAGTGACGGTTCCTGGGCTTCAGACGAGTCCGAAGAAGCGACAGCACATAGCTTAATAGCATTGAAGTCCCTGGTAAAATTCCCATGCCTGGAAGCGCTAGGAAAGGAAGTCCGTGAAGCCATTGAAAAAGGTGATGCGGCTTTGGTGCCAAGATGCAAGAAGTTGAAGATGTCAAATCCAGCCGAAGCTTCTACAGCATTCGTCAACTGGTCCTCCAGTACCCATTCGCAATCCGCGGTGTGTAATGTGGATGGCGAGCCATGTGGTGGCGACGGGCTCACGCCAGAAATCCAGAAGATCGTACAAAAGGTCCATGTCTTTGCAGACTTCTTTTCAGGTCTCGAGCACATGCAAAGCTCACCCTACTATCTCATCAAAGCTTCCATCGTCGAAGCACTCTTATATCGGCCAAAACTCCAAGCAATGCGTAAGGACGTGTTTCCAGCAACGAATGCGAAAGAAAAAGACAAATATCTCGATTACATCCCAATCATGTGGGTTCTCCCCGGCACAAGCCAAGGTCTCCCAACCAAACCAGAGTTTCTGCTGGACATGATGGTTCTTTCCATGTACGTCTTCCTTGCAGACGAATATATGGAATCCACCGTTGCCCAATTTTCCCCGGTCGAACTTGCGGCCCTCAAGGCTCGTCTCGGAGACATATGTCTACCGGTTGGAGAATCTCTTAGCTCGCTGCAATGCCTTCCTAACAACACTCTGGATTCAGAAGAGCACCGCTCGATGAATGGCATTGACACAGCATCAAGTGCTCGTCTACAAAATGCGAAGACCGTCTTCCGCAACTTCGCCACCTACATCTACTCCTATCCACGAGTTTCCTCTGCTTCGCAGACCGAGCACCTTGACCTCTACGCCGAAACGCAATCCTACCTGCTCTCGCATATCATCCAGCTCGAAGACAATGCGCGCCTAGCTCAGCAACCTGACTCCATTTCAACGTCCAAGAATCCAGCCGCCCGTAATAGATTCCTCTCCCCTCGCATCTCATACCACACCTGGCTCAACACAATCGGCGCGGGCCACATCTCCGGTCCCTGGTCCTTTGCCTTCTTCACCTGTGTCATGAGCGGTTCTGTGCGTCACGGCGGCATCGACACATTTCAGACTATAAAGCAAAAACTAATAGCGCATAGCATGAACGCGCATATTGGCGCTTTTTGCCGGATGTACAATGACTACGGCTCCATTGCGCGGGATCGTGAGGAGAGCAATTTGAATAGTCTGAATTTCCCGGAGTTCTTTTTCAAGGAGGGAGAAGATGGTGATGGGGAGAGGAGTTTTGAGAAGGCAAAAAAGACACTGTTAGAGTCAGCGGTGCATGAGCGTCAACGCGCGAATCAAGAGATGCAGGAGTTGTGTGAGATTTTGGAAAAGGAAGGGATGGAAGGGAAGGATATCAGTAGGCGTTTGAGAGTGTATATGGGCGCCTGTGAGCATTTCTCGGATATGTATCTTACCAAGGATGTGACCAATTCGGTCAAGTAGTCAAACGCTATTGTTAAATGTCGGTAATTTTGTACCAGTCTGAATATCGCTATATGATGCAAGTTCTTCTTTACAGTAAAGCAACCTGAAGACTGCTATTCGACAGTAAAGCAACCTGAAGACTGCTATTCGACAGTAAGATCACTCCTTACAAAAATATGATCCTGGTGCCGGAAATAATCCAAATTATCCCACGGTCCACTTTCGGGTAGACTATGCCTCGACCCCGTACTCACGAAACTCCTTCCCACCCCCTTCGAACCTTGGACCGGATTCATCTCAATATCTTGCAACTTCTTGACCGGGCTCGATGGCTCCTCGATCCTGACGAAGTCCGACGAGGCCTTGGTATTAATCCCTCTTCCCCCACTTCGCTTGGCAAAGGGTTTAAGGTATGAAGTCAGAGTGGAGTGGAAAATTTTGCTTTGGCCCACGCGCTCGACCACCGGAGGCATAAAGGGGAGACAGGCGATGATGACGCCGAGGATGGGTTCGAGGCCCGTGATTAGCGAGACGAGCGCCGCAGATTTGGTGTAATTGTCCAACAGATACAGTCGAGAGGCGAGCACGCGGGTCAACGTGAGAGCGCAGATTCTTTTTTCAAGCGCCTTCAATCAGAAACAGAAAAAGACAGGGCATGTTTTGTCGGGTAGGGATGGAACGAGACTTACACAGCGCCAATGCCGAAGATGATGCTAAGCTCGATCTTCTTTCTGGATCCCATCTGCAGCCGCCAGAGCATCGGCATCGGAAGCACTACCACCATTAGATCCGCAATTAGACTCATCACCGCAGTGTACAGTTCATAGCTCGCCAGATCCCCACATTTTCCATTGGGGGTAGTTTTGTCGAAACTGTAGGTGATCGGCCGACAGATGAGGCAGCTTGCTAGGATGATGGATAGGAGTGTTGCAAGGTTGATCCCGACGACGCACCAGCAGATGTAGCGGAAGATTCTGGTGGCGAAAATTCGTATGTAGAGCAAGATCATGGAGAACCGGACGGCGGTACACGCACTGTTCCATGTAATGTCGATAGCGACAAAAATCTATTTGTTGACAGCAATTTCTTAGGTGGCTTCAGGCGACGGGGAGATAGGACGTTTGCTTACCCATCCTGCGAAACGAGCATCTTCCAGCGTGAAATGTGTTATATCTTCACCCCAACCGTGAGAGTAGGCTAAGCGATTGCTTAGCATCCGGCGCATTAAACGTCTTCGCAGATATGAGTTACAAGCCCATTGTATCACCGATAAAACGACATCCAAAACCTTCGTCTAGTCAGCGGATGTTCCTGCTAGATTGGTTTTTGGCGGAGAACCGAGACAGACCAGACCGACGAAGCAAAGGAAGTCACTTGCATCCAGAGTAGCTTTCTTCAACCGACGAGAAACAAGACGCATACTAAATATGAAGAATGCAAGAAGTAAAAAAACAATGAGGAGGGCCATAAAGGCTCGCCCTTCCGAATTGCTCTTCGTTATGACCCACATGTTTGCAGCGACACAGTTTCTGGTGGAAGAGAGTCTTACCGATGGAATGGAAATAGCATGTCATATATTGGGAGCACGAGAGCATAACAGCCATTGGCCAAGGCAGCTTTGGGGCGGCCCAGCAGTAGAATGTTCCAACTATGAAGTATGTGTGCCATTTGATGTCGGTGCATGGGATACCTAACGGTTCTAAGGCCACCACTCGCCAAAGCTCTACCACGCGATGACGTGCACTCCGCCGTTCAGGCAACCGAGCCGACCCCATGGAAGCTCAAGCATCGCGACGTGGAGAAGTTGACTAGGACGCTTTACATCCAGCACTGCATCGGGCGAGTTTCGTGCACATCAAGGATGATGGTGCAGCTCAGCTGAGACTCAAAGGATCTGGTGTGCATTGGAGTTTGCTGAAAGCGCTAACGCAAACCAGTCCTGCGAAAACGAAGGATTTATCTTACGCAATCCGGAGGGTTGGAGCCTGTATCCGTAAGTTGGGAGAAGCTTTTGACCAGCCACGGCAATCAACGGCACCTAACGGCGACTAGCGGCTACTTGAGCGGCAAAAGCCGTTCGGTCGATCGCTCCAGTGAGATTGCGACTCTTAACGCCAAATAAACGAGGCCCAGGATTGTGCGTCTTTGATGCAAGATTGGTGTGGCTCAGAGAACGTGGGGCATGAGCTGAAACGCAACACGCATGGAAGTGCCTTCTTTGCCTTCAACGCATCCCACTTATTTCTTAGCGATGTGCATCATGACTCCACTCGATGCAACAACTGAGTCATGCTTCCGAATCCCCCGGCAGCAGGTGCCGGCCTGCGATCAAGTTCTATTCTATTCTCAATCCGCGCCACATGTTTGCATCAAATTGTGGTTCGCCAAGGCAGCCACTGCCTTTCAGGCGGGGGTTATGCTGGCTCCCGCGGTGCTCAGCATTTCTGAGTGTGGACCTCGATTGATCAAGGCCTTCCCCCGTCCCCGTCTTCGCCTTAGGAAATTCAAGACTCGTCAACCTGTCAATCATGGCGATACTGAATACCACTTATAACACCTTACAGCAGCATACTGCACTGCAGATCGTAATAGCGATTTGTGCTGCACTGTTGGTTAGTCACGATACTCTCACCTCCGCTGAACATAGCACGACTAAAACAATCAAGTACCCGATTATCCAAGCAATCATCAACCTCTACTTCCATCCTCTCTCGAAATTCCCAGGACCCAAGCTCTGGGCTGCATCTCGCTTGCCTTTCATCTACTGCCTGTTAACTGGCAAGCTTGTCAAGCGCGAGCGGGAGTTCCACGAGAAGTATGGGGAGATCATACGACTGGCCCCAGATGAGATCTCCTTTGCGAATGAAGAAGCCTGGAATGAGATCTATAGTTTTCGTCCCGGTCACAAGCGAGCTGTCAGGGACAAAGCCTACTATGTCGGTGGGTTCCCACTCTCAACAACGGCGAATCATAGTACTAACTCCAATTGAGCACCGAACGACCAAGCTGATAATCTTATTACGACCAGTGGTACGTAACTTTCGGAGTATTTATTACCCCTTTCTGAGGTTTTCGAGAAGGGTGAAACATGTCTGAGCTGTATCCGCTTCCAAAGCATGCAACTCTGCTCATTTTATTGACTGAAAGGAGGAATGCTGACTCGGAAACTAGATCCCAAATTTCACGGGCGTGTTCGTGGCTTGATGAGCAACTCCTTTACTGAAGCTTCGCTGCGAAATCAGCATCCTCTGATCCATCACCACGCTGATATGCTAGTTGACAAGCTTCGTCAGCTTACAACTGCCTCTCAAAGCTCAACACAGTCAGGCGCTCTTGTGAATCTGACCGATTGGTTGAACTTCTTCACTATGGATGTTATAGGCGATCTAGCGTTCGGAGAGCCTTTTGGTTGCCTGAAGACTGGAGAGTATCATACCTGGGTTCGAACTCTTTTTAGCTATCTCAAGGGCATGTCGCTGGCAGCTGCACCACGATATTATCCGCTGACCGAGCGATTGTTTATGAAATTGATACCTCGAAGCGTGATCGAAGGTCAACGTCAGCACACCGAATATGCAAATGAGCGGATTCTTCGTCGCTTAGCATTAAAGACTGATCGACCGGACTTTATGACACCATTCTTGCGAAACAACGTCGACTTCGAGCACATGTCCAAGAATGAAATACTGTCGACATTCAATTTCATTATCGTTGGAGGGTCGGAGACCACTGCCACGACGCTAACCGGCATTTTCAATCATTTGTGTAAGAATGAGAAGATCCTGACGCGGTTATGCACAGAAATACGTAACAGATATGGCAAGGAAGAGCACATCACTATTGACTCAATTCACGATCTCCCGTATCTCGAAGCCGTTCTTAACGAGGGCTTGCGCATGTGCAATCCCATTCCTGGCGGCTTACCGCGTATGGTCCCTGAAGGAGGTGACACCTATTGCGGCAAATTTCTTCCTGGTGGCGTAAGTTCCTGCTTAAACGTATCCAAGAACGGAGTGCTAGGAACAATGTACTAACGTCATCACAGACTAGGCTTGCCGTTCGAACGTTCGCCGTCAATCGCTCCGCCAGATACTTTACTGACCCCGATCAATTCGTTCCAGAGCGCTGGCTGCCAAAGGGCGAGCGTCCCGTCCGCTACAACAACGATCGGCATACAGCGAGCCAACCGTTCAGCGTCGGATATCATAGGTGCTTAGGGCGGCCTCTCGCATGGGCAGAGCTACGTCTTGTGGTTACAAGGCTTTTGTGGGCTTTCGATTTCGCCGAGGAGCCAACACGGCGGGTTAGCTTCGATGACTTCCCAACGATCATGCTCATACAGA
>JAABUL010005801.1_pt1 | contig 14925 bp, 13 predicted proteins | sample 5559151 | NCBI WGS metagenome assembly JAABUL01 (sample SAMN10711876, study PRJNA513368) | rock metagenome | isolation source: Antarctica rocks | place: Antarctica: Victoria Land, Pudding Butte sud | reverse complement strand
AATAACTGCGGCCACCCTAGCTTCTTACACTTCTCCTTAAGCACTTTTGGAAAGGGCTAGTAAGGCTGCAGGGCCAAGTCGAGTGCATCTCTTGTTGGTGGAGATGTGTGACAATTTCAAAGGTATTTGAGCTGTGTTTCTGATTCGATTATTGCCCGCTGTGGCGAAAGGCATCGGGGATATTGACACTGAAGAAAAACTTGATATATGAGTTGTGACAACATACCTTGTCAGTCGGAACCTCTCTCTTGCCATTCAAGGAAGATATATCCGAGTTTGGCGACAAAGAGCTTGCAGCGCTAGGCAGAATGGCTCGACTCGACGGAGTAGATGCTTCGATCGGATTGAACTGAATGTCTCCGACTCGCCTTCGTCTCAACCACCCATGAGCCAAGTGCATTCGTCCATTGAGCTCTATGCATGGTGGGGTAACGCTTCACGATCGCCGATAGAAGATATCAGGCAAATGGCCAAAACCTGGGAAACGCATCAGTCTTCGCCTTCCAATTTCGTCCGATTCGGGGCCCCCAGCTGCCTCGTAGAGTGCGGGGATATAGCGCCCCCTTCCTCGATCTCTTGCCTACCCAGAGTGTTCGCACTTAAGAGTTTCTTGGTCTTCTTCAATCAGGTGGCTACGTTTGGCGCTGTCCCTATCCCGAGCTAAGTTGCAAAGACGCACAGAGTACCCATGCCGTTTCAACACCCAGAAGGTCCAGCTACACCTTCTCTCGATTGTCGGGTATGGTCCAGATTCCTATGCATTCGAGGTGCTGGCATGTAGGTCTTTTTCGGGTACCTGATTAAGTAGTGCTGAGGGTTTGAAGGTGAAGGTATCGTCAGTGTTCACAATCAGACTGTCGTAGGACCATTGTATCTTTTCGCTTTACGATGCCTGCATAGGCTGATCAACGGAAGTCTTCACAAACGACTATTTAAGGAAAGGGACGTCTCACCGACTGCTTCATGTAGAAAATGCGCAGTCTTAGGCGCTCAAGCCTCCTGTGCTCAGCACGTTTCGCAAGTTTAGGGCACAATCTGAGCAGTGTTGAGCCATATTCTAAAAGCTCTTAGCTTCAAGAAGGGCAGGTTATTGCGCGCTTTGTTCGATTGGTACGATTCTTCGGTCTATAAATTGAACAGATGGCCGACCTCGTAAAGTGACAGCATAGCAAACAGCGACTGAGTTGACCAAGTCTTGTACCGAGAAGTCTGGGGCAAAGTCGCCGAGGTTCGACGTCATGCACCAAGATTTGCCAGGTACGGTTACATCGATCTTCGGTAGTGTGTAAACACATAGTTCTTGAGACTCGACGTCCGACTTGTCATGGGTGTCAGCGAGCATGTTGCCTTCAGAAAAGCTCCCATCGGGCGGTCCAAGCATGTAGGCCAAAAATAAACAGGAAAAGTCAGGATGTGCAGAATAATTCAACAAATGGCTAGGATGACCACGACAGCAGCGACTGCTTTCTTAGTAAGCGCAAGTCTTGAAGTTAATTATATACATAGAATGCATCGCTCATTCAAAGCCGTGAAAATGCTGATTGAACGCCTTAGACTTGCCTGGCCTCTATTCATACCTCGTGCCCCAACCACCTGCCTTGGAGGAGGAAGGTCCATCTAATAGGTGCGCTTGAAAGGAGCAACGGCCTGTAGAAGTATGATATTAGCCATTTGTCTGACAGAAGAAGACGACTCTGAAGCTTCGGATGATCCTCACCTTGCACTCGTTCTCATCTAGCGTATGCCCAATAACTCGGCGATATCCAAGATCTACTTTGCCTTGCGGCTCCTTTTGGAAAGTCAGGGTATGCTTCATCCAGTTCTCGTCGTCTCGGTCCGGAAAGTCCTCTCTGGCGTGGGCACCTCTCGACTCTTTTCTGTTGGCGGCTGACTCGGCGGTTTGGATAGCGCACGTCAGGAGATTCCTGAGCTCAAGGGATTCAACGAGATCACTGTTCCAGATCATGCTGCGGTCTGTGGTTCCCAGTTCCGCGTACGACTGGTCTACATCTTTGATGCGCTTGCTGCCCTCGTCGAGAGACGCTTGCGTACGGAAGACGGAGACATCAGTCTGCATCACTTTCTGCATGGAGCTGCGGATTTCGTGAGTTGACTTGGGGCCCGAGGCTGTTCTGACCTTGTCAAGCGTGCTGATGGATTCCGCACCTGCGTCTGCGCGGATCTCCTTGTGCGGCAGACCGGGCTCAAAGTTATCGCGCACGGTGTGAGAGACGGCGCGGCCAAAGACGATGAGATCGAGGAGGGAGTTAGCCCCTAACCGGTTAGCGCCGTGGACTGATACGCAGGCGGCTTCTCCACACGCAAAAAGACCTGGTACGACTTTATCGTTACCGGCTTCGTCGACGGTGAGGACTTCTCCGGTGTACTTGGTAGGAATTCCGCCCATGTTATAATGAACGGTGGGTATCACTGGGATAGGTTGCTTGCGGACATCGACACCAGAGAAGATTGATGCAGTCTCAGAGATACCAGGCAGACGCTCATGCAGGACCTCCGGAGGCAGGTGCGAGAGTTGAAGGTAGATGTGATCTTTGTCAGGGCCAACACCACGTCCCTCGCGGATCTCCATGGTCATGGATCTGGAAACAACGTCTCTGGATGCTAGATCCTTGGCTGTGGGCGCATAACGCTCCATGAATCTTTCACCCTCGGAGTTCAGCAGATAGCCTCCCTCACCACGCGAGCCTTCGGTAATCAAGCATCCCGCACCGTAGATACCTGTGGGGTGGAATTGGACGAATTCCATATCTTGGTTAGGTAGCCCAGCACGAGCGACCATGGCCATACCATCTCCTGTGCAAGTATGGGCGGATGTGCAGCTGAAGTACGCTCTCCCATAGCCTCCAGTCGCTAGCACGGTATTATGTGACCGAAACCGGTGTAACGTGCCGTCCTCTTGGTTGTACGCGATGACGCCTTTGCATTCCCCGTCCTCCATGATCAGGTCCATCGCGAAGTATTCGATAAAGTAATTGGTGTTATGCCGTAGTGATTGACCATAGAGGGTGTGGAGCAGAGCGTGACCGGTCCTATCAGCCGCAGCGCAGCATCGGTACGCCTGTCCTCCTTTTCCGTATTTTTGTGATTGACCACCGAACGCTCGCTGGTAAATCTTGCCCTCATCTGTTCTCGAGAACGGACAACCGTAGTTTTCTAATTCGATGACACTGGCTGGTGCCTCTCTTGTCATGTAGTGAATAGCGTCTTGATCGCCCAGCCAGTCGGATCCCTTGACAGTGTCGTACATGTGCCACCGCCAATCGTCCTCATGCATGTTCCCCAGCGCCGCATTGATGCCACCCTGTGCAGCTACGGTGTGACTTCTCGTGGGAAATAATTTCGATATACACGCTGTATTGAAGCCTGCTTCCGCTAGGCCGAAGGCCGCTCGTAGACCGGAGCCACCAGCACCAACAACGAGAGCATCGTACTCGTGGTCCTGCAAAGAGTCAGTTCATGAGTGATTGAAGAGTCTGAATTGCGGCAGGCCTACTATGATAGGGTATTTGTGGTCGATGAAGGGAGATGCCTCTTTGGCTCGTAGCGGCTGGTTGGTGATAATTCGGGCTACCAGTGATGTTAATATATGGTATAGATCCCGACTTTGTAGTCATACCGTGAGGTCTCGAACTAGAGAATAGTCGACGAGGCCTTGCAGCCTTCGAGAACTACACATGGATCAGTAACCTCCCTCAACATGTCCATTGAAGCCGCAAGAACATACCTTCGATGCTGAGGCAAAGCTTCGTAACCCTAGAGAAGCCATAGAATCACAAGTACGAACAACTAGACAGTTGAGTCTTCTTGTACGAGAGGAGAGTGTAGGGTGTAGGACAGGAGTGGAAGAGGCGAAGCGAATTGTTTGCGGAGGCGGGATATCCAGGTCGTGACGATGATTGGCGCTAGTGGGGATTGGGCCGAGGCTGCCGCATCGGCCAATCACCTTCTACCAATTCCTAAGTGAATATTTGGCATTCTCGTCCATTAATGTCCGACGTTCTTTGTCGATAGTGTTGGTAGTTTCAGCTTGAGGGATGCTGAAGAGCTGACAGCAGAACCTAATCCTGCACCACTAATGGAAAAACGCTCAAAGTCCCAGAAAAGGTAGATTGTCAGGGCACATGCTTCTGATATTACATTACATTTCGAGGTTTAATGCTAGGTAATGGCTCAGGGATTACGCCGCTGTAATATACATGCTGTCCCCCCAATCTCTAAGCCTCTTGTCTCGCCATCCAACCCTTTCATCAGCCGACACTCTTCTTCTAATTGTACTGCATATACGTGGCAGTCGAGTTGAATTTCAAGTTTCCCTTGATGACCTTGTCCACGGCAGCCAAAAAGTCTTTCTCCGTAGCCACCTTTCTCCTCGCCCTTATAGCGAACATACCCGCCTCCGTAGCAACACTCCTTAGCTCCGCTCCTGTGCTGTTGGGGCATAGTCTTGAGATTAATTCCCACCTGATATCCCTCTCGACTGACATACTCTTCGCATGAATGCGCAGGATGTTGGCCCGACCCTCCAGATCAGGTAGGGAGAATTCGATCTTTCGATCTATACGACCAGGACGCATCAGTGCTGGATCTAGGGTCGAGGGTCGATTAGTGGCGAACATGACTTTGATGTTGCCGCGGGAGTCGAAGCCATCAAGTTGCGTGATGAGTTCAAGCATAGTGCGCTGGACCTCGTTGTCGCCACCGGCTCCATCGTCGAAACGTGCTCCACCTATTGCATCGATTTCGTCGAAGAAGATGATACACGCCTTCTTTGTCCTCGCCATCTCGAACAGTTCCCTTACCATCCTTGCACCTTCTCCAACGTATTTCTGCACAAGTTCTGAACCGATAACGCGGATGAATGTGGCGTCTGTCCTGTTCGCTACAGCTCTTGCGCAGAGTGTCTTGCCTGTGCCTGGGGGAATGTTACTCAGATGGACTGCCAAGCGGTGGGAAGACCCAACGCCACCTGTGAGGAGCGCTTACCTGGTGGACCATAGAGAAGGGCTCCTTTCGGAGGATCGATACCAAGAGACACGAAGCGTTCGGGTGAGAGGAGGGGCATTTCGACGACCTCACGGATCTTTTCTATTTGGTCCTTGCAGCCGCCAACGTCGCCGTAGGTTACATCGGGTTTGTCCTCGACAGTCATCATAGTTACGGAGGGATCGATCTTAGGAGGCAGGGGGAGAAGGATTTCATATTTGTTCCGGTCGACACTGTTGCTGTTAGCTCCTGTGCTTGCTATGGAGGTGGGCAAGGCTTACCCAACGCGCATGCCCTCTTCAATATCTGTAGGACTGACACGCTCACCGAGTTTGACGACGAACTTGGCGATTTGCTTGACGTTAATGACATACTTGCTCTTGTCCGTGTCCTTTTCATCTTGAATGATTTTGGTACACCGAGCGACCTGGAGGGGATGGTCTTCTTGCATTCGTTGCCGGTCTGCTGCAATATCCCATAGATGTGGCGGCGCCAGACCTGTATCCGATTCCTATGCAGCATCAGTATGAATTGTAAGGAGATCTTGGGTTGCTAAGTACCTTGACTCCTGGAGCCCGGTTAGCGTATCGTATTACGTTAGGGAATAGAGCTTCATGGACGAACCTATTTTCTCATTGACACTTGTCTGCTTTTCCTTGATCTGCTTCTCCAGCCGTTTTAGGCCAGCAGCATACGGTGCCGCCCCATATGTCTTCAGCACTTGTATGTCCCTGATGGAAATCGTATCAGCATCAAGCGTGCTGCTGACCGTGTAGCCCCGAATCGTTCGCAATTACATACTCATCTGTGAGCGGTGTGATCTTTTTCTCAGGTTCCTCGTCATCGACAAACTCTTTCTTATACTTTTCCCAACTTTGCCCAGTCGCGCTCGGCATATTGGGAATCCAGCTGCAGTGTCTGTTAATCGGTGTTCAGGTGGTGATAAGGATTTTTGTGAGAGCGTAGGTCGTGTGGATCGAAGTGAAGTATCTCGTGGAAACCTTGCCTCAAGCTCGTACTCTAAAGTGTTTGGATTGATGGTATTGGAAGGTGAGTGGTGTGAAAGGTTGACGATCTGAAGACGGCGCATGTCGTGAAGCTCTCCTCGGCTTTAGCCGGCGCTAGCATCGCGGTCACAGAACCCTCGGAAAATCGAATCTGACGCGCCGAGAACTCTGGCGTCGCCCATGATTGAGTCGAACAAACAGTAGACTTTTCTTCAGACCCTCCCAAGCTCTTCGCATTCCATCCTCCTCGTTGACCTCATTTGATCTTCAACATGGCCGCCATGACGGCGCCAATGCAGTCGAACTCGGGCAATAATGCCTTCAAGGTACTTCGGACAGTCCTTTTCTTTAGCTCTTCGATCATGCTCACCTTGCTCATAGGATAAAGAGAAGCCGATGGCCGTCCGGAATGCCAACATCATGGCAGCTCGAGCTGTCGCAGACGCTATCCGAACCTCACTTGGCCCCAGAGGCATGGACAAAATGATACAAACAGGGAAGGGCGAGACTTTGATCACCAACGACGGCAACACCATGCTGAAGGACATGAGCGTCATGCACCCCGCAGCCAAGATGCTGGTAGACCTCAGCGCTGCCCAGGATGTAGAAGCAGGTGATGGTACAACGTCTGTTGTTGTGATTGCTGGTGCTCTGCTTGGAGCAGCAGATCGATTACTAGCAAAAGGAATACATCCCACCGTCATATCGGAATCTTTTCAGCGAGCGGCAGCTGCTGCGGTGAAGACATTGGAGGACATGTCACATCCTATATCACTTTCAGACCGACCTACACTACTACAAGCCGCTTCTACATCTCTCTCGTCCAAGATAGTCTCCCAACACTCGAATCTACTCGGTCCCATGGCGGTGGATGCTGTGCTCAAAACCATAGATCAAAAGAACGCAGACAATGTCGACCTTAAAAATATCAGAGTAGTCAAGAAAGTGGGCGGCACGATAGAAGACAGCGAGATGATCGAGGGGCTAGTACTCAACCAGCCGGTCGTCAAAAGCGGAGGTGGACCGGCACGAATGGAGAAAGCGCGGATAGCTCTGATTCAATTCCAGCTCAGCCCCCCTAAGCCGGACATGGAGAACCAGATCGTTGTTAACGACTACAGACAGATGGACAAGATTCTAAAAGAGGAGCGAACATATCTACTGAACATGGTCAAGAAGATAAAGAAAGTCAAATGCAACGTCTTACTCATTCAAAAGTCGATCCTCCGAGACGCGGTCAACGACCTTTCATTACATTTCCTAGCCAAGCTCAACATCCTCGCCGTCAAAGACATCGAGCGGGACGAAGTAGAATTCATCTGCAAGAGCACCGGCTGCAAACCAATCGCCGACATCGACTCTTTCACCGAAGACAAACTCGGCTCCGCGGAGCTGATAGACGAAGTGCAAGCTTCCGGCTCCCGCATAGTGAAGGTGACTGGCATATCACCAAAAGCCTCCGCGACCGCAAAAACAGTCTCCATCATCTGTCGCGGCGCCAACTCCCTCATCCTCGACGAAGCCGAACGCTCGCTCCACGATGCCATTTGCGTCATCAGATGTCTCGTAAAGAAAAAGGCACTCATCGCCGGCGGAGGCGCCCCGGAGATCGCCATCGCCAACACCCTCTCTGCAAAATCACGCGAATTGACAGGAACGGAAGCGATATGCTGGAAAGCTTTTGCAGATGCCATGGAAGTCATACCCACGACTCTGGCCGAAAACGCCGGTCTGAATAGCATACGAGTCGTCACGGATCTGAGACATAGACATGAGTTTGGCGAGAAGAATGCTGGTGTGAGTATTAGGAGTGGAGGAGTCAAGAATAATATGCAGGAGGAGAATGTGCTGCAGCCGCTGCTGGTGAGTACGAGTGCTGTGGAGCTGGCGGCGGAGACGGTGAAGATGATACTTAGGTTTGTTATCCTATCCGGCAAAACTTGCGAATGACTACTGACAGTGGTTTAGGATTGATGATATTGCATTGTCGAGGTAGATGGAATGGAAAAGTGTGAATAGATACCAAAATGCTACGGATGTTACCAAATGCTTCTTGTCCATTTTCATGGAATGTTTACTTGATATGCATGAAGTTAGCATTGCATAGGTGCCCTCGTTGACAATGACTCGGGGTTCCAGTGGCTGTTAGTCATCACCCCATTCACGCTTACGAAAATGTGCCATCCTGTATCTGACAGAGTTAAGATGCCTGGTAACAAGAAGTGTAGGATTGACATACGAACCACAAACCTCCATCAGTATCATGTAAGTTGTGAGCTAGATGCGCAGACATCACACATCACATGCTGAGGCACCCAATTTCAAGAAGCTGACCGAAATTTATTAAAGCATCGCCATCTGATGGCACTGTATAGATAGTAATACACAATCATCGAAGCATGTCAAGCGCCCGCCAGCCAAGAAGTCCGTCAAGAACGTTGGTATCATGAGAAGAATATCAGCCCAACACCAACCAAAAAGCAACACCAACCTGCTCGCTTCAAGCGCTAAAGAACAGCAAACGCAAAAAATAAAATTCGAGATCAAGTCTCCGCAGATAGCAAAAAGTATAGCAATATGCTCCATCAACAAGCGGCAGGCTCGCACGATCACGACTTCCCACTGACCTTGCGCCAGAAGCGTTTGACGACGCTCTGGTCCTTGGGTAGGGTATCCCAAATATCAGCCTCGTTCTTCGTAGGCGGCAGATGCTCCAACGCCAACGGATCGTCGCCCGTGGTGTGTGCATACAGCGCCTTCTCGTCCGCTCTCAGGTCGGGCCTCGTCAGCGTCATCCGTAGCGTCATCTCTCTGCTGCCGGCGAGCAACTGCGCAAACGGGTCGCTGGTATAATGGCGGACTGTCGGTCTGGAGTACAGCGTGTTGCTGGACTCTGAGGATGTGGCATCCGAGGGCGAGAGCAGGATTGCGTCGGTGTGGAATGCGGCGTCCATGGGTGTGTAGGGTGCGTCTCGCTCCGGGAGGCTTGCGGCGTCGGAGTCGTTGTCGTCGGAGAGGTCGAGGTTGTCGAATATGGAGGGGGCGTCGTCGTGGAAGAATGTTTTGCATGGGGCGGTGTTGTGGGACCGAGAGAGCGAGGGCCGGTGCATGGGCAGGAGCTCTTTGTCATCCATGGAGAGGAATCCGAATTCGATCGCTTCGTCGAATTTCTGTGGTGAGGCCAGGTAGACGCGGAGTTTGAGGCGGGCTTCTGGGTCTTGGTAGTGGCGGGCTGAGGGTTCGACGGCTGAGACGGAGGTCTGTTTTATATGGAAAGATGGCGGAGATGGTTGTTTCCGTGAATGTGTCCGTTGGTGGGCGCCTTGGGGTATTGATAGAGTCGGAAGAGGAGGTGGTGAAGATTTGGGGAGCGAGGAGTGATTGGCATGGAAGGGCAGCGAGCTTATGGACAAAGCTCTTCTAAAAGAGGGCCCACGTCTCGACTGCCTGTTGTTGTTGTTTTTGTCTGCTGCCTTGTCTATAAATTCGTGATAGTCGTCCAATTGTAATCTCGAGTCCAAGTCCACATCGTTGTCATCGTCGAACCAGATCATGGAATTGTCCATTTCAATGGCTGAGTCGACAGGGTGCCCGGGGTCGAATGTGCTCGAGGAAGACTGGCTGGTGAAGGAGGAGGTTCGCAAAGCTGGCACACTGCGGTTCTTTTCACGGCTAAGCTTGTAAAGCTCCCGTCCAAATTTCGCGTCTGCAGCGTCCGCAGCGTCGGGAAGTACAGCACCCGTCTGTCCCGACAAGAGATTGCGCTCCTCCAGGGTGAAGTGCCTTCTCTGAACCTTCTCAGGAAGGCGCAGGAACCACTGAGCGTCTGAGTGGGAGAAAGTGTCACTCGTAGGCGAAGGAATCTTTCGACGAAATGCTGGGTTTTTAAAATAGCTTGAATTTCGGCGAGCCAATGTGGGACGAGGCGGACGAGAGGAGACGTCGCGCTTCGAACTTTTTACTCTGCTCAAAGATGCGGCTTTGATCGGCCTTGAGTTGGGGCCTTGAGCAAGTCTGAGCCTCTCAAGAGAGGAAAAATACTGCAGAGACCGCGAGTCAGCGAAATGGAGATCGACAGGTGGGTTTTCGTCGAGGGGGAACGACGACGACGTTGAACAAGTCTTCAAGCCAATTGAGGGACTGCGAGTGGTATGGAAGTATGGAATGTCATTGCAGCGTACGTACCTTGCGTTTGAATGCTGGAGGGAGGTTCTGCCATTCTTCATGATGCCGTCCTGAGGGGGGTGCCATGGTCAAGTGTCTTGGCATTGCCGGTGGCCCGTGTCTTGACTTAGAACTACTTTAGGGGTTGGTATGTGCACGAGCGGTGCAATAGCGCCTCGGTCATTGCAATCGACGATCTTCAAGCGACAGCATGTTGCAGAGGGAGACGAGAGGATGGTAGAGACGGAGGTGGGACACATGGCTATAAGGATAGAGGGGGAAGGCATGCACGGTAAGAATGGACTACCGCCGCCTTGCAGACGGGCAGGGATAAATCCCTTGAAGCAGAGCTGCGGTGTAGGCCATCAGGGCGCTTTTTGACACCTATCAGCTTCCGCATTCTTGCTATTGGCTTCAATCCGCTAGCACTTAGGCTCCGCGACAAGGTATTGACACGGTACAGCTTTCGAATCAGCGAGGATGCCTGACATGAGAATCCGGGCTGGGAACGATGTATGCGTTTGCAAGTGTCTCTGGAACGACCCAACCACATGTCCAGAAATCCAGTCCCTCAACCATCAACACATCGCTGAGGTCCCAGGGGGAACAATCTTCATGTCAGAACGTCGAAGCGAGATTGAGACGAATCTATCTCAGCTTGCTCATGAAAAGATAGATCTCGATTGAGCCACCGACACGGCCCTATTCGGCGTTTCGTTTGTGACACTCGATTGACGCTTTCGTCTCCACATGCCATTTACCTTGTTGGTGATCATTCCGATGCAAGGCACAGGGACGCTATTTTTTGCATGCAGTAGTACCGTTTTAGGGCCGAAAATCTCCAGGACCCAAGCTGACAGGCACAAGCAGGCCCCGATCTGTGTGATCTGGATTGCCGAATGGGCGACTAGGGCTTGGCGCCTGGTGCAAATTGCGATTTGACGGATGCTGACCTCCAATGAAAAATCCCCTTTCCTAACTACAGGAAACGAGCGCTTTCATTGAGGCTGTATCAGTATTGCGAAGATTATACACCCATGATTGGAGCACGGGTCGCTGTTACAATGTCTCGGGACGGAAAATCGCATCACGGGAAAAGCGGGCAATTGCTGAAACACATGGCCAACAGCATAAGGCGGGGCCCGGACTGGAGTACTATGACCTAAATGAGCGGTTTATCGATAATCTATGTCACGCAAAGGTCTCTGGGTCAAACCTACTGGATTGAGACACTTTTGGGGGTGCAGATAATTCCTGTCACTAGCGGGTGCCGATTTAGGGCGCTTAGATCACGTTGGCATCGCGTGGGCTCCCAGGAATGTGAGTGAACTTCGCCCCACCTTCCCGCCGGGAACCCTCCATAAAAGAAGCTTCACGGTGTCACTTCAGCTACCATAGGTAAGTCTTGGTATTCATAAGTGGCACTCCATTGCCAATTATTATCGTGCACAGCATAAGCGTCTTACCTCATACGTCCAAGTCAAAATCCTATCGCTACCGTCAAACGCAACATGCCTTCCTCTGAACGAAGATTCTCTGTAAGCAAAGGTCCGAGTGTAAGGTATTCATCCACTTGTGATACGTTATGATGGCTCAAAATTACATCGTTTTGCTGATGTCTTGCCAGCGAACAAGGCTCCAAGATTCACCGCCAATTTCGCAATGCACATGAAGGCCACCGCCCCCATGCCGGGCTGGATCCGTCACGAGCCAGCACGGGCGTAGTCTGGTGTACCGAGCGAGCAAACGAACATGGCTTCGCCGACGCCCCGGCTAAGTGGGCCAATCTCGGTCAAGGCGCCCCAGAGGTAGGAAAAATTGGTGGAGGACGGCTAGACACATGAATGACTGACAATGCAATCAGGTTGACGATGATATAGAAGGTAGCTTTGACCGCCCGAAAACCATCGGAGTCTCTATGGCTGGTCGTGAGTATGGGCCAACGGCTGGCATTAAACCATTGAGGGTTGCTATTGCCAATCTGTATAATGCACACCATCGTCAGGGCAAGGACAGCCAGTACACTTGGGAGAACATCGCTGTCGTCCCTGGTGGCAGAGCTGGACTGATTCGCATTGCCGCTGTACTGAACAATGCCTATCTGGGTATGTACGTTGGGGAAGTCTTCCAACAGTGGGTTTCTGACCATCTCTAGGCTTCTTCATCCCTGACTACACTGCATACAATGAGATGTTGGGTCTGTTCAAGAATGTAGGTCGTCCTTGTGTATCTCATGACGCTCACACCGGTACATTCGAATCCAACACGAGTGCAATTAGCATTATTCTGTCTCAACATGAATGCGAGTAATATTGGTCTGTTGCAACGCACATCTGATCTTCTCCCTGCATAGTTCGCCGCAATTCCATCACCCCTGTCAGAGGCCGATGGCTACCACATCCATCCCGAGAAGATCTCCGAAGAGATCGCTCGCGGAACTTCTGTCATCTTGACGTCGAACCCTCGTAATCCTACAGGTCAAGTTGTGAAAAATCCAGAATTGGCTGAAATCCAAGATATCTGTCGAGGTACAACCTGCAACAATCCGCTGCAGAGACTTCGGGGTCTGACTATCTTCTAGACCGCGCGACACTCATTATGGACGAGTTTTACGGCGGCTACAATTATACTAGCAATTGCGACGGTTCCGTCGTGTCTGCCGCCGACAACATCGAGGACGTGGATCAAGACGACGTTCTCATCATCGATGGATTGACCAAGCGATTTCGCCTTCCGGGCTGGGTGAAGCCACCATAAGCTTCCCGTAGACAACTTGCTAACCACCTCGCAGCGTGTGGCATGGATCGTCGGTCCCAAAGAATTCATCAGCGCCATCGGCAGCTGCGGGTCCTACCTTGACGGCGGAACCAACGTGCCCTTCCAAGAAGCCGCCATCCCCATGCTCGAGCCTACCAAGGTACGAAACGAGATGAAAGCGCTACAGCGCCACTTCAAAGACAAGCGCGACTATGTCCTCGGCCGTCTCGAGAGCCTCGGATTCAGGATCAAGCATGTGCCCGATTCAACCTTCTATGTCTGGTTGGATCTGAGCAGCTTGCCTAAGGAGATCAATGACGGCCTCAGTTTCTTCCAGAAATGTTTGGAGGAGAATGTCATTGGTGGGTTTTTTATTCTTATCGCAGGGGATCGTTCTTTAGTCGGAGCAGATGCTAATCTTGAGCTTCTCACCTACAGTCGTGCCAGGCATCTTCTTCGACCTGAACCCGGCCAAGAGGAGGGACCTTTTCGACAGCCCCTGCCACCACTTCATCCGCTTGTCCTACGGACCTCGGATGGAGGTGTTGAGGATGGGTCTTGACGGCATTGAGAGGATTATTAAGAAGTCAAACTTTCCCCGTATCCTTTCTTCCAGGTGACGCTAACGATTCGTATAGGGCTGGAGCTACTCATGAGAAGAAAGCATAGGCTGGAGCGTTGCTTGGAGCATTGCTTACGATTGGCCCAATCCCTTGTTGTTGAGGATCGATGGTTTGCATGGGAAGCGAAGCATAGCACTCTAATGCACGTACATAGTTTACGAATGATGTCCTGATCAATATTTGCATCTCCCTACTCCTTTTGTGCATTCATGAATCCTCTCCGAAACTTCGATTTGCACCTTCTGTACAACTTGCATTCTTCATCACAGTACGATGCCAACTTCTCGAAATTTATCTTACTATAACTTTCTGGCGCTCCCTGCCCCAAAGCCAACGCCGAAGACTATTAATATGATATAAGAAAACAGGCCTCCTCCCCCCTTCCCCAAAGTCGAGCCTTCACTTCCGCTATTCCTACTTTATCATGAGTCTTGACCCTCTGCTCCCATCACAATACACGATAATTAAATAAGGCTGAATCCTGCTTCCCCGTTCTCAATTTGTCCGTTTGCATGCAATATCCAGAAGGCTTTTGTATGTAGTGAATTATCATTGCCTATTCATATTAAAGCGGGGTTCGGGCAGATGGAGTTGAGAGGCTGGTATGGTTCTGGTGGGTGGTGATACGGGTTTTAGTTTGTGAGATGTATTTTGGGTCTGGATGCTGGGGAGTTATTTTTGTGGGTTAGCATTGCTGCGGGTTATTTAGATGGGGAGGGATGGACGGTAATGGTTGGTGTTGTCTAGGTGTATGGGAGTGTAGGTGTGAGCGTTAGGTGAGTTTTAGTTGTGTTAGGTCTTGGATATAGCTAAATTTATTTTGTGTGGGTGTTCTATGTATTTGTGACAATTTCGTGGGTTTGCATTCCGAGCGTTTCAGGAGGTGTAGATATGCACTCGCAGTTTGTGTGGCAGGGTGACTTCACGGGTGATATGGGGGTAGTTAACCACGATTGGCTATAGACTTGCGAGTCTGGACATGCAGTTAGTCTCAGCGCTACGAATATGGGTCAATAGCGTGGTGCAGCATGCACTCGTCCAAATACTGGATGGGGCCGATTCGAGTCTTCGATGCATGACTTCCACACAGTGGTCATGTCTTGCCATTTCTCAAATGTGTTCTTTTCGACAGCCTGCAGTGAATTTAAGCTTTGCTACTGTGTTCTGCGACGCTTCTTGCGAGGCTATGCGTGTGCTACCGTCTCTTCGACAGTCGGGATGCGGTCAGAAGGTCGGTCATAGAAGGAAGTCGTGGCGAAACGCCAAATGAAAGGGCTCAATGTTACCTCATGCTTCGCTACGTTATGGACGACATTCCCACCGACTTCACAGCACGCTGGTCTGCCGGTTGCTCCATTCTGGCTTTCATT
>JAABUL010005795.1_pt1 | contig 14940 bp, 15 predicted proteins | sample 5559151 | NCBI WGS metagenome assembly JAABUL01 (sample SAMN10711876, study PRJNA513368) | rock metagenome | isolation source: Antarctica rocks | place: Antarctica: Victoria Land, Pudding Butte sud | reverse complement strand
GTCGTGGGTCGGCTTGTGCTCGGCGTGACCGCACTGGCGTTCGCGCTGGCCGTCGCGCTCGTCGCGTATGGGACGTTAGTGGTTGAGCCGGCTATCGCGCCCGTGGCCGCCACCGCTCCCGCGCGCGTGCGGGCGGTGCTGGCGGCGCGCCAGGGTGACTATCTCTCTTTGCGCGACATGGGAACGTGGCTGCCGCGCGCCACCATTGCCGTGGAAGATCGCCGCTTCTACGCGCACGGGGCCGTGGACCCGCTGGCGGCGGCGCGCGCTCTGCTGTACGATGTGCGCGCCGGCCGCGCCGAGCAGGGCGGCGGGACCATCGATGAGCAACTCGCCGAGCGATTGCTCCCGTCCAAGGCCGTCGACCCCGTCACACATGTGCTGCGCGTCCTGCTCATGGCGAGCCGTCTGGACCGGCTCTACGGCAAGGCGGGTGTGCTCACGCTTTACCTGAACGACATCTACTATGGCAGCGGGGCCTATGGGGCGGGCGCCGCAGCGCACACCTTCTTCGGGGTCCCGCCGGGCCAACTGACGCCGGCGCAGGCGTCGTTTCTGGCGGGCCTGCCGAATCTACCGTCCGTCTTCGGCGATCACCCGGCATCAGCGTCGGCGCGTGCGCGCTGGCAGGTCGTGCTCGGCTCGATGGCGCATGCCGGTCAACTCACCCCCGATCAGGCGCGCCAGATCACACGGGCGGGGCCGCCGCCGCTACGCGGACTATGATCGGCGTGCTCCCAGCGCGTTATCACTTTCCCATTCTTTTGCTATCGCGCCGCCGTGCTACATTGTGTTTATGGCGTGCGCGCTTGATACACAGGTGATCGACGGGGCGTGATGGTAAGGAGAAAATGAGTGGACGTTTTTATCCCCGCCTTCCTGCAGCAGCACATTCTCCAGTTCGGCGCCGAAGGAGCCCACTGGCTCGCCCACCTGCCCCGACGCATCGTGGAGTTAGAGCAGGAGTGGGGCTTGCGTGTCGGCCCCGCCTTCGATCATGGCGGGGCCGTCTCCTGGGTGGCGCCCGTCGAACGTAGCGACGGATCTGAGGCCGTCCTCAAGATCGGTCTCCCCCAAGATGAGGCGCGCTTTGAGGCCCAGGCCCTCCGTTGCCTGGATGGCCGTGGCGCTGTGCGCCTGCTGCAAGCGTCCGAGGATGGTTTCTCCCTGCTGCTGGAGCGCTGTCGTCCTGGAACGGACCTGTGGTCCCTGGGTGACGAGGAAGGTAACGCCGTGGCGTGCCAGATGTTGACCCGCCTGTGGCAAGAACCCGATCCACACGCGCCGTTCATGTCCTTGTCGGACTATGTCGCAAGTTGGTGGGACGACCTGCCGCGCCTCACAGCCACCGCAGACTACGAGGGGGACATCGTCGCCGAGGCTGTCGCACGAGGGCGAGAACTCGCCGCCAGTCAACCGCGAAGCGTACTGCTACACGGCGATTTTCATCCGGGGAATGTCCTGGCGGCGCAACGGGAACCCTGGTTGTTTATTGATCCCAAGCCGCTTGTGGGGGAGCCCGCCTACGACCTGGCCCAATGGCTGTATAACCGCGCCCGTTTTGTGATCCAGTCCGACGATCCGGTTGCGGCCCTCCGGCGCCAGATCGACCGCTTCGCCGCGGACCTTGACTTGAACCCTGCGCGCATTGCCGGTTGGGCGTTCGTGAAGGCGCTCGGTTGGCAATGCGGGCCAGAGTTTGTCACGCTGTTTCAGCAGGTGGCGCAGGCATGGTAGGAGTACTGGCTGCTGATGCGATGCTCGTCCAACAGCAGAGCTATCTCATCGCGCTCCGGCATGCCGTCGAGATCGACGCCCATGCTCACGTTGAGCAACTCGATGCCGCGCGGCCGGCCATCGGTCCCGTAGTCGACGATGCGATCGGAGTCGAGTTCTTCGGTATGCGCCACGGGTACATCGCGCAACACGATGTACACCGCGTCGGCCTCGGGATCGTGCGTTATACGTACGGCCATACGATACCTCCCAGCGTCCCTAGTCGGACCCGATGCGCGGCAACTGGAAGCCATCCGCCCCCTCTTTGTTGACATAATCATTGCTCTGGGTAGGATGAGTGGGCGGTTCGCGGCGCGGCTGGCGTGGCGCGGGAGTGGCGGATGCGTCCGGGACGCCGATCATGGGTAACGCCAGCGCCTTTTCTTGTGGCTGTTGAGTAGGGAGTGGGGTGGCCGTTTGGTCCGGTTCCCTGCGCGCGGGCGCCGGTAGGGGAGCGGGGGCCTCGCGTACACCGTCGCCAACGCTAGGCAACACGACAGGCCGCTCCACTTTGGGCGGCGTCGGGGGCCGCGGGCTGGGCGTGGCGGTGATGATGGGCCGCGGCATGACGGGCGCGGGGCTTATCGGAGCCCGCTGCTCTCGTACGAGGGGCGGGGCGGTCGGCGCTTGGGCGTCCGGCGTGGGGGCATGCGGTGGGGGCGCGCCGGGCAGCAGGTGTGGTTCGCGCAGCATCTGGCCGGTCACCAGAGCGGTGTTGAGGACATCCCACAGTTCGGCGCACAATGCGGGGAGCGTATTGTAGTCCGCGCGCGGCGCGCGTAGCAGTGGCGCGAGTCGGACGCCGGCCGCGTCCAGTCGGACCCGCGCCGCGCGTAACTCGCCGCCGACCCGCCGCAGCGCCGCCGTCAACCAATCCGGCGCCGGGGATCGCCCAACCAGTGACGCCGTATCGTCCAGGGCCACTTGCGCCGCGCCCTGGACGCGCGTGGCGGCGAGGAGCAGACCGTGCGCGTATGGAAGAGGGACTGGATCGGGTATGAGATACGCGGCGATGGCGCCGCGCGGCCCTACCGTCAGCGGCGCCGTCAACCCTGTCGGGCGCGCCGGATCGACCAAGGCCGCGCTGACCTCGGCGATGGTCGTTTCGACCGGCTGCAAGAGCAGGACCGCGAGGGCGTGCGCCAGGGGGCTCAGGTCGTACGGGCGGTCGGGGTGGCCAGCGGCCTCCGCCTCGACGAAGCTCTGCGCGATCGTTACCAGGGCTTCGCCCAGCCACAGGGGCGCGGCCATAGGTGCCAGCGCCATACAGACGCGCCACTCGTGCCCGACGTGGTCGAGTTCGGCACCCAGACGCCGGTCGGCTAGGTCGCGCGATAGATCGGTGAGGGGCGCTGTCGCGGCGAGCATAGACGAGACATCGGCGCCCGACACATCGCCGCTCAACGCCGCCTGCAACCGCGCCCCCCAGGACATCGCTCCTCCTCTAGCTGTCAGCGGTCAGCGATCAGCTTTTTAAGCGGCCACAGTATCGGTGACCGCTAATATGTCGAAGACCGAGACATCGGCCGGAAAAAGCTGACCGCTGATCGCTATCAGCTATTCAATCATCCGCAGCAGACCGCGCGCGATCACTGAGGGATCGGTCTCGGCCGCGAACGGCAACACCCGCACATGCCCGCTGCGCGCCTCGATCTCCTGATACGAGCGCAGGGCCGCGTCGTGTTCGGGTCCGTATCCGATGATGGCGAGGGCGAAATAGATGCCGCCCGCCGCCTGGGCAATCGCGTTGGCGAAGGCCGCGCTGTCGTCGGCCTCGCCGTCGGTGATGACGAGCGCCAGCATCAGCGGGCGCTCGGCCGGCGCCATGGAGCCGAACTCCTCGTTGTAGGTCTGCACCAGGACGTTGAGGCCAGGCATGATGCGCGTGCCGCCCGCCCAGTGGATCTGGCTCCACTTTTGCTCCAGGTTGCCAGGGTTGATATCGCCGATATCGCGCGCCTGGCCGCCCGCGAAGGTGACCGTGCGCAGGCCACCGCCCTCTTCCTCCCCGCCGGCTTGGCTGTCCTCCGCGGCGAGTTGGGCGACGATGATGCCGATCGCTTCCTTGATCGTATCCTTACGCGGCGTAGGGTCCTGCGCCGAGGTGCCGTAGTTCATCGACCCGGTCGTGTCGAGGAGCAACATGGGCTCCTTTTCGATCTCCTGTCCGGTGGGCATTGATGCGCCGGCCATAGGGTATCCTCCTGTCTCAACGACCGCGTCCGTACATGGCGTACGGGTACGCGGGCAGCGGCGACGCGCATGGCGCTCGCCGACGCCTACCCACAGTATACGTCGGCGCTACGTTAGATCCCGCTGAACGCGCTACACCCCCCGTCCACCGGCACGACCACGCCATTGACGAAGCCGGCGCCGGGGCCGCATAGCCAGAGCAGCGTGCTGATCAGATCCGCCGGGTCCCCAAATCGTCCGGCGGGCGTATGGTCGATCACCGTTTGACCGCGCGGTGTCAGCGAACCATCTTCTTCGGTGAGGAGGCGGCGGTTTTGGTCACCGAGGAAGAAGCCGGGGGCGATGGCGTTGACCCGCAGGCGCCCACCGTGCGCGCGCGCCAGGTCCGTCGCCAACCAGCGCGTGAAATTTTCGACGGCCGCTTTCGCCGCCCCGTACCCGACCACGCGGGTCATCGCGCGCCCCGCCGCCATGGATGACACATTGACGATGCAGCCCCCCGGTGGCCGCGAGGGCTCAACCGAGTTGGTGGAGCGCCCGTGTGCCATGACGGCGCCGAACACCTGGCTGGGCAGCAGTGTGCCGAGGAGATTCAGGTCAAACACCTGCCGAAAAGCGTCCTCAGGTAGATCGAAGATCGTGGTATCGGCGGATAGGGTCGCCGCCGGTACGTTCCCACCGGCGGCGTTCACCAGGATGTCGATGCGGCCCCACCTGTCGAGGATCGTATCCCGCACCGCGTGCAACTCGTCTTTGCGCAGGACATCGGCTGGCGTCGCCAGCGCCTCGCCGCCCGCTGCGGCGATTTCCGCCGCCACGTCGCCGGCCCGATCGGGTCGGCGACCCAGCACGGCGACCCTGGCGCCGGCCCGCGCCAACCCATGCGCCATGGCGCCCCCTAGCACACCCGTCCCGCCGGTGACGATGGCGACCTGACCGTGCAAGCCAAATAAATCCGCCAGATAGTTCGCTGTCGCTGGCCGCGCGTCGTCGGTTGGGCTCATGCCTGAGCCTCATCGCGGACGCGTGTTTTCATCCATTCATTGCTGTTGTGGAAGTCGCTGACCGCGTTGCCGGGCGGGTTGAGCGCGTCGAGGCGCGCCCCGTCGTCACTGATCTCCAGTTCCAGCACGCCCAGGGCGTCCCGCAACTGGTCCATCGTGCGGGGACCGATGATCGGCGCGGTGACGCCTGGCTGATCCTTACACCATAGCAGCGCCAACTGGCTGGCCGTGAGCCCTCGTTCGCGCGCGATCTCGGCGACGCCGCGCGCGACCGCGACTCCGCGTCGCGTGACGCGCTCCCCGAAGGGGCTCTCGCGTCCGTTGCGATCGAGACGGGAGCCGGCCGGGACACTCGCCGAATCGTTGTACCGGCCGGCCAGGATACCCCCGGCCAGGGGCGACCACGGCAGCAGGGCCAGCCCATAGCGCTGCGCCAGCGGCGCGAGTTCGTTCTCGATGCGGCGGTCGAGCAGGTTATAGGGCGGCTGCTCTGAGATGAACCGCGCCAACCCGTAGCGCTCGCTGACGCCGAGCGCCTCCATGACCATCCAGGCGGGGAAGGTGGAACACCCGATGTAGCGCACTTTGCCCGCCCGCACCAGATCGTCCAGCGCGCGCAAGGTCTCGTCCTGCGGGATGTTCAGCGCGGGGCGATGCAGCTGGTAGAGGTCGATGTGGTCGGTTTGCAGGCGATGTAGCGAGTCGTCGCACGCTTTCATGATGTGGTAGCGGCTGATGCCGCGATCGTTGGGTCCCGGCCCCATTTCGCCGTTGACTTTGGTGGCCAGGACGACCTCGTCGCGGCGCCCGTTTTGCTTCAGCGCCTTGCCGACGATGCGTTCGCTTTCGCCGGTGTTGTAGACGTCGGCCGTGTCGATGAAATTGATGCCGCCGTCGAGCGCGGCGTCGATGATGCGCAGTGACTCGTCTTCGGGTGTGGGGCTGCCAAAGTTCATGGCTCCCAGACAGAGCGGTGACACCTGGACGCCCGTGCGTCCGAGGCTACGATATGTGGACATGTGTTTTCTCCTCTCGCTATCTCTTACCGATTGCAGGTATGGCGCCGTTGGCCCTCGCTCCCCTACCCATGACTAACTATCCCCCGATTCTTACCTATGGGATCGGCGTTGGGGCTCCCCTCTCCCGCGCACGGGAGAGGGGTCGGGGGTGAGGGCGGGCCCTTTGTCGTCGAGCGTGACCTCTCGGTGCGTGGCGGCCGCGCGGTAGACGGCCAGGACCACGGCCAGGGCCGCTCGCCCCGCCTCTGCGGTGGTGACGGGGGGACGGCCCGTCACCACCGCGTCGATGAAGTCGGCGATCTGATCGGTGTGCCTTCCTCCGTAGGGCGGCTCGTGCGGCGCCGGAGCGTGCGTTGGGGGCGGCCGCCTGCCGGTGCCGGGGTTACCGTGCGACCCGATGTCGCCGAGCATAGCGCGCGTGGCGACGTAGGTCAGGGCGCCGTCTTCGAGGATCGCCGAGCCATCGCTCCCGCTGATTTCCAATCGCTCCGGGAAGCCTGGAAAGACCGCCGTACTGCCGAGGATCGTGCCGGTCGCGCCTGAGGTGAACCGCAGTACGGCCGCGGCGATATCCTCGACCTCCAGATCGTGGGCCGCGGTCGCCGTGTAGGCGCTGACGCCCGCCACCGGCCCGCACAGCGCCAACAGCAGGTCGACATAATGGATAGATTGGTTGATCAAGGCGCCGCCGCCGTCCAGTTCCCGCGTCCCGCGCCAGGACGCGCTCGCGTAGTACTCCTGGCTGCGATACCACTTGACCCGCGCCTCGCCGAGCGCCACATGGCCGAGGCTGCCCTGTTGCGCCATCGCCTCTAACTCCTGGAACCCTGGATCGAAGCGATGTTGCGAGACAACGCCCAGGGTCACCCCCGCGTCGCGGCATGTCTGGATAAGCAAATCGGCGCGCTCCAGCGTGACATCGATCGGCTTCTCGACCAGGACGTGCGCGCCGGCCCGCGCAGCCTGCATGCCGACCTCGGTGTGCAGGCCACTGGGCGTGCAGACATGGACAATGCGCGCGTCAGGCCACGAGAGCGCCTCGTCCAGCGAGCCGGTCGCGGGCACGCCCCAGCGCCGCCCGAAGTCCTCGGCCCTGGCGCGGTCGACGTCCACGACCCCGACGAGGCGCCCTTGCCCCTGGCCGCGCCGCGCCAACTCGGCCAGGGCGTTGGCGTGCACCTCGCCGATGACTCCGCACCCGACGACCACGCTACCGGGGTTCGGCGGTTCTGCTCTTCCCATCGTGCGTTGTTAGTCCTTTCTCCCGTGTCGCCCCTACGACGTGGCGTCTTCGGCCATCGCGTTTCGGAGCCAGGCGATGTGCTGTGGCAGGGCGATCTCTGGGTCCGCTATCTCGGGATGCCATTTCTTTTCCCATTCGACCGACACGTATCCGGTGTAGCCCGCCTCGCGTAGCGCCGCCAACTGACCCCGCACCGGTACTTCGCCCTCGCCCAACAGCACGAGCTGCCACGCCCCATCGGACGGAAGGCGGCGCGCGTCTTTTACATGTACATGCGCGATGCGCCCGTCGAGGGCGGCGATAACATCTTGGGGCGACTCTCCCATGCGATAGGGGTGGTGGCTGTCCCACAGCGCGGCGATATGCGTCGAGCCGACGTGCTCAAGCACGTCAGCGACGCGGCGCGCCGAGGAGAAGGCGTCGTGGGTTTCGAGCACGACGGTGACATCCGCGCGCTCGGCCGCGGGCGCGACCCGACGCAGCGCCGCCGCGACGCGGGCGTTCACCTCATCGTCCGTGACCGGAGCATCCCCTTCTGGATTCGCGCCGCCGAAGACGCGCAGCAGCGGTACTTGTAGGTCGTGAGCCAACTCAATCCAGGCTAAAAGGTCCGCGATCTGCCGCTCCTGTTCCGTCGCGTCGGACTGGTTGAAGCGGCACGACGTATCGAAGGCGCACACGTCGACACCGTGTGACCGGCACAGAGCGACGGCCCGTTCCACCTTAGCGCGGTCCGCCAGTGGATCGATGACCTCGCCATCGAGCAGCCGCAACTCTACCCCATCGTAGCCCAGCCGCGTCGCCGCATCGACGACCTGTTCGATCGACCACGCGGGGCAGGCCAGCGTACTGAATGCATATTTCATTAAGCCTCCTCATGAAAAGGAGCCTGCGACCGCGGTCGCATGGCAAACTACGACCGACTGCGGTCGGGTGTTTCCGGCGCCGCAGTGTCCGTCGTTTGCCATCGGGGTCCCCACCGCAGTGGGGAGGCAGTCGCAGGCCGGTGACTACTCATACTCCCAACCCATGTCGCGCAAGAGCCCTTGCAGGGCCTGCGAGGCGCGCTGAAATAATGCCGCGCCGCTGAAGCCGCCGGCGTGGCCGGCCGTTGCAAGATGGGGCTCCAGGGAGAGGAAGCCATCGTAGCCGTCCACGCGTAGGCGTTGTAGGAGGTCCGGCCAGCGCGCCGCGCCGTCGCCGGCCGGGACGACGCTGCCGTCGGCGCGGGCGTCTTTGACGTGGACGTAGCGCAGCCACGGCCGCAGCGCGTCGTAGGCGTCGGAATAGGGTGTTTGCGCGCATTGTATGAAGTTCGCGGGATCGAAAATGGCCTGAAAGCGCGTGTCATCGACGCCGCGCATCAGGTCAACGCAGCGGGCGATCGTGTCGCCATAGATCTCCTTCTCGTTTTCGTGCAATAGCGTGACGCCGGCGGCGCCGGCGCGCGCGGTCATCTCGCGCAGGCGCCGCAGCGTCTCGTCGCGCCACGCGGCCGGATCGGCCGCGGCGCCATCAGACGTGGGCGGATAGAACGAGAAGATGCGCATGTAAGATGGGTCGAAGGCGCGTGCGACGGTGATCGCACGCTCGAAGCGGTGCAGGTACTCATCGAACGGAGTGTCGATCGGAGCCTTTCCGATGGGGGAGCCGATCGCGGAGACACCGATGCCGGCGGCGTCGAGCGCGCGCTTGACATCTGCCACCTGCTGGTCGGACAGGTCGAGCACATTGGTATTCCAGACACCGCGTAGTTCGAGAAAGCGGATATGCTCGTCGCGCAGTACAGCGATCTGCTCGTCCAGATCGGCGGAGATTTCGTCGGCGAAGGCGGAGAGGCGGATCATGAGAGCGACACCTCTTTGCCCGTACGGGCCGATTCATAGACGGCCAAGATAATCTCGACGGGGTGGCGCGCCGCGTGGCCGTCGACGAGCGGCGTGCCGTCCTCACGGATGGCGCGGATCATGTCGGTGATCTGCACCGCGTGCGTCGTGGACGAGAGCGCCGCCGGGTTCGCCGCCGTCGCGCCGCCCTTCTCGGGGGCGGGCGCGGCCTGTGCGCGGTCCTTCGCGCCCATACCGTAGGCTCCGACCTCACCGCTGTCGTCGCGCGCCAGGTGCAGGTAGCCCATGCGGTCGTCTTCGATCACGGCCGATCCTTTATCGCCGAATACGTCGATACGCGTCGTCACACCTGGATAGGCGCCCGTCGTCGCGGCGATAGTCCCCAATGCTCCACTCGTAAAGCGCAGTACGGCCACGGCCACGTCTTCCGTCTCCATGCGGTGCGCCAGGGTATCGGTGTAGGCGTAGACAGTGCGGACCGGCCCCATCATCCACTGCAACACGTCGATGGAGTGGATCGACTGGTTCATCAGCACGCCGCCGCCGTCGAGTTCCCAGGTACCGCGCCACGCGCCGCTATCGTAGTACTGCTGCGCGCGCCACCAGGGGATGTGGGCATTGCCGAGGACCAAGCGGCCCAGCGCTCCCTCGGTCACGAGGTTATGGGTCTGTTGGCTGGCCGGATCGAAGCGGTGCTGGCTGATCACGGCGAGCTTGACGCCGGCGTCTGCTTGCACGCGCAGCATCTCGTCCATCGCCGCGCGGGTGATCTCCATCGGCTTCTCCACGATGACATGCCGGCCGGAGCGCATGACCTGGCAGGCGTGTGCGCCGTGCAGTCCGCTGGGCGTGCAGACATCGACGACGTCGAGTTCCTCGTTGCGCAGCATCGCCCCTATATCAGTATAGGGCGTGACGCCGTACGTGCCCGCCAGCTTGTCCGCGCGTTCGGGTGTGAGGTCGGCCACCGCGACCAACCGCGCCTCGGGCACGCTGCTGATCGCCTCCGCGTGGGTTGGCCCGATCACGCCGCACCCAATAATCCCGAACCGCAGTCTCTCCTCCGCCATACCTCATCACTCCTCTTAATTAGCTCTAATCGTGGCGCATGCTTTACGTCCATGTCTCCATATGATATGCTGGCTTCAACCCATGATGCAAGCGCTTACATGGATGGCGGTACGCGGGGCAAGCGTCGTAGGGCCTGGCACGTCACGGGAAGGAGTATAGGGGAGTAGATTGGAGCGGAGATGAGCACGATGGCGCCATGCATGTGGCATGCGCGCGTTGTTTGTGGCCCATACCTGACATAGCTGTGAAGGAATGAGGTGGCCTAATGAAAAAATATCTCGGCGCTTTGTCCGTAGCGTTCATCTGCGTCGCCGGCGCGGTATCCGCCGGCCCATCGCGCCCGGTCCGCGCGGCGTCGCACACCACGCTGCAACTCTTCATCAACAAGATCAACACGCCGCCCACCGCGCAGGCGCAGTTGATGAAGCAATTGATCGCGACATTCGAGAAGCAGAATCCCAACATATCCGTGAATTACGCCGTGTACGCCTCGGCGGCCGAGGAGACCACGACGCTCGAAACAGCGCTGGCGACGCGCACGGGCCCCAACGTGTTCGAGTTCGGCTCGACCATCGTCCCGGTGGCCTACTCGACCGGCGGGTTTCCGACCGTGAGCGCGCAGGACTGGGCGGCCGTAGGCGGGAAAAGCCGCTTCTTCCCGGCGCAACTCAAGATGGGCGGCCCCTCCTCCGACAAGATGATAGCCATCCCCGAATATATGCTGCCCTTCGCCCTGGTGTACAACAAAGCCATGTTCAAGGCCGCCGGGATTAGTTCCCCGCCGACGACGTGGACGCAGTTCATCAAAGACGCGCAGCGGCTCACCGTGTCGTCCAAGAAGCAGTGGGGCGTGGCCATGGACCCGTCCGACCCCTTCGATCCCTGGCATATCCTGTGGCTGTTGAGCAAGCAAATGGGCGGCGACTTCGTGACGCCGGATCTAAAGACGGCCACGTTGAACAGTTCTACCGTCTACAACGCGGCGAGCTTCTGGTTCGACTGGATCACCAAGTTTAAGATCGCCGACCCGACCGACGTCACCTACAAAGCCCCGGATCAGTTGGCGGCTTTCGAGCAGGGCCATGCCGCGATGCTGGTGATGCAGGGTCCGACCCTGATCCCATCCCTCAACAAATCGCCGGTCAAAAACGACTACGCCTACGGGCCCATGCCCACCGTCCCCTACGGCATGTCGTCTATGCCCAAGGGGGGCGAGCCGGTGCAAACGTTCATCTCCGGCCAATACTATGCCATCCCACAATACACGCCCGATCGGCAGGCCGCGCTCAAGTGGGTTGAGTTCGTGACAGCCGTGCCGCAACAGCGGCTGTTCTTCCAGTATTACGGGTATCTGCCTATCAACGTGGCCGCTTACAAGGATTACCCGTCCCTCGACACACCGCTGATCAAAACCTTCCTCGACGCGGAGAACCACGCCTACCCCACGCCGTTCACGGGCGCGTGGGGGCCGGTGGAAGTCGCGGTAGGCGCGGCCTCGGTGAAAGTCGCCGACGCGATCGGCACCCATAGCTACCAAGCGGGCGACCTGAAAGCGGCGCTCCAATCCGTCAACGGCGAAGCGCAGCACGCGCTGAATCAGCACTAAAAAGTCGTGAGTCGTGAGTCGTGAGTCGTAAGTGGGTCGCGCATTGGGGGGACTATAATCGCCGAGGCGCTCCAGTGATGGCGTCGTTACTCATGACTCACGACTCATGACTCACGACTGACTAAGGAGGGGCATATCCATGCAGGCACAACCCGCGCCGGGCAGCCGTGACGTCGCGCTCGACCGTCCTGTTAGGCGGCGCGGGCGACGTCGCGCCCTGCGGCGCCCTCCGTTCGTCCTGCTGGCGCCCACTCTGATCTTGCTGCTCGTGATTGTCGCTATCCCCTTCGTCATCGGTGTCTATACCAGCGTGACGGACCTCAATCAGCACACCATTACACACTGGTCCAGCGCGCCCTTTATCGGCTTGCAGAACTACGTCGACGGCTTCACCGCGACCGCCGCCCTCGGCGCGACCCTGCTGCAATCCATCTGGGCCAGCGTGTTATTTTCGCTGATGACGACCGTGCTCATCATCCCGATCGGCATCGTCGCGGCCCTGCTCATGAACACCTCGTTTCCGGGACGAAGCGTGGTCCGCACCATTTTTCTCATCCCCTTCGTGATGCCGGTCTTCGTCAACGCCATCACCTGGCGCCTCCTGTTCATGAGCGGGTGGGGGCCGATCGACCGCGCGCTGGCGGCGCTGCACCTGGCCGGCGTCAACACCTACTGGCTGATCGGACCCAACAGCTTTTGGGCCATGGTTATGGCCGACGTGTGGGCCTCGTGGCCGTTCGTTTATCTGATGACGCTGGCCGGCTTGCAGCAGATATCGCGCGATCTCTATGAAGCGGCGGCGATCGACGGCGCGAGCGGCTGGCGCAGCTTTTTCGCCATTACCGCGCCGTTGCTGCGTCCGATCTTCGGTCTGGCCGTGTTGCTGTCGACCATTAACCACTTCAACAACTTCACCTTGCCGTTCGTCATGTTCGGGACGCCGCCGCCCGTCGCGGTCGATGTGCTGCCGCTCAACATCTACGTCACATCGTTCCAGCTATTCGACCTGGGCCAGGGCGCCGCGATGTCGTTTGTCGCGCTGCTGGTGATGTTGGTCCCCGCGATCTTCTACATTCGCCTGGTGCGCCTGGGAGAGCAGTCGCTATGATGACGCGCGCATACGGACGCAATCGCCGCGTGCTGGCGGCGGGGCGAGCCGCCCTGATCCTCCTGCTCGTGCTGTTCGTGCTGGTCCCCCTGCTATACATGATGCTGATCTCGATTACACCTGAGAGCCAGATCGAAGGCGCCGGTTCGGTGATCCCGGCCACGCCGGACTTCTCGACGTACACGCAGTTGTGGCAAACCGTGGACCTCGGCTCCTATATCCGCAACAGTCTTATCATCTCGATCAGCACGGCGGCGATCGCCACGATCCTGGCCCTGGGGGCCGCGTACGTGCTGGCGCGCTTCGCCTTTCGCGGCAACGCGGCGTTTCGCCTCTCACTGATCACCTTACAGACCGTCCCCAGCGTCATGCTGTTGCTGCCGCTCTTCGTGGTCTACGTGGCGATACAGAACACCCTCAACGTCACGCTGATCGGGCATCTCCCCCTCATTATTCTCACCTATATGACCTTCGCGCTGCCCTTCGCGACCTGGCTGATGCTCTCATACGTCAGCGGCATCCCCCAGGAGATGGAAGAGTCCGCGCTGGTCGACGGCGCGACACGTTTTGGGGTGCTGCGCTACATCGTGTTCCCGCTCGCGCTGCCCGGCATGGTCGTCACCTTTGTGTTCTCGTTCCTGCCGTCGTGGGGCGACATCCTCTTCGCCAGCGTGCTGACCACGCCAGCGACACGCACGGTCGCCGTTGGGCTGCAAGAGTACATCGCGGGGGGCGAGTCGGGCGGCTCGATTTACTGGAACCAGCTGATCGGGGCAAGCCTCATCAGCAGCGTGCCCATCATCGTGCTGTTCCTCGTCTTCCAGCGCTTCATCACTGGCGGTCTGACCGCCGGCGCCATCAAGGGGTGACGCGGCCGAATGCCTCCACCCGCTCCAACTCGACGCCGCGTCCGAGCCAGCCAACCATGGGCAGCAGCCCCGCCACGGCAATGGCTCGCTCCGGCAGGCTCTGGTGGGGGCCGAGTCCCACCTGGTCCGACACGAACTCATAGGTGCGCGCGTCGCGCTGGTAGTTGAGCGCGGCCATGTTGCAGCGCGCGTGCTGCAACGGGTCGTTGGTGTAGCTTTGCTGCCCGCACTGCGCCGCCGACCCGTCCAGGCCGTGCGGGTCGGTCAGGTCAAGCGGGTCGTCCCTCCTCATACATATAGGTGCGCATTCCGTCCTGTCCGCTTGGGCGGCGAGAGGAGGGCTAGCGCACTATCCGCTCGCTTTTCGGCTCCGTAGGGTGTTGATATGCTGCCTACGATCAAGTCGTAGGCCCCGTGCGCGAGCGCGCCGACGGTGCGGGCCGCGCCCCCAAATAGGAACACGTCGCAGATTCCGCCCAGTCCCAGCGCGTCCGCGTCAAAGATGCCGGCGTCAAGCGAAATAGCGGAGCGGAGGCTTCTTGGCCCTGCACCGGCAGGTGTTCACGTTTATCAACGATAGCTAGCTACTCGTTGGCCCTTTTTAGGATTCGTCGGTCCATAGCTCCTTAAAGACAAGACCCTTTAGCCCAGTCGTTTCAATCGCGGTACGGAACCCATGATTAGTAGATTCTAACCCTTCTACAAGCAACAAATCGCCACGCGGCTCCTGTGGGATCTTAAATAGTGGTGATTGCGCATGAGATAATATCTCGGGCTTGAAGACATACTTCGCGTAGTAACCGGGACGCTTGATCGATTGTGTCGTGTCAAGACAATCAACTAGTTGAAGCGTATTCAGCACAGTGAACACTTGCCCTTCGTACGGCAGTGGGAGCAATTCGCCCGCTTGCTCCAAATATCCCCGTAGCGTATTAGTTGCACGGGGGCTTGTAATGAGGGTCCCGGCCGCAAACTGGTAGAAATCACCCACCTTAAGCTTGGGTTGGTAGATATAAACAGGGGGTGGCACCCAAGAATCCTGTTTAGAGGTCGCATCCATAACCATTTTAGGCGCATCTCTATGGTGGACCCTTTTGTCAAGACACTGGGGAGGGGGACTTTAAGGTGGAGACCTCTCCTTTCTCCCGCCGGCTGGCGGAGCTGTGTAGCTTGTCGTTGGTGTGTGGGGTCGCAACCGGGGCGA
>JAABUL010005794.1_pt1 | contig 14943 bp, 1 predicted proteins | sample 5559151 | NCBI WGS metagenome assembly JAABUL01 (sample SAMN10711876, study PRJNA513368) | rock metagenome | isolation source: Antarctica rocks | place: Antarctica: Victoria Land, Pudding Butte sud | reverse complement strand
ATTTTTATTCTTGTTATCGATTTAAGTCTTAGTATTAGAGATAGTAATTGTTAGATATTTAGATAACAATAGCTCTCTTATTAAATTAAACTGCAAAAGTACAAGCTATAACAACTGTATTGTTAAATAATATTAATTAACAATATATTTAGAATTTTGTACTAGAAAATAAGATAGATATTTAGCGAGATTTTAATAAGTATTGTAGTATAATATATACAAAAAATAGATTGCGCGTAACTATATTAATGCGAAGAGTTAACAAGCTACTAATTAGTTAAACTTAAAGTTTTTGTTACGTTTGTTAGTTTTTGAGCTATATTCTGCTTGTTGTTAAGTAAATATAACTTTATAAAGCTCTCGCTTTGCTTTAAGCTTCTTAATAAAATTTTAAATTATAATAATTGTTGTAGATATAATTACTATTGTTTTAAGCTTTAAATTAAGTTGTTGTTAAATTCAAATTAGTTAATTCTACAAGTTAAATACTTTAGCAGATTAAGAATAGAAAACAATATTCTGAAAATAGTTAGCTGTCTTTTAATTGTCTATAATATTTTTTGTAATAAATAATTTCGATATTAGTTTATTTAAAGTTTTACTAATCTGTATTTTAAATTATATCTAAAATTTATCTGTAAAATCAATTAGCAATATTGTTTAAAAAAAAATTGTTTAAAATTTTTAATCTTTCTAAAATATTATATTATTGTCGATTCTCGAAAACAAAAGAAAAGATTTTTGCAAATAGTAATTTTGTTAACAATATAAATATAGTTGTTTATTTAATTTACAAAAATAAAAATCTTATAATAGATTGTCTTTTTATAGACCAAAATAATAAATTCTATACTGTAGCTTTCGAGAATATTAAAATAAAAAAAATTCAATATTTGTAGCTCTAAACTTAATCGATAATTATTTGCTATTAGCAATTAAAAATTTCTTTCTATAAAAATAATTAATTTGCTATTTAGTATAATTCTAATAAAAAGAATTTCTGTTAGAATTTGAAATAATTTATTTAATTTTATTATATATAATATCTCGAAATTAATCGATTATTTAAAAAATAAAACTAAAGTTCTTTTGTTAAAATCGATTTTAACAAATATATTTTAACTAATTAAAATACTAATCGAAATTCTGATTTTTGTACTGTTTTTTGTTTGTATAGTTAGTTGTCTAAATAAATACAATTTGTTGTTCAAATTGCTATTTAAAAATAATAGTCGAAGTTAACTGTCTATAATTAGCAGTTAAAGCTAACTGTACAAAAATAGCAGTAGAAACTAACTGCTATTTGAAAATAGCAGTAGAGATAGATTGCTATTCGAAAATAGCAGTAGAAATTAATTGTTGTTCGAAAACAGTTGTTGCTGTTGCAATAGTCGATTGTCTGAAACTATTTATAAAAACAAATAGAGAAACAGAGTTTTTTTGTTTCTGACAACAGTTTTAAGTATTTATTTCAAAGAAAAATTAAGCTGCAGAATTAGTAGATACAAATAGCAAAATAAAAAATAATTGTTCGAAAATATTCTAATTCTGTTAATTATCTGTCTGTTGTCTGTTTTGTTAACAAAATTTATTAATAAATAGATCTAATACTGTTTCGATTATTAAATATTGTTTATTAAAAATAGAACAACAATTGTTGCAATTTTTAGACAAAAACAAAAACAATCTTTTTCGATTTAAATTTGTATTTTTATCGATTAAATAGTTGTCGAATTTTAAAATATTTTTATACTAAAAATTATTAATTAATAAATTCGAAAACTAATTTTTAACAATCTGAAAAGATAAAGACTAAGCTCGACTATCTATTGTTAATAAATTAAAATATAAAAAAATAGATAATTGTTTTGTCGAGTTAGAACTGCTAATTAAGTAAATATTAACAACAAAAGCAACAATATTAATTAAAAAATATTTTCGAAATTTGTTAAATAACTAATTGAGAATATTTTAGTTACTTTAAATTTTTTAAAGTCTTTTAAATAGCAATTGTTATATTGTATTTCAAAAATTAAAAAACTTTTTGTCTAAAAATATTAAATTAACAAAAAAACAAAATATAGACTCGAATATTTAAGCAATATTTATAGAAAAAAAAACTTTAGACTCGAAAATCTTAGCAATAAAAAGATTGTTCGAGTTAAATATTTAACTGTTAGCTGTTGCTATAAATCTCTTTATAATTTTTCAAAATAAAATTTTACTAATTGTCTACTTTAATAGTTAGATAAATAACTGATTGATATTTTTATTGTTTTATTGTTCTTTTAATTCTACAGAGATAGAAAGCAAAGCTTGTCGAGATAGTTTTTTAGCTAGCTCGATAGTAAACAAAAACAGAAAAAATTTAAAAAAATAATTGATTTTTGCGAAGACAAAAAGTTGATAAACAAGTTAAGAATTTTTTTTGATATTTGTTATAGATTGACTGTCGAATCGGGTTTCGATTCCAACTATTGAAATCGATCCAACCCAACAATTTCAATTCTAGAAATCGACTCAAAATCCGAGTCAATTTCTATTATTTTGAAATCGATTCGATTCGATTCGAGTCGATATTCGATTTCAATATTAGAAATCGAATCGAATTGTCAAGAAATCAAAAATTACGTTATTATGCCAAGAATTACTAAAAATAGTATAAAATATTTTATTAATAAAATGCAATATTTGCATCTATAGACTCTATAAATCTTATAAATGCAATTTATTAATAAAATACAATATTTGCATCTATAGACTCTATAGATCTTATAGATGCAATTTATTAATAAAATACATTATTTGCATCTATAGACTCTATAGAATCTATAGATGCAATTTAATTATTTTCTTTTTAAAAAGTAGTAATATATTATTATAATGCATTATCTTATTATAATTTAAATAATTAAATATTACTAAATATATATTAACTATATATTAACTATATATTAACTATTAATAAATTATTTAATTATTTAAATAGTTTTAACAATTCGAGTCGATTTTTCGAGTCGAGTTTCGATTTTAACTCTAGAAATTAACTCGACTCGACTCGATTTTCGATTTCAACTTTAGAAATCGACTTGTCAAGACTTTCGAGTTGAATTGACTCGAATCGCCAAAATTCGAATCAATTAATCAACTCGAACTCGATTAATCAATTCGACGCGATTAGTCTAATTTGTTAGTTTAATAATTGTCTAGTTTGCAAAAGTATTTAAAAAAATCTTCTCAATAGTAAATATTAACTTACAACAGAAACTTAAAAAAAAAGCGCTAAATAACTGAAAAAACGTTAATAAACTATATTAACAATATTGTTGTCAATATCTGTCTAAAACTAATATAATAAATTAGTTAACAATTTTGATAAAATAAATGTCTGATACAAAAATTCAAATACTTGAAATCTGCGTCGATACGTTTAAACAAAAACAAAAAAAATAGTAATTAATAGCGTTTAGCAATTAGTACAATAAATCAAACAATAAAAACTGCTTGTCTTCGAAATTAATATTAAAGCTATTAATTAATATAAAAAGAAAGACAATTGTTGTAAATACAAAGTAAGCAAAACAACTAATTATATAGTATAATTATAATTAATAATCAAATTAGAAACAAATACTAGCTAGACAGATTCTAACTAATATAAATTCTAACTAATAACAACTAACTAGACAATACTTGTATCGACAACTAATTAGACAATACTTATATTAATACAATATTCATTACTTTATTATTTAATTAAAGCTTAATTTCAATTAACAATTAAATTCTTATAATTGTTACAAATATTTTTATTTGCTCTTTTGTAACAATTTATATTATTATAATATTTTAAAGTTTAAAGATATTGTTAAGAACTAAAAAATATAACAAAATTATTTGTATATTAAAATTAAAGTTAGCTTGTTCTTTTTCCCGATAAAATTATTAAAATTAATTATTTTAATATTATTTACAAAAATATAATATATAATATAATTAAATATTGTATTAAAGCTTAGTTAATTTAATTTTTATTAAATTGTTAATAAATTAATTTAAGATCTTAATAATTATTTTAATAAATACAATAAATATATTACAAATTTTAATAAACTTGTAAACAAAAATTCCAAAATAAATTATAAAGATTTTAACTAAATATTTAACAACTTTTTAATAAAATTTATTACAATAATTGCATTACTTAACTTTAATCAAAAAATTTAGAAATTTTATTTTATTAAATATTTGTCTAATAGATTGCAACAATCTTGTATTATTATATAAAAAATCTAATATTTATAACTTTAATTAAGAAATATATTAAAAAAATTAAAAAAAAATTAATATTTAAATAAAGATAAAAAGACTTATTAATTATATAATATTTAATACAATATTTAACGCAACAATCGAAGCAATATTTTAACTTAAACTTGCATTATTAATTACGTTATTAATTGTATTATTAATTGCACTTTTAACAAATTTAATTATCGAAATAGTAAAAACTATATAATTTGTTTTTGTAACTAATTTAAAAAACTTAAAAACAAAATCAAAGATTAAAAACTTTGTTTTAGTTATTTTAAATTAAATTATTTATATAACAATATTAATTGTTTTTGCAAAAATAAATTTTCTATAATTTCAAAAGAAATTATTGTAATTTTTAAAAATATTAAAATAAAATTTATAAAATTAAAACTAAAGCTTTGTTAGAATTTTGTTGAAACTTATTTTAACAACAAGAAGTTAAATAGAAACAATAACTTTAATAATTGAAAAAATGTTTAGTTTTTAATAAAAGTTGTAACTAAAAACAATTATTAATTAGTCTCTATATATAAATTACTTAGTTCGAAGAGATTTGCAATTAACGAATAATAAAGCTTAATTTAACTAAAATATAAATAAATTAAGATATTTGTTCTATTCTTGATTAACAATCTATCTTTATTGTTAAAATCTATATTTTTAATAGCAAAATCAAAATTAAATTTCTTATAAATATCGAAGCATCAATTAAAAATCTTGTTAATAAAACTTTGTAATTTAATTTAAGTTCTTATTGATTAAATTAATATTATTAATAAAACTTCGCATAGTAGATAACAATTTCGCGCTCAATATTATATATACAACTTGTCTGAACTTTAGTTTTAACGTCTACAAAGAACAAATTTAATATTTAATTATTAATCTTAACAATTATAATATTCTTAAAAATTAATTTGATATAAGTTTTATTAATTTAAGATTTATTATAAAACTTGCAATCTAAAGTTTAGTTTTAACTATTATATAATTAATTGCAATTATAACAAGAAAATAGTTAAAATTTACAATAAAAAAGTTAAGAAAACTTTTAAAGAGTATCTTTTAAAATCGATTAATTATAAAGATATTAAAAAGATATTTGTTGCTATTTTTATTATTATAATAGTTAAAAAAGACAATTAAATTGTAATTATATAATTATAACACTTTGCAATATTGAAGCAATTTAAGAAGAAAAGTATTTTTTGTTTAAATAATATTTATATTAACAATATTACTAATATTATAGCAAGCAATTACAACCAAGTCTTTATTAAAATAAACTAAATATTGCTTATTAAAGAACAATTTAAGTCTTGTATTCTTGTTGTTTATTATAATAAATAACTTTATTAATAAAAAATTTAAATTGCAAATAAGTTGTCTTTGTATTGTTTAATTAATTAATTAATTAATTAAATTTAATTTTAAGAGTTAAAAAATTATATTAAAGAGTTTACAATGACTTTAAAAAATAGTTTTAAATAATAAAAATTTATATTAATAATATATTTAGAAAGAAATTTATTTAACGCAATTAAACAAACTTTGTTTTGCTTATACTAATATAGATTAATTGTTAAATCGGATTTCGATTCCAACTATTGAAATCGACTCGATTCGACAATTTCAACATTAGAAATCGATTTAAAACTCCAATTAATTTCTACTTTTTTAAAATTAACTCGATTCAACTTGAGTCGATTTTCGATTTTAATATTAGAAATTGAATCGAATTGTTAAGAAATTGAAAATAACTAAAAATAATATAAAATAAGTTTAAATTTAGATTTTTTGTTTTATAGATAATATATTATAGTAATGCATTATAATAATACAATTATAAAAAAATATTTCTAATATACTTATGATTGATTAAGTTTAATTAATTAACTATTTTTATCAAATTATTACTAAAAATAATAATTCGAATCAATTTTCGAATCGAACTTCGATTTCAACTTTAGAAAAGAATCGACTTCGAATTTCGATGTTAGCTTTAGAAATCGATTTAATTTTTCGATTTCAACTTTAGAAATTAATTCGATTCAATCTAATTCGATTAATCGACTCGAACTCGATTAATCGATCCGACTTATACTAATAGTTAAAAAATCCAAAAAAATCTTTATATATATATAAACTATCGAATTTTTAACACTTTTATTATTAACAATCGCAATATTTTGTTGTTAATTCGAGATACTTTTATTAAATTGTATATTGCTAAGTTCTATATTAAATTTAATATTTTTGCAATTTTTAATAAGATTTGTATACGTAAAGACAATAAATACAAAATTAGTTTTATTATATATTATAATCTTTTTAAATATATAGTTATACTCTTTAACTTATATAATACAGTAAATATTTTTTAGATTTTTATTAACAAAATTCTTCGCAAGTATTTAGACATAATTTGTATTATTTATTTATATAACATTTTTATTTATAGCAATATTTAGAAGAAATATATTAAATACATTAAATTGATTTTAATTAAACTTAAAAAAATTTAAATAAAATTTAAATATTAAGAAATATAAGTTTGATATTATTTAAATCAAATATTTTAATTTAATTATTATTATTTTTTTTTAAAAATAAATTTAAAGAAAGTTAAAATTATATAAAATTAAAAGTTTTTCAAATTATTAAAAGACGCTTAGATTTTTTCCAAAATTTGTTAAATTTTATTGTTGCTTTATCTATAATTACTTGTTTTTGATTAAATTACTTATTGTATTAATTAAATATAATAATAATATTTACTTTTTTTAACAATTTAATAATTACAAAGATAGAATATTTAAAACTTTTAAAAAAGCTTTTATTATAAAGTTTATTCTTTATTACTTTAGTTTAAATATAAAAAGTTAAATAGAAATTTATATCTTTAATTTTGTTGTAACAACAATTTTGTCTTAGCAAAATATAAAAAAAAATGTACTTTATTATTAATTTATTAAAATAAATATTATTAACAAAATATAATTACAAAATTTATAACAAGAAATTGCTTGCTATTGTTTGTGTTTTTGGAAAATAATATTTAAAGTATATTAATATTTCGATTAAAGATTAATTTGAGTTTTTAATAATTATAAGAATTTAGAGTATTTTATAACTATTAAGCAATTAAATTGTTGCTAAGTTTGTTAAGTAAATTTTTTATTTTTATTTAACTTTTTTATTATATATTGTTTTAATATTTAAAATACAAAGTCTAATAGTTTTATACAATATTCGCAAAATATATTTAATTATAATATTTGTTTACAATTTTAACAATAAATAATACTTAAGAAAACAATTTAAATTTTAGAATAATTTGTACAATTATATTAATTTCTCTCTTGTTAAATAAACTTAAAAAATTGCTTATATTTATAGTAACTTAAATATATAATTTAGTCTCTAATAATATAGATACTAATATATCGAAAAAAGTATTTACAAATAATAACAATAAATAGAAATTATTTAATACAACGTTTGTTAATAACTATCTCTTAAATACAAAACTTAAAATTTTTATTATTTAAAATAATTCTATACAACACATTTATATAATATAATTTTATAACATAAATTTTCAAATAATTGTTAAAGTTAAAGTAAACAATAAATATCGTATTTTATTTACGCTAATTAAAAAAAAAAATTATTTAAAATTAGATAAATACAAAATTATTAACTATATTTTTTATTTCAAAGATTGTTTTTTTGTTTTTAACAATAAGCAATTGCGCATTATTATTATTTAATATTTGTATAAAGTGTTATTAATAAATTATTTAAACAAAATTAATATTTACGAATTACTTAATTAATATTATTATTAATTGCGTATAATTAAATTAATTAAAAAATATATTAAAGTCTATTATTTAATATTTATACAAACAAATTAAAATATTTCGCAAAATTAAGAAACAATTGCTTAAGTTATTCTTTATTTTTAACTAATATTAGTAAAATATTAATTGCAACTTTATTATCTTTTTGCTAAAATATTATTGTATAGATTGTTTGTATCAAAATATTTTAATTGTAATAAATAAATTTTCAAAGAAAAAAAGTTTATAACGTTAAACTTTTTAAAAGTATTAATTGTTATAAAAGTCTTTATTTATTATATTTGACAAGAAGAAAACAATTTAATCTTTATTGTTTCTAATAAAGATATTTGATTTGTATTTGTCTTCTAAAAGCGTCTATATAATTGTATAAATATTATATTTAAGTTTTTTATATTTTATTATCCGAAAATTGATAAATAAATTAAAAATGTTAACGCAATACTTAAATAATATTTAAAATTTTATATTAACTACAATTAAAATAACTAATTTAATTTCTTATTTATAATTAAGTTTAAAATTAACAATTATTAAAGCAATTTTAGGAATTTATATTATTCTTTGCTATTAAAGATTATAATCTATAATTAAACTTAAAGTTATTCAAAACTATTTTATTAAATATTATTATATATATTTGTAAAGAATTAAATAATTATTTCGACAAACTTAATATCTCTAAAAAGTTCTTATATACAAAGTTGCAATAAATTTAAGTAAAACAAATTAAATACGTTAATTGCTATTGTTATTTAATTTTTAAATTTTGCAAAAACAATTAAATAGTTGTAACGCTATAGTGTTAGCAACGCGCTAGCGTTCCAGAGTATAGCAAAGCATATAATTTCGAGTGCCTATAGAAGTTTCAAATAGCTCAATACTTCTTTTTAATTAGATAGCAAAAAATAGACTTATATATCATAATAAGTATTAGATAAAAAGAAAGCTTGTTTCTTGTTGTTCTTTAATAATTAGTTCTACTACTATTTATTCTATATAATTAAGATATAATAATACAAGTTTATTATATTTTATATATTTTATATCTTAGTATATTAACAAAAAGCAAATATATTTGTATTTTACAATTCTAATTGTTTTATCTTTTAAAGAGAAAAACTCGAAATATAATAGTATTGTATCAAATTATAGCAATTTAAGTTATAATAACTATTCGACTACTAAATTAAAGTTCAAAGAATTTAATATTTTTTAAAACAACAATTGTTTACAAAATATTAACAAAGATAATTGCTATTAATATAATAATAGTAAAGTAGATAATTTAGCTACAATTAAAACTTCGACTTTATATTAACAAATAGAAATCTTAATAGCAAAGATTTAAAATCTACAAAATACTTAACAAACTTAAATTATAGTAATCGAAGAAACAAACTTTTAAGTTTTTTAGTTTGTTGTTGTATTGCTATTAATAATATTTAAGTTCTTAAAATCTAAAAAGCTAAAATTATATAAGAGTTCAAATATAAATAAATATATTATTTAATTTTGAAAAATTAATATTAATATAATACAATTTTTAACGTACTTTATTACAAATAAGAACAAAATTCTCTATTGTATACTATTTTTGAAAAACAATATTACTATTTAATAATATTTAAGAACAAGCAATAGCACTAAACTAAAAAGCAAATTTTTTAAAAAGTTTAATTTTTTTTTGTTAAATTTGATAATTAATTTTGCTAATTGTTCTTTTCTTATCTATAAATAATAAAAGATTGCTAGACAAAAATCAAATTTAAAAATAACTATCTTTAAAAGATATTTAAATAAGCTAGAGACTTATCTATTATTGCTTTTAGAAAAATATAGAATCTATATATTTTTAACTAAATTTAAGTCGAATTTAAAAGTACAAATTCTCGATATGAATAGTATATCGAATATTTGTAATAAACTTCTAATTATAACTATTATATAAAAACAAATACTAAATTGTATTTGCAAAACAAGTATAAGTAGTTTCGAAAATTAACAAATTACAAAAAGTTCTAATATTTTTTTAAACAAATTTTATTAAAATTGTTGCTCAAACAATATTAACAAGTTTATTAAAAACAAAAAATTCTATATTTTCAAGAATTTATCGATATTGTATAAGCAAATTTATAAGATTAATAACACAAACTATTTAAGTTATATCAAATATTTTAAATACTATAAAAAGAGATATTACAAAACCAAATATTTTAATAAGTACAAATAGAACAAATCTATTGCTGCTATTGTTACTATAATAGATAGAAGAAAAATTAAGCTTTATCAATATTTTGCAAACAAAACAAAAAAAACAAATAAAAACAATAAATTTGATTTTAGTAAAAAATTAAATTAAATTTTTTGATAACAAATATTAAATTACAAATCTAGTTAATTTAAAAGCTAAAATAAATATTATTAACTATATCTATATAGTGCAATAGAAATTGAAATCTATATTTGCTATTTTATTAATATTAATTTTTTTAAATAATAATAATTGTTTTTGTTACAATATCTATAAGTTAATTTACTATTTAATTGATTTATAAAATTAATATTAAGAATATATTATTTTATTCTACTTAATAGAATATATAGACTCTTATCTTATATTAGATATATTAATATTGTTTAAACAAGATATATTAATTAATTCGAAAACACAAAGTTGACAATTTAAAATCGCAAATAAAAAATAAAAAATAGTTAATTTTAAACAATTTATTTTAGATCTTATTAAGTATAGTATAATCTATACAGTTATTTGCAATAATATTATAAACATATTAAACAAAAAATTGACAAAATTTAAGATTTTTAAGAAATCAAGAAATCTAGAAGATATCTATAATAATAAATTGACTAGAATTCTATTAAAATTAAAAAAAAAAAACTATATTATTAAGTTTTAGAACAATAAAAAGTTATTGTTTATATTTTTTTATAATTTTTTACAAAATAAGCTAGCAATACTTCGACAATATTTTAATAATATATTAGTTAAAAATTAAATTAAATATTTAGTTTTGTCTATAAATATCTCTATTCTATTTGTATTAAAATCGAACAATAAATTATATCTATATATTAATTATAGAAATCTAAATACAATTACTATTAAAAATTGTTATCTATTGTTTCTAATTATAAAAACGCTAGATTGTCTATACAAAGCAAAGTATTTTACTATCTTAAATCTAAAAAATATCTATTACTATATTTGTATTAAACGCAATAATAAGTAGAAGACAATATTTTGTATATACTATAAATATTTCGAGTATCAAATTATATTATTTAAACTAACAAATATATTTGCAATTTTCTAGATTTATAAATAAAATATTGCAAGAGCTAATCGATATAATTTGTATAATCTATATAAATAATATATTTGTATATAGCAATAATTTAATAAAATATTAATATTATATTAAATAAATACTAAAACATTTTTACAAATATTTGCTATATATTAATTTAAAAAAATATTAATCCAATATTACAAAGATTAAATTTCTAAACTTTATTATATCTTTAAAAGATATATAAATAAATTTGAAAAAATAAAACAATTAAAAAATAGTCTAAATCGAAAACTTATTGCAAGCTTTAAATATTTTTAAACTTTGCAAACTTTTATAAATACTTTATATATTACTATTCGAAAAGAGTTATTTCTTTTACTAATTTGTTAAAAAAAAAAAAAAAAAAAATATAGCTCTTTTGTTTAATCGAATAAAGTAGAGCAAATGTTTTATTAACTTTGCAATATTTTTATATTAGCTTTACTATTTTATTACTACAATTTAAACAAGAAGATTAGAGTAAAGATTAATATATCTAATTTTGCAATCGCAAATATTCTAAATTAATAAAATAACAATAGATATTAATATTTAATAATATTTTAATTGCAAAAAATAATTTTAACAAAATAGAATTATAAGATATACAATTAGAAATTGCTAGCTATTGTAGTTGCTTTTAAGCAATAAAAATACTATCTAAAAAGCAATATTTATTCTATTGAAATATAATTAAAATATAATAATTTTAGAAAATTTATAGATTAAAAGAAGCTAAACTTAAAATAAATTTGCTAGATATTAAAGTTAATTATCTATAATTTTGAAATTTTCTATTATTTAAATAAAAAAATTCGACAAATAAATTGTTAAAATACTTCAATTATAAAAAGATTTTGTTGTTAAATACAAGATTGCTATTAATATTGCAAAACAAACTAGTATTGTTGTTTAACAAAAATTAATTAATACAAAGCAAACAAAAGATATTAAATAATTTAATTTTTGTATTTTAAAATAAGCTAATATTGTTGTTTAATAAAAAATTGTTAATACAAAGCAAACAAAAGATATTAAGTAATTTAATTTTTGTATTATAATTAGTAAAAATATCTACTAGTAACGCGAAGATTTTGCAATTATAAAGTAGAAAAAAAGTTTTTAAAAAACTAGTATCTCTATTTTAACTAATTAATATATAAATTATTATTTTAAGAAAAATAATTAGAAATATATTAGAAAAATTGTATAAATTTTTTTAGAAATTAATAAGATTCTTAATAAAGAATCTTTAAATTAAAAAAATTTAAGTTAAAAAAATTTAAATTTAAATTAAAATCAAAATATTGTTTTATTGCAAACAAAAGATATAAACTCTAAATTAAAAAAATCTTGTTAAATATAACAAACTGCTCTATATTTTAAAAAATATAGTTATTAGAAAAAAATTAATTTGCAAAAATTATAATAATTTTTTAATAAAACATTTTAGAATCGAGAAAATTTTAAATTTATTTTAGAGAAAGTATTTCTAATTTGTTTGCACTAAATAGATAAAAATATATATTAAAATATATAATATTTATTAATATATTAAAGTTTCTTATTATAAATTATATAATAAGTTTCGATTCTTATTTGTTACAAAAAATTATAAAAGAAAATTATTATAAATTTTATAACAAACTTGTTGTCGAACAAATATTATTAAATTGTATATAATTCGATTTTTGTAATAGTCGATTGCTATACAAAAATAATTAAATATATATTTGTAATTATTAGAATTAATATTGCAAAACTAGTAAAAGTATTTTTTGATAAAATTGTTTTATATTTCGAAATATTAACTAATATAGTAAGTAATAGAAAATCTATCTTTACTAGTATTTTTTGATTTACTATATATTTTTATATATAAATTAAAAAACAATTAAGTATTATTTTTTATTTTTAGACAAATAGTTTAATTTAATAATAAAATTAAACTCTTAAGTTCTATTTTTGTACTTATACTAATACTAAACAAAAAAAGTAGACAAATCTATTATTAATAGCAAAATTTGTCTACAATAATAACTATTATATTTTAGTTAAAACTTTGTTGTTTTATTTAATTTACAATTATTATTCGTAGATCTACTATAAAGTTAAAAATAATTTTATTAAAAAAAAATACTATTAATACAAAAATATATAAAATAGTTTTATAATTTATAAACAACTTTAACAAAATATCTTAAAAACATTATTATACAACAAACCAAATACTATTATAGAAAATATTAGTCGAAGAGTTTTGTTGTAGAAAAATTAATTATATTTTTAATTAGAAATTGAAAATAAAAAATATTTAGCAAAAAAATATTATACAAGTATATTAAATTGTTTAGAATTGAAAATAAATAAAATACAAATTTATTGTTTTATTTTATTTAATATCTATCGAATTTATAATACTTTTTATATTTTATTTCTAGAGTTATATTTGTATTGCGCTAACAATAAATAGACAAAACAAATATTGCAAACTTCGAAACTTATTAACAACAAAATTTAATAAAAAATAAAAGAAATTTTAGATAGAACTAAATTCAAAAAACAAATATAATATAAGATTAAATAAATAAATTAAGACAAGAAATACAATTAATAGTTAAAAAAAGAATCTTTAAATAATATCGATAAATTGCAAAAAAAGTTTAAAAAACAAATATATAGCAAACAAAAGCAAAAAAGATAGCGCAATATATATTGCAACAACAATAATTATATTAACAATAATTTACTTAATAAAATATTGGACAATTATTATTGTATTGTTGTTGTATAATTAAATTATAAAGAAAAATTTCTTTATTTTGTTATACAAGATATTAAAAATAATAGACTCTTAATATAGATATTGAAAACAAAGTTCGAAAATATAGTTATTTTATTATTATTTGTTAGTCGATAATATATTATAGCAACTTAGTAAGTTCTTAATATTTTATTAAATTTGTTTTAGAACAATTAGAGACAATTTTTAAATTTATTTAAGAATAAATTGTCGAATTTTTTAAAATTAACTATAGATAAGTTTTGGAAATTGTTCGAAGTACTTATATTTTTTTAAGAAAAACAAATTGCAAAAAAAAAAATTGTATAATTTTTTTTGTTTTTGTTACAAATTTGTTCTAGTTATTTATATATATTTTCATTTTTTTTATTTTTTAAAAATATATAAACAAACAAAGTACAAACAAAATTAAAATAAAAACTTACTATATTTTTATTTAACAATTTTGTTAACAACTTAAAGTTGCTAAAAGATTGAATTATAAAATTATAAAATTTTGCAAAAGAATTCTTCGAATTTGTTCTATTTAAATTACTAATAAGTTTAGAAACAAATTATTTTAATTTTGTTTTTTTAATTTCTATCAATAATTTGTTTT
>JAABUL010005789.1_pt1 | contig 14946 bp, 23 predicted proteins | sample 5559151 | NCBI WGS metagenome assembly JAABUL01 (sample SAMN10711876, study PRJNA513368) | rock metagenome | isolation source: Antarctica rocks | place: Antarctica: Victoria Land, Pudding Butte sud | reverse complement strand
CCCCCCGCGGAGATTCTCTCTGGCCTGGTTCAGAGCAATGTCAGTGATATAGGTGTGCCGGAAGCATACTGCGCGAGAACTGCGCCTGAAATAGCCGGGCGACACGATGTGCAGCGTGTCTGGCAGCGCAGGTGGCCGCCGCGAATGGTGGACCGCATGGCGGATTTCTTGGCGGTGCGGCAAGGGGCGGCTGCACTGCCATAAGCAAGAGCAAGAGCACTGCAAGGGCTCACCAGCGCGTGGGCTGGCGCACGATGAGCGACGGCATACCTGAACATTGAGCAGCTACATTGAAATGAATTGTCCAGTTCAGGCTGGTACGAGTTTAGAGCTAATTCACCCCCAACACTGGTTGATTCACAGCAGCTTCGCGACAGCGCCCCTCCCCGTCAGGGAGGATGCGTTTGGCTGCGCAGCTGACGTTTGCACTTGTACGAGGTCGAGGCGACGAGGAAAACAGACAGTTCTGTTGAAATAACAAGCGCACTACGATCAGCGCGCAGCAGAAACTGTGCGGGTGAGCCGATTGTCGACGGCTGCGCAGTCTCGAACCACCCGGCGAACAAACAGAAGTCATGGGTGTGCAGGGTGAGAAAGCTCGCCAGAGCTGCTGGTGCTTCACCAAGACCGGCAGGTACGCTGTGGGAACGCTGCATGCCTTGGCAAGGAGACGGCACTGTCACGCCTGGATCTTTCCACAAGCACGGTCAGCAAGGACTGGGTTCTCCGCCTTTGGCTGCCAGTCGAAGCTGACCAGTCCTGTTCTGTATTTGAAGGCAACTGGCACCGGTCAGGGCGACGCGATGCCACTCAAGTAAGTCCTGCTTGCACTCGCGTGAGAATCGCCTCACCAACCGTAACATGCCGCAACGAGCAGCGACTGAGCGTATGTCCTTCACTTTACACTTCGCTTTTTACTGCAGTGTGGGATGAGAACCAGGCGTTCTCGAAGCGCGTTCACACCATCGAGACCCAGATCAAGGGCCTGAAGAAGGCGGCAGACAGTGCGCTCCGCCCGGCTCCCCCTGTTTGTTCGCTTGATTCTGCTCCTCCTGTTGACAACCCTCACAATCGAACAGAATACATCGGTAACTGCCCAAAATTTCAAGTGCTGTAGACCAGATGGCTGGCGATGCTGGTGTGGTACTGTCCACTTGCGCTGGTCATCTGCTGCGAAACCCGGCTCAGTTGCACACACTGAGCTGGGATATCACTTTGCCTATTGTGCAGCCCTGATCACGCACTCGGAGAAGGTCCTGTCCAGCCCGCTGCCTCAGGTGCCGCATCCTCACTTTGCCGCAGCCTGTTGTTCACTGTGCCGCCGCCTGTCACACGCCTTTCTGCCATGCTGTGCTGGTGCTGAATCGTGCTGGTGCTGAACAGAGATCTGGTCATTGCCGCCACAGGACTATGCGCAGAGCGAGACCGGCGCCATGCACCCTGTTGTCGGCACTGGCAACCCGCTCATCACGGCCGGCCAGCTGCCGCGCACAAGGGTACGCTGTTTCCATGAGCAAGCACGCGCAGCATGACGGAAAGCGCACTCTTGACTGTAGGCAGCTCAAATTGATGTTTGGCCGGTGGCTGACCCCGCGAAGTTGTGTGGCTGCCGCAGAGCATGGAGCTGCAGTCGTCGGTGTTCGACCCCATCGCCCAGTGGCAGACGGAGCACACCCGCCTCAAGGTGCCTCTCTACCGCTCACTGCATCACAACGCTTCACCTTATGAAAGTGCTGCTGCGCCTTGCCAACCTTTCCAAACCGCGGGGAAGACGACTGAGCACCATCTGTGCACATATCATCTGCATCATCTATCATCTGCCGGCAGCACTTGTGGCCGCTTATGACCGAAGCTCACGAAAGCATACGTTCTATGCTCACGGCCGCCGCATATCAAGTGCAGATGCGCGGGTCTTGGCGCTTGCCACAGAGGGTGCGCTTTGACGCTGTGAATTTCACCACAGGGCCGCATGACGGAGCTGGACAAGGCGAGCCTGCGGCTGGACGAGGCGCGCCGCAAGCATTACAAGGGCGCGGAGAAGGACCTCAAGGTAACGCACCACTGAGGAGTTTCATCCTGAGGAGTGCCGCAAGGTACCGCGCCATCTGCGGCAGACCGCAACCGTGCGGCAGTGCAATCGTGTCCCACTCAACCTGTCAGCGCCGTGTTGCGCAGGAGAACGTGATGAAGACCGACAACGTGTCGGCGCACCGACAGACCGAGAGCGAGGATCCGGTGCTGACAGGTGCGGGGCCTTGCAACGCGCAGAACGAACATCTGACACCGCCTGTGACACACGGCTGAGGGCTGTGCGAGCTGCAAAAGACACAGCGACAAAGCACTCTGCTTAGTACGTTTTGGCCAGCCGTGGCGGGGTTCATGGATCCTCTGCTTGCTGCTGTCGCGTCTTAAGGCCCCTTGCCTGTGCGGGCTCTCGCACATTGTTACCCGCCGACCCCTTATGATCGCTTATGCAATCTGTCACGCCTAATCCCTACATGGCTGCACTCATGGGTTTGCCTCATCGCCTGCCCAGCCATGGGTTTAGGTTAGACCCTAAAGCCAAGCCATGCGTCCTGGCCCCCTGGACGCCACTCCGTGCAGGCGTGCACATGTCGCCTCGGGAGCTGGAGATGGAGACGTAGTAGGATCCTTGCCCGGCAGGTTGAACCCCCAACATGAATCCCAACCCCTGAACTTCAGGACCCTGCAGGTGCGCGGGCGGCGTTCCAGCTGCTGGCGCAGCAGGTGCACGAGGAGCTGTTGCCAAGTTCTCAGCAGGACTGAAACGGAAGCCTAAACTCTGAGTCCCAAACCCTGCAGGCGCAAGGTCGGCGTTCCAGCTGCTGGAGCAGCAGGTGCACGAGGAGCTCTGGCAGCACGCGCAGCACGCCCGCGGCGTGCAGGTGACCCCTTTCCTTTCCTTTCCTTTCCTTTCCTTTCCTTTCCTTTCCTTTCCTTTCCTTTCCTTTCCCGTGAGTCTCGACCAGAGCTCACCAAAGTCGTCCGGCATCAGAGCTCTCCCGGCTGCGAAGGCACCGCCACCATTGCGGCGGCCTGAGCTGCTGCGAGGCGGCTTGCGCGGGGACAAGAGATGCGGCCTGCCATTGCAACTTATATGTGTGCTGAGAGGGTCAGCTCTCAGCATCGAGAAGGTCGAACCCGGTTGCCCATGACGGCCGGCAGGCTTTTGCCGACGCGCCTGTCAGTAAGATCTGTAAAAATAAAATGTTTAGCGTAACATGAAAAAGGCTTTGTAAAAACAGTTCCTTGCCGCGCTTACGCACATCACGAAGGCCATGCGGCTTCGGGGCGCGGTCCGACGTCACATCTCTTTTCGTCTTCGAAACAAAATTGTTTCACTCCTTTTGTCACTGCAGGTTCCTCGCGCTGCTTGGCGCGCAGACGGCAAGTCATGGGGCTGCAGGCGGCGGAGCTGAACGCCGACTCATGTTCGGCTTGTTATCTCCCTTTCGTGTTTGCCACGCAGACGTACATCACGAAGGCCATGGAGCTGCAGGCGGCGCGGCTGAACGACGCCGCGCACGTGCACTCTCAGCCCGCCGCCGGCGGCATGGGCGCCGGCGGCATGGGCGCCAGCGGCATGGCGGGCGCCATGGGTGGCGCGACTGGCAGCTTTGGCGGCGTGCCCGGCGCCCTGCACCCGGCCCCTGTGGGCGCTGCCACCGGCCCCAGCGGCGGCGTCATGCGCGCTTGAACCGATCGCGTCCGTCGGCAATCCAAGCAATCCAGGCGTGACTAGGATGGGCACGGCACACCGGCCGGCGCGCTAAGTCCAGAGATAGGGCCGTGTCTGTGTCGCGCTCAAGCGGACTGCAAAGGCTCCGTGATTGCAGCACCGCCTTTGTGCGAGGGGAGCGAGTCTGGGGGACAGCCTTGCATACTGCTTGAAGACTTGCCATCTGACTTCATTGCGCCGGTAACCACTTGTTGTGGCGGCACGCTTTACTGACGTCGTCAGATATCCTTCTGGTGTGTTTGTCTCATTTATGATAGCTGCAAAGCAGTCGTGAGCCCGTTGACCATCGTTACAGCTCATTTTAATCATTACGTGAACCATGTAGATAGTGACTATTGACAGTCGCAGGACGAGCAACACACTGGTCACTTACTCCTCCGGCCAACCAAGACAGCAATGGGTGCCATGGCATAACAGATGATGTACCATGCAGGTGCAGGCCAGCAGTTGCCGCTGTAGCATCAGCGGCAGCGGCTCAACTGCAGCAGCTGGCTGACCACGTACACTGACAGCAGATACTGAAACCAATGAAACGTGCGATATCAACTCACAAAGGATAGCTAAAGAATGGCTTGCCCCAAAATCAGGTCGATGCACAGAGAGTTTCGTGATTTCGGATTCGGCAGATTGCCGTGAGACGCTGCGCAGCTTGAAATTTACTGGCCAAAGAGCGACACTGCTGAACCCCCCGTTTCAACAGCAGCACCTGCTCCCGCGCAGCCGCCACCGTGCTGTCCCGATGAAGGCTCACCCGGCGCGGGAGACGGGCATGGCGGCGGCGGTGCAAGGCGGCGGCGATTCCCGTCTGCCAGCTGCGTGCGCAGCCGCGAGCCGCGGGCGCACTCCCTCACCCAGGCCTGCGCTCACGCTACATGGTTTGCATACGGTGTATACACCGTCATGTCGTTCACAGGTACACAAGCACAAAATCGGGCAATACACCTGGCACCAAGACGCCGATGCTGCGACATGCTCCCTACTCGGCGCCTGCGTCGCGAGCGTACCATGCAGTTTGTTTTCATGTTTGATACTGCATTGGGGCAGGCTTTCGCACACCACAGCACTGCGCCTTCTGGCCGCAGCCTCCGGCGGCAGCCATGTACGAGCACACATCGCTTCATTGTCGCTCTGCTGACTGGCAACGCTGTCCTTCCATGCGAAACTAGCCCAACAGGGACTTGGCAGGCTTTACAGCTCTTTACCAGCAATATATCTACAAGCCTTTTGGGGTGCCGCCGCACCTCCGTGGTGTGCTTCAGGGCGCCCTGCAGCTGCCGCGCATCGTTTTGCGCCGCCGTCAGCACCGCGCGCAGGCTGTCCCAATGCGCCGCAGCCTCGTCCAGCTGCGTCCAGAGAATGCGACACGTGTCAGGGGAAGGTCCTCGTCATGTCTGGGCGACTTCAGATGGCTTGGTTCGCATCCGGATATTGTGGCCTGCCTCAGAAACCAACGGGGAACAGAGCCGCTGACACCCTGTAGCGAGAGCTGAAAGGAAGGGGAGATTACAGGCGAGACGGCATTGCAAGGATCGCAAGGCCGATGCAGGATGTATGTGGAAGATACACGAGGCGCCAATGTGCTTTCAAATAGAATTCAACAGCCTGCGCGCAGATGTGACGCCTGGATTCTCGGGGCGTCAAGGCTCACACCTGCGCCATTATAAGGTGCGACTGCTGCATGCGGCGCTGGCGCACCCGCTGAGCCGACGCCCGGTTGGCCGCCCGCCTGCAGGTGTTGGGTGTCCGTACATGGTCAGGGCCCGGCGGAGAGCAAGCAGCCTCCCGTCTCAGCATGGTCAGGATTGAGACGCCTGCCGAGCCGATCATATCACAACAGCAGCCCTGAAAGTCGGGTTTCTGGTTCGCGCGGCACACCTGCGCAGTCGGCGGCGTTCCTCCTTGGAGAGGCTGGGGTCATCGGGATCACCGGTGTGGAGGATGGGGCGCCCCAGCTTGCGTGTGCCGATGGGCAGCGGTCCCGCCGGCCGCGGCTTGTCTGCGCCCCGCGTGCGCATCCGGCTGAGCGGTTGCTGCGGTGGCCCGCCGGCAGCGGCGGGGCTTTGCTCGTCAGACGCCGTCGCCGCCACGTCCCCGCCGCCGCTGCCGGAGTCCGGCGTGAATGCCGCCGGGAACGCCGCCGCCCGCGGGAAAGAGTTCACGGCCGCCGGCGGGCCGCCTGCCGGTGCTGGCGCAGCGGCCGCAGACAGCATGTGCTGAGAAAGCGGAACTGCGGCCGGCAGCGAGTGCGCGGCGAGGGAGGACGGCAGCAGATTGTGGCGCTGCTGCTGCAGCGGCGCCGGCCTGTAGCATAGACGCAGCACGTGGGCAATCAGCAGGACGCATCACGAGTGGAGGCCACAACCCCAAGCACCCGAACTTCGGAAGAAGCCGTGGAGGGAGCTGGCCGCAGCAGCACGACGAGGATCAGCCGTTCAAAGCGCACAAACATTTGCTGAGGGCAAGAATGAGCAGCTGCACATGAGGTCCAGGGTCTGGCACGATGTACCCAAGTCATCACTTTGAAAGTGCAAGTCCTGCATGCGGTGCATCCGGGCAGCGCGCTGACCAGTGCGAGGCGGACTCTGACGCTGGCGCCAGCAGCGGCATCGCGCCGCAGCTGGTGCGGTGCAGCTCGTCCACCTCCGATAGCAGGGCCTCCAGGTCGTACTCGGAAGCGGCGGATCCGCCGCTGGAACGCAGCACCGGGGCGCCTTGCGCCTGGGGCAGCGCCTTGCCACCCTTCGTCATGGCGACAATGCCGCTGCTTGGGACGTTTGTCGCGGCGTCCATGCCGCTGCTTGAGAGTGAGAGCGAAGGTGCCCAGCAGGGCAGCAGATCCTCACTGCTGGCTGGCTGCGCGCAGTGAGTGGCACGTCGGTGGGGGCATGGGGTCCTTGCACATGAGGTCCTCACTGCTGCGGCACCCCGTTTATTTCGCAACACTGCATCTGCACAAATACTAAGTATAAGTGCGCCGAGGCCCCTCGATTGAATGCGGTGGAAGTGGCTGAACTTGAATCGCCAAGCGGATGGCACAGGCCGACTTGGTTCACAAAGTAGCTACCGCACTAGATCGCACGCGCCGGGTGGGCCTATACGAGCCAGCATCTCGGAATAGGGCACGAATGTACCCTCCTGCGGTGCAGCGTTGGGCCTAGACATGCAGTACTGCGGGTGCAACGGCCACAAGTGCCTGCTGCAGCGTTTGGTAGGTTCCCGGATCCTGACGTCACAAACCGACTGATCGCAGGTGCAGCGCTTACATCTCCTCCCTACAGTCCCTCGAAGCCCAGCAATCGCAGTGAACCCACTGCGGCCGGAGCGCTGGCGGCTTGGAGGGTGTCTTGCCCGCTGGCCGTCCTACCCCCAAGCCGGAGCAGCAGGGTTGCTGAAGTCCACGCAGTCGGTTCCAGATACCAGAGACTGTTGCAATATCCATTTTAAAGGCGACCTGACACTGCAGCCGAGCTTGCCGCACGGTGCAGGTCGAATAGATTCCGTCTCCAACATGCACGCCGGCTGTTGGTACAATGCATCGCACGGCGCGAGGCCTCACCTGCTTTTGCGTTGGTCGCAAGCCTGTGAAACGGTTGCGGAGTTGCTTGCGCAAATATCCTTTGCAGCTGGTGTGCGGCTGGGGTTGACAGTATCTGACACTAGTCAAAGGAGGAAGTCACGGGACTGGAATACTAGGCATGCCTGGCAGGCGGCTCAAACGCGTACAGCAGCGCCGGTGCTGCAAGAAAATACCACGAGTGGTGGAACGCACGCGATTGGTCTTGTAGGGATTGAGTAAAAGCCGGAAAAGGCCATCTTGCGTGAATATCAGCGGTGCGAGGACCTGCGCGATGTGGCAAAACATCCGATTCTTGAGAAAATGCGTCAAAACATCTTCGATCGCCAGGCAATCCGCAGGTCGCCCGGTGTTTGCAAACCGAGTGTAAGGGATGGTTACAAAATGTTGCAGATATATCAATCTCTGCTGCGCGAACCTACGCAACTGCCCTGAGGCAGTCGAGTATCTGGTGCGCGAGTCATGCCCGTGACTACGGTACGGATCAGCAACCCTCAGCAACAGAGTGTAATGATGGTGGTGGTGCGAGCCATACCATGCTGCTCCGCCAAGCCGCGCAAAGCAGTTGTGCTTTTGCAGCGGGCGTTGCACAGCCGCTGTTTGTGAGCACACCCAGGTCTGTGTATACTGCAGTGCTTGCTTGCTTCAAGTTGCTTATAGCAGGCAGACGGAGCATGGGTCTAGGCGGAGGAGAGCAGCCAAACCCATGAGTGCAGGTGGCAGCTATGTTGGAATTAGGAGTGACTGATTGCATAACTTAATCATTGGCCGACGTACTTTCCGCTTTCCCAAATGCCAGATCGCACGAAGTCGCACAACGTCGCCGTCCTGGCATAAGGTGGCCCACATCTTCTGGCGCAACTGGGTCGTGTGCCAGGCACTCGCAGTGGCTACTGCAATGGCCGCGAACTTTGAGTGTCAACGCCTCAGCCCGACACCTCAGTCGCGGAGACGGACAAGGGCGCGGACACGCGGCACCCGCCGCTGCAGCTGTACGACTCGGTGGGCTTCGCCCAGCTAGGCGCCGGATTTAGCTCGGAGCTTGGGGAGTTCCTGCTTCACGGACAGGTCAGTGCGGGTTACATGACCTGCACTTTTGCATGGGACCGCAAAGCGACCGCCTCGCAGGCACAGCCGCGCCGCAGCTCACACCCAGCCAATCATGCGCACGAAAGCTGCTATGCAAGGGCGCAGCCCCGAACCTGTGCCATTTGGCGTTAACTGAGGCGTGTGGCGATCTGGCACAGGGTCGGGACCCCACGGACAATTACGAATCGCTGGCGTGCGGCAGCACCAACGCGTCTGATGCCGGATTTCTCCAATCCGTGGCTCAGGCGGTGGGTTGCCAGGCGTCCCAGGCCGCGGGCGCAACGCTCACCTTGAAAGCTGCGTTGGACAGGTGCGTTTGTTGTTTGCGTGCGCAGGCTCCGCGCCATTGTACACCAAGAATGTGATTTCACGCGTTATTTACACAGACTCGAGACAGCCTTCCGGACTGCATTCTGCCGCATCGCTTTGGGCTACCGACCAGACAGCAACTCATCACTGGTGCCTGCAGCAACTCAAACGATTGTCGGTCGAACCCTGCAGGCCGCTGCAGCCGCCGCATGCGCCAGCTTTGGACGCCGCGCCGGTCGGCCAGGCCCAGCTGCAGCAGCAGCAGCAGCAGCAGCAGCAGCCGCCCGAGTGGCCAGCTGCCAGTGGCGCCGATGCCGCCAGCCTGCCCTCTGAGACACCCTCCAGCCTCGACTCGCTGGTCTTTGACGCCGAGGCGGCGGGCGGTAGCCTGGCGACGCCAGGCGAATCCAGGTTCGGAAGCTCACCCCCTGCCAAGCGCGACTGCATTTGCTGGGGCGTTGCACGGCGCTGCTGCAGCCTGAGGCGGGACATTGTGCATAGCATACTGGGCGCCCTACTCCTTTACGAGATGCTTCAGCATCTGACGCAAAGCGCTGGTTGCTCCATACCAATGCACCTTGTTCCTGTGCCTCATATGTCTCTTCGGTCGTGTCTCTGCGGTCTTTGTCTTCTGCAGCACCCCTGACGCGGGCGCATTACTGATCAGACAATTGCAATGCAAGCGCCTCACGTGTCTCTGCGCCCTGCCTACAGCACTCTGACGCGGGCGCCCGCCAATTGTGGCAGCTGTAGCGACGCCGCGCCCTCCGGCGACACGCGCGGCTCGGGCGTCGCCGCCGCCAATGCCGTTTGCGGGCCGCGGCGCGCTTCCGCCGCCGCCAGCGGCTGCAGCGCGTCCCTGCTGCAGAGCGATCTCACGGCGACGGCGGCGCAGGCAGCTGCCAGCAACTCCGGCGTGCCGTCAAGGCCGCCCGAGGGCGAGCGCCGCATGAAGAGGTTTGTTCCCCCTCTGGCCTGTTTCCTGGGTGTCCCTCTCGCTTGAGCCGCTCTACGCCAGCTGTTCCAGGAATTGTCTCGTACTTTCAACGTCAGTCTGACCTTCCAACCATGAAGCAGCTCATGCTGGCACATGTGTTTGCATGCCCGCCATACGCCTGGTATACATAATGGTAGGGGCCATGCCAAATACTGCTTGCGCCTGCGAATGAACTCTGTGCTCGAGCCTGGACCGTGTGCTGTTGCCTCACTCCTGCAGGCGGCTGGCAAATCGAGAGTCCGCACAGCGTGTGCGTCAGCGGCGGCGGCTGCAGTTTGACGACATGCAGGCCAAGGTGCGTGGTCAAGATGTCTTGCCATTCCTCTTATATTTGTCAGGTTGCTGCTCAAAGTGCTGTTGAGGTTGCTGTTTGCTATGGAAGAGCAGCCCTCCACAGCCCTGTTGTTCACGCCGATTCGTGACGGAGGCAGCGGCGCCTATATCAGCGCGGGGTGCGTTGAAACCCGCAAATATGGCTGCGATGAGCTGCGTAATGTAATGCCGATTACATTCTGAATGCAACTGCTGTAATGCCGTGTCTTCATGTCTGCCCCAGCTTAAACTCCGCGATGGGCGACACGCATCGTTTGGTGGTGCGCATCACGCAGGCGGAGACGGACCGCAACTCCAGCTTCAATCATCTTTATCCATTTACTGTATGTGTCTTCCGCAGCTCACCTCCATGATGGGCGAAACCCAGCGCCTGGTCGCGCGCATCACGCAGGCGGAGGCGGACCGCAACGAGACGGCGGGACAGCTGGCGGCGCTGCAGGCGCAGCTGGCCGCGGAGCAGGCCGCCAAGGCGGAGCTGCAGGCGAGCCTGAAGGCGGACGCGGCGCGCCTTGGCCGGCAGGTGATGCAACTCCGTGATCCAGACCTCGCTTCTGTTCACCCCGGTGCTTGTTCGTCTCGTGGCTTGCACTGGTTGGTCTGCCTAAACCCTACTCTGTCAACACTGGGAGCCTGACTGGCTCTGCAGAGCAGCAGGAAACACAACGGAGACATGGGGCTGCAACCTGTAGGGGGGCGCCGGCACTGACTGCCTCGTGTCTCGACTATGCAGATGGCCGGGGCCGGCGCCGCTGGCGGCGGCACCGCGCAGACATCTGGCAGTGCCGCCTCCGTGAGCACCGCCCTGGCTTCTGTGAGCACCGCCCTGGCATCCGCGAGCACCGACTTTGCGGCGGGCTGGCGTGGCGCCGCGCCCTCGGGCCAGAGCCTCGGCCTTTCTCATGGCGGCGCCGCGGTGGCGGCAAATACGGCGGTGGCGCCGCCGCCGCTCGCGCCGCAGGGCGGCTTTGCGGCGGCGGTCATCAGCGGCTTCTCCGTCCAGTCCGGCTGCCCCAGCATGGCTGCCCAGTGGTGCGCGTCCCACGATCACATATTTCTCTCAGGGTCTGCGTGTCTTCCATTCTACAGGCGCTTCAATGGCGGCCTTGCCGGCGGCCTTGCCGAACGTCACCTGCCTGGCTGTGCTTGAGACCAGCACCTCGCTGTCACAGATGCAGCAGCGACCTTGGCTCACCTGGCCCCTGTTCTGTATGGCCCAGTCCATGGTGTACACCATCGTTTCGGTTATCTCAACAACCGAAATATGCGACACCGGGATGGCCCCTGGCACTGAGGGCCCTTTCCCACGCCGACGGCTGCTGTGCCAGCCAATGCACGCCCTGATGCGACCTCCAGCACCCTTGCTCTTAAGGCGCCTCGCCCCGGCACATGCAGGCGCGGCGTGGGCGGCGGCTACAGCACAGCGGTCACGAGCGTGCCGACAAACGCCGGGCCGCCGGTGCTGCAGCTGCGCAATCACAACTGCCGCATCGTGTCCAGCGGCCACGTCATGCCGCCGCCGCGCAACTCCGTCGCCCCTGGCGACGCAGCGCTGGCCGCCTCCGACCCCATGCACCCGCAGCGCCTGCGGCAGCGGGCCGCCGCGGCGGCCACGTCCGCGCACGCGCGGATTGCCGGCCAGATGTCGCAGCGGGCGGCAGCTGCAGCTGCGACCGCAGCGGTGACGGCAGTGGCGGCCATGCCGGTGCCGACGGCGCCGCCGACAGCAGGGAACATGCCGGCTGCCTCGCCCTTTGCGGCGTACAGCCTCACGCCCTTCGACTAGGCCGCCCCAGCGCCAATGGCGGCGCCGCCCTGGCGAGCCGAACAGGGTGCAACCACATGTGACACGAGACGCACTCAAGACGACAGGCGCCGAACGCATGACTCGAGACCCACCAAGCCAGTGTCGGCGCAGCAGCGGGGACCAGCCAGTCCGCAAATTCGGGCTCTACGACATGGTGACAGGGAATCGACGCTGCGCGAATGTAAGCGGGGGCGACGCTACGCCAGTGTATACAGCAGTCGCAGTGGCGGCCGCGTCAGTTTCGGGTCCCGCAGCAAGGAGATAGACACGGCAGCTGGCGGCCGTGCAGTCCAGCAAAACAGGCCTTCGGTGGGGCCGCGCTCCAATGGCGGCGGCCCGGTGGCCAGCGTCGCAAGTCGCTGGCCGCCGCCGCCGTTTGAGGTGTGTGGCAATGCCGCAAGCCGAGCCAGGATAGCACGACTCTGGGGCGGCGCAGTGAAGCATCTGCAAGGCGGGACGGACGCCTGGCTGCGGGGTGGCGGCGGCTTGGCGACGGGCAGCAGTTCGATGTGCCCGTCGCCGCCGCCGCCGCCCCTGTTGGCCAGCGCATGCCACGCCTGAGTGCGAGCAGGGACGGGCGCCGCTAGGGCAAGGCTGCTGAGCATTCGAAGGACAGTCCTGCAGTTCCGGGGCTGGGCCTGGTTCTGCGCAGGCAGCAAGGAGCGCAACTGCGCCATAAATGGCTGCGGACAGTAGGGCCCGACACTGCCCTCGGTGCGGTGCAGGCCACACAAGTGTGCTGGTACACGATGATCTCCTTTCGTTTAAGCAGCACCTAGGGGCGCGCCCTAGCGCCGGCGGACTCTTTGATATCTCTGCTGCAGCTGTTACTGGATGCAGCGCGCCATGTCTTCCTCTTGCGATTCAGCTGGGGCGTTGTTACTGGTGCATTGCCCTTGCCGTCAGCAACCATTCTTCCACTTGGGCAGTAGTACATTTGCCAGGCCTTTTTGTCCTCTGTTCTGTCGTTGTTCGGGCACCGCGGCAAGACAACCCTGCACCGAGTGTGTCAAGCGAACTTGAAGCGTGCCTGCGGCTTGATTTGTGCTTGCGTTGTTGTAAGGCTCGCAAGTAGTGTTGCAGAACAAGCACTTGCGTCGACAGATGCACTCGCCGTGAGACATTTGATGTGCACTCGTCGCGCCTTGCTGCATCGTATGCAATATGTGCATACAGCATTGCCGTGCCGTGCCGCGTTACAGGCACCTTTCAAGGCTTACACATACAAATAGCAGCGTCAGCGATGATACCAGATGTGTTCGGGGAGCTGCGATGGTGCAATGGGCAGCCAGATGTGGTGCATATCGCTGGGCGGTCTTGCTCTCGCCTTCCAATCCGGCAGGTCAGATGAAGCCAGATCTCGAGATTGGAAGATTGGCCACATGTGCTCGCCAAAGCCACAGAACCTCATAGTGGGCCACTCCGCGGCTCTGGAATCCCAGCTCCGGGAAGCTCTCTTTCCACCTTGCTGTGCACGTGCTGCAGGTAGACTGCAATCAATCGCCACCATTGAGGTACAACTTCTGTGCACTGCCGCAGTCGGGCGGCCAGCCTGGCAGCCGCAACTCGCACCTCCTCCAAGCAGCGGGCGCAGCTCGAGGAGACTCTGGCCCAGGCAAGTCGGAGTGCTGGGTAGCATGTGGATACAACGGGTCCTCATCTGGTCACAGGAAAGGCTGTTCTCGTGCACATCCTCTTGCACATGCTCTTGAGAGGCAGGGACTGACCACCAGGTTCCCTAGCTCATCCAGCTGAGTGGGGTCCGATGTCCTCACCGAAGTTCTCACCATCTTCTTTCTGGGCTGATTTTCGTGTTGCCGCCAGGCTCCGTTGACGCCAAACAATCAATTGCCTGCAGGTGGCAGGAAGACTCTTCAGCACCACCCTCCAGCTGTCTGCTGTCGCGGTGTCTGCTGCTGAATACGCAGAGGAGCGGCCGGATGCAGTGGCAAACGCAGTGGCAGTGTTGCAGCAGCAGCAGCAGCAGCAGCAGCAGCAGCAGCAGCAGCAGCAGCAGCAGCAGCAGCACACAGCGCAGGGGCAGCAGAAGCCCAGCAGTGCAGGGGGACTGTCTTTCATTGTCAGCTCAGCCGACGACTGGTGTTTCCGCCAGTCGAGCATCCCGGCCGCGCCGCAGGCCGCGCCGCCGTCGGCTGGCGGCATCTGCTTTGTCGTTGGCAACTCGTGTGAGTGGCAGCCGCCGCAGCCGGTCACCCTGCAGCAGCTGCCGCCGCAGCCACCTTCGCTGACGCTGCTGAGGTGCGCAGCATGTGCCTACAGGTCTCTCTCGAGGGATCATTCCTGGTTTCTTGGCGCTGCGTAGGTGCCTGGCTGCGTGCGCCTGCTGCGGCACCTTTGTGGAAGACGCTTATAAACCCTAACCTCATGCTGTCGCGTACACGAGCCAGCATGAAGGACCCTCCGCAGTGACTGTCATTATTACCTCTGCCGCCGTGGACGCAGGCCGCGCCTCATCAGCACCGGCCGCGAGGCAACATCGCCAGCGGCGGCGGTGTTGGCAGCGGCCGAGGCGGCGCTGCTGCTGCAGGAGACCGGGACCGCGACGGGCGCCGTCAAGCCGCAGATTCGGCGGTCACGCCGCGCTCGGGCCCGCGCTTCGGCGAAACATGGTGACGCGGCAGCGAGCGGCTGCGGAGGAGCGGCAGAGCATGCTTCATGCTCTGCCGTCGCCGGCCTGGCTCGGGCGGCGTCGCTCAGGAGCGAGCTGAGCAGCGGCGGCGCCATGAGCAGCGGCTGCAGCGGCGGCTGCAGCAATAGCGGCAGCAGCGCCGGCCTGACCAGGGTAAGCGGAAGCGGCAGCAGCACGCCGCCCACCTCGCCGTTTGCCGCCTTGAGCCAGGCGCCTTTTGGCGATGACTGACAGCTCTCCTACCGCATACCAGTGCACACGGATGCCATTTTCGTCGAAGCTTTCAGGGCAGGCCTGGTCAAGGTGCTGAAGGCGGGCAGCGTCACTGGGCTGTGGCAGTGATGTGTGCCCCCACTGGCCAAGCCCGACGGGCGCTACTAATCAGAGGCTGTCAGCTGCAGCCAAAGCCCCAGGCTGCTGCAGAGCTGCA
>JAABUL010005788.1_pt1 | contig 14949 bp, 4 predicted proteins | sample 5559151 | NCBI WGS metagenome assembly JAABUL01 (sample SAMN10711876, study PRJNA513368) | rock metagenome | isolation source: Antarctica rocks | place: Antarctica: Victoria Land, Pudding Butte sud | reverse complement strand
AATTTAGTTAATTAATATCGAAAATTTTATTTAAAAAATAAAGAAACTTATTTAGTATCTACGCAATAAGATATTTGTGTTACAACTCTAGCTTGTTACAGCCGGTATATATTCTACAGAGTAGTCTATAGCATATAGTACGATTATCTGCATGCTCGACAACTTGATAGACAAGCATTGCTCGACACACTAGTAAAAAAGTATTGCTCGACACGCTAGTAAACGAGTTCGATATATTCGACAACAAGCAAAGCAAGCAGAACTCGATATATTCGACAACAAATATAACAAACAAGAAAAATCTTTTTAGTATATATAGATCTTTTAGACACAACTCTTTTATAGATTGTATTCAATTTATCTATTAAGTTACTTTCTATTATAGATACAAGCTGCAATTTTTTGTTATTAAATAATTGCTTGTATTGTCTAAAAATATCTATAGATTTTTTCAACAATATTAATCTACTCTAATACTCTAGTTGTCTAGATAGCAATATAACACTTTAAATATTCTAAAAATATCTATATTAGATTAACGCGTCTCTATCTCAAGTACTAGTTTATTAGTATTATATTAACTATCGATTATAGAAAACAACAAAATTAGAATTAACAAGTCCAATATCTACTATAAAGACTATATCGATTTGAAAAACTAATTTATACAAATAGATATCTATTTTATTTTCTATTCTGTTTTAGCAGATCAGAAGACAATTTTTGTATCTATATTTTTTAGAAAAAGAGTTTAGTATTAATTTAAATTAAATTTACAAAAATATCTAGAGAATTATAACGAAAACTTTTATGCAATATTTACAAACTTTGACAATTTCAAAAGAGAGTTTCGAAGAATTTTTGAAATATTCAATAAAAAACAAATTGCAAAAAAAATAATTTAGTATCTAATTTAACAAATCTCTGCAACAAACTATATAGCTAGATTTCAAAAATATATCAATCTAATCGAATAAAACAATATTGTATTTATAACAATATTTCGACAAGATTTTAAGAACAATCTAAAAAACAAAATTATATATAATAGAAGAATTCTTAGCAATATATTCGATTTTATCGAAATAGCTATCGATCTCGACAACAAACTATAGAAAAAAACTATAGAAAAAAGATACAATTAATTTCGAGAAAAAGCAAAAATCTTTTTTGAATTAACAATCAAATATTAGTAGAGAGAATTTTGTTCTAATTAAAAATACAGTAATTTCGATTATTATAAATCTATATCTATAGAACTAAATTTTACTTAACAATATAAAAAAAAGAATTCTAGAGAAAAGCAAGATAATAAATTTCAAAAAATATGCTATTTATATAACAAATCGAACTATTTCGCAAAAGATTGTTAATTATAGAACTTAATAGATTGTCGACAAATTAATACTATATTAAAAGAGATATTTGATAGTCAAAACAATATCAAAAAACAAATCGATACAAAAATAGATATTTTTGAAACTAAATCGAACAACAACTACTATCTAATAGAAAATTCAAATCAATTACAGAAAATTCTAGATAGAATATTATCAAACAAAATATTTGTATCTATATAGAAAATTAATTAAATATTTAATAAAACTATAAAAATACAACAATCAGAAACACTATATCTTTATTTAATAACAGATTTAGACAACAAATATAACTAAAAGAACTTTTACAAATATCTAGACAATATTACAAATTATCTCGATATTTTAATTAGTTTATCAAAAAACAGAAAGATAAATTAAACTGTAAATAAATACAAGAAAGCGCTAGAAAACAATATTACTATAAAAAAAAAATTTCGATAAAATCAAACAACAACTAAGCAGTGTAAGTCTATTTCGAGAGAAAATAGAAAAAGCAAAGAAATATATAGTATTTAGTTAAATAGAATACTATAACAATTTATACTAAATTTATCTAAAAAACAAAGAAGAATCTAAATAATTTTTTAGAAAACTATCTATTTTTAAACAATAGCAGAAAGAAACTTAGTATAGACAGATATTTAAAGCAGAGATTGCAATATAAAAATAGAAAAAAGTTTAAATTTTTTGATAAAAAATATATTAGAAAAATGCAATATATTAGTTCAGCAGCAGCAACTAAATTTAACAATATATGTACAATATTTTATTATATTAGTTAAAATCAATAGCTATCAATTTATCGCAATAGTCGATTCTAATACAATAGATAATTTTATAATTAGAACTTTTGTTAAAAGAGAAAAGTACTCTACTTAAAAGAAATCTAATACTTACAATCTAATAGTTGTAGATAGAAATCTATTATTCGACAAAAATAAAAAAATAGATAAAAAAACGAAATTACTATCGATAGCTATTTAGCAATATTACAAAAAACTAATTTTTGATATAGTAGAAATAGCTATTTACAATATTGTTCTAGAAATATCTTGATTGAAACAGTACAATTTAGAAGTTGACTAAAATACACAAGTATTTAGATTTGCGCAATATAATTATATAATTTATATTCAATTTATATATTAATAGTATTTAATAGTAGATAAAAGAACAAATCGAAAATCGATTGCAAACAGTAAACTTGTATTTTTGCAAAAAAACAATCTAACAGAATTCGACTCGACAAATACTAACAAAGATTAGTTAAATTATAAAATTAGAATAAATAAATAAAATTACAAATTTTCTAAAAGTTTTGAACTATCTAATATAGCGAAAAAATCGCTAAAATACATATTACAAATATACAACAAATAGAAGTATTTATTTTAAAAAAAAAACAATAGAGACTTTTTCTAAATATTAACTGTAAAATTATAAAATTAGACTTAAATTAGATAAGCAGTCTATATTTAAATTTATATATATTCTATTCGAGAAAAAACTTGAAATACTTCGCGGATATCTAACAGAAAACAAAAAAAAAATTATTAAAAAATTTTAATTATAGACAGAATATCCGATTTTTTTTGTATTAAAAAAGAATAGAATTTTTTGTCTATATATTAATTATCGAAAACTAAACAATATTATAGTCAAAAATCGATACTTACTATTTAATATTAGCAAATTTCAGAATCGACTATTTGGAGCAAAATACTTTATTAAACTAAATTTACAAGAAATATATAATTAGATTAGAATAAAAATAGAGAAAAAGTAAAAAATAGTTTTTTGTATACAATATAGATTATACAAATATATAATAATACTATTTAAACTTACAAACGTTTTGACAATATATTAGAAAATAATTAATAATATACTACAACAATATCTGAATCGATTTGTTATAGTATACTTGAACAATATTATAATTTACTCAAAAATCTTGAAAAAACATATTAGTTATATTTTCAAAGTATTGAAATATCTGAATATAAAAAACTTATATTTTAAGTCAGAAAAATACAAATTCTATCGAGAGAAAATTGATTTTTTTGAATTTGTTGTTAAACAATATAAAATATATATAAATTTCGAGAAACTACAAGCAATTAGAGAATAGAAATTATCAACAAATATAAAAAAAATATAGTTTTTTCTGAATTTTATAAATTACAACAAGAAATTTATCAAAAACTATTTAGCAAACACAATATTACTAACAAATCTTACAAAAAAAAATATATTATAATTATAGAAATTTGCAGAAGAGAAATTATTTCAGAATTTTAAACTAGAATATTTAAAAAAATCAATATTAAAAATATACAATTTGCAATTACTAAATAGAATTGAAATCAATATATTAAATCTAGCTATCAATACATATTTTAGTTAGAAATATAAAAATATATAATATTCAATAATATATTTTTCGAGAAAATTCTTGTTAGTCGAACAAAACTATAATATCTACAATAAAAAACTACTTGCTATAGTAATTTTTTTGAAATTATAAAAAATATATATAGAAGAATTGTTAGAATTTACAATTTTTATAGATTACAAGAATTTTGTATATTTTACTACTACTAAGCAACTTAACAGAAAACAAGTACAATAGTCAAAGAAACTTAAACAATACAAATTCAAAATATAGTATATTTTAGACAAGAATAATAGCAAAACAAATATATTTAGCAGAAAAAATAATTATATAAAAACAAAAAAATTGTTTAAATACAATATACTCAAAATTAATAAAAACAAATTACTATTAGCAAACAAGTATAAACTAAATATTATATTACAGATACTTCGAGACAATATAGAAGAATTTTTAATAGAAAAAGAAAAACTTCAGATATCTATCGACAAAATTGACAAATATATAAAAGAGCACTATAACAAATTATTGCAAAAATATTCGAAAATAACTAAAAAATTTTAGTTTTTATATTAGTATTGTCGATTTCTACAAATAAAACAAGCTGTCGAGATATATATTAAACAATATTTTAGCTATTAGCAAAACAAACATAGTATATATATAAGCTATAACAAAATTCAATATTAGAAATTATCTAAATTGCTATAGAATAAAATTACAATAAATTTTATTATCAAATTGTTAAAGTCGACAAATTTAGCAACTGAAGATAGATATAATTCGATACTAATAATAGTTGATAAATTTATCAAGTACTTATATATTATTGTATGCAAAAAGAAATTTATTGCAAAACAACTAAAATATATTATATTAAATCGACTTATATAGTATTATAGTATATTTAAAAGACTAATTAGTAACAGAGACAAGCTCTTTATATCTAACTATTAAAAAATACTTTTTTTAATATTAGATACAAAACTCCGAATATCTATTGTCTATTATTCGATTACAGATAGTTAGACAGAAAGAACAAATCAGAGTTTTAAATAGTATTTAAAATAGTATATTAATAATATTTATAACAATTAAATATTATTTTTATCTATAGTACAACTAGTACTCAATGCAAAGATTTCGAATATTACTAAAATAACTTTATTTTTTGTCAACTATAACAAAAAATCAAATTTTTTCGAAAAAAAGCGCATGCATCTATCTATACAATTAGCTATCGAAAAAGTAGCAATATTAAAGAAAATATACAACAATATCTCAAAAATGCAAAAAAAATTGACCAAATATCAAAATAAGAAACAAAAAATAGTATTTTAGCTAAAAAAGAGAGATAAAGTATATCTTTTTACAAAAAATCTTAGAACAAGAAAATTAAGCAAAAAATTGAATTATATTAAAGTTAATTTGTTTTTTGTCAAAAAGACTAAAAGATCAATCAACTACAAACTTAACTTATTTAAAAATATTAAAATATTTTTAGTATTTTATATATTATTGTTGAAATCAGTCGATTTAAACATATTTATATAGAAAATATTTTATTATAAGTTGCAGAAAAAAAATCGATTTGAGATTGAAAAAATTCTAGAACAGCAAAATTAGCAGTATTTTGTAAAATAGAAAAAATATTCTACAACAAAAAATATATAGAAATTAACTAGTAATCTCGACAATTGCAATATTTTTATTTAGAAATTCTATTAACGTTCGAGAAATTGTTCAGTATAGCAAAAGAAAATTAAATAGTAGAAAATATTTTAATCAAAATATTTGCAACAAAACAATTCGACAATTCTGTAGTATTCGATTTTTTTATATTGGACAATAGATATTGTATTTTTTGTTTTGTTTTTGTATTAATTTTTTTCAGTATCTTTTTATTATAGAGCAATTATATAATTATAGTTGTTAATACAATTTTGTTTTCTATTATTTTAGAGAATAGATCTTTTTTGATATAATTCAAAAAAATTTACAATATATTTATACACAATTTGTTTGCGCGAATATATTTCGAATATTTTAGACAAAATAACAAATTTTCTATAGCAATACAAAATTTGTTAGTATAGCAACAACGTTTACAAACAAAATTAACAAATATTTTGTAATAGTCTATTTCGAAGACAAGACAGATACAATTTTGATAAAAAAATATAGTATATAAATATTTGTTTTTCGAAACAAAAAAATTTGAAAAAAAAAAAAAATATTACAACTCTAGCTTGTTACAGTCGATATATATTCTATAGAGTAGTCTGTAGTATATAGTATAGTTATCTGTATACTTGACAATTTAATAGACAAATATTGCTCGACACGCTAGTAAACAAGTATTGTTTGACACGCTAGTAAGCAAGCTCGATATATTCGACAACAAATAAAACAAATAGAGTTCGATATATTTGACAACAAATATAATAAGCAAGAAGAATTTCTTTAGTATATATAGATCTTTTAGATACAACTTTTTTATAAATTGTGTTCAATTTATTTATTAAGTTATTTTCTATTATAGATACAAGCTACAATCTCTTGTTATCAAGTAATTGCTTATATTGTCTAAAAACGTCTACAAATCTCTTCAACAATACTAATCTACTCTGATACTCTAGTTGTCTAGATAGCAGCGTAACAATTTGTTGCTTAAACTATTTATAAATTTAATATTAATTGCTTTTGTTATTTTTGTTCTAGATATTTTGTAAATAACAAAATTTGATTTAATATTAAGAATCTTAATATTATTTGTTTTGCAATTAAATTAAACAATTGTTATATTAATCTTTTTAAAATAAAATATATTTTTAAAAGAAATTTTTTAGTTGTCGAGCTTAAATTATTTATATCTATAAAAATTTATCTTGTTTTTTATACTATTTTTGTTAGTTATATTGTTATCGATTTTTTGTCTAAATAGCGTTAGAAATCTTGTAAATCTATTGTTGCTAAAAATAACAAAAGATTTTAATATATTAATAGTATTTTAAACTTTAAATATAATAGATATTTTAGCTTTGTCTTGCTTAAATACTATATTAACTAAAAAAATTATTTTTCTATTTGAGAATTTTTTAATTTTCTAAACAATTGTTAATAAATTTTTGATAAATATTATTTAATTAATCTTATTGTCGAGAGATTATATATAATATCTTGCGTTGTTTCTAACTATTAATATTAAGAAAAATAAACAATATTTTTAATTTTGTTTAAATCTTGTTTCGATCTTGTTTAGATAACAAAGATTTTTCTATTTTATCTCGATAGTGTTTTGTTATTTTAAACGCGTTAAACTCTAACTAAGTTAGCTAAATCTTGCTTAGATCTTGTTTAGATCTTGCTTAAATAACAAAGATCTTCTTTTCTTGTCTCGATAGTATTTTGTTACTTTAAACGCGCTTAGTCTTAATTAAAGATAGTCTAATTTTATTTAGATCTTGCTTAGATAATAGAGATCTTCTTCTCTTGTCTCGATAGTATTTTGTTACTTCAAACGCGTTCAATCTTAGTTAAAAATAGTCTAATCTTGTCTAGATCTTGCTTAGATAATAGAAATCTTCTTCTCTTGTTTTAATTAGATTGATCGCGTCGGATCGGGTTACCAAGTTCGGGTCAGGTATCCGACCCGAATCGGGTCGAATCAATTCCTAATATTGGAATCAAAAAGTCGATTCGATTCCTAGAATCGAAACCGACAATTCGAATCGATTTCTAGAGTTAGAATCGAAATCCGATTCGAAAAAATCGATCCAAATTGCCAAGACTATTTAAATAATTATATTATAATTATCTAAATTATAATAAGATAATATATTATAGTAATGCATTACTAATTTTTAAAAAGAAAATAATTAAATCGCATCTATAGAATCTATAGAGTCTATAGATGCAAATATTGTATTTTATTAATAAATTGTATCTATAAGATCTATAGAATCTATAGATGCAAATATTGCATTTTATTAATAAATTGCATCTATAAGATCTATAGAGTCTATAGATGCAAATAATGTATTTTATTAATATATTATTTTTGTTCTAAAATTAGTAATTCTTGGTATAATAACATTATATTTGGTTTCTTAACAATTCGATTCGATTTCAAATATTGAAATTAAGAATCGAGTCGAATTGAATTAATTCGATTTCAAAATAATAGAAATCGAATTAAGTTTCGAGTTAATTTCTAGAATTGGAATTGACGAGTCAAGTCGATTCCAATATTTGGAACCAAAACTCGATCTAACAATTAGTCTAGTTTTAATAGTATTTTGTTATTTCAAACGCGCTTAGTCTTAACTAAGATAGTCTAATTTTGCTCAAATCTTGCTTAGATAGCAGAGATCTTTTTACTTTATTTTATTTGATTTAATAAATCTAGATATTAAGTCTTGCTCAAATCTTGTTTAGATAACAAAAAATTTTCTATTTTGTTTTAATAGTATTTTGTTACTTTAAACGCGCTTAGTTTTAACTCGATTAGTCTAATCTTATTCAATTTTGTTCAAATCTTGCTTAAATAGCAAAGATTTTTTTTCTTTTTTTTATCTAATTTATTAAATCTAGATATCTTGTTTTGTCTTTGTTGTTTTTTGTTTTAATTTAATTTAATAAACTCGAATATCTTGTTTCTTTCTTGTCTTGTCTTGTCTCTATCTAATTTAATAAATCTAGTTATTTTGTTTTGTTCTATTTTGCTTCTCGAAATCTTTTCGATTCTCGATTCTTTAGTTCTTCGACAATTTGTTATATTGTTTTGATTGTCTTGCAAAAACTCTATCTTGTAGAAAGAAGCTACTATTATAGTATTAGATTAATAGTTTGTCAACTATATTTGTCGATTAAACAATTTTTTGTTTTAATTTTGCTTAATTTTCTAAGTTCGATTTTAATTAAATCTAAGTTAAACTAGATCAAATCTAAATTAACTTTTGCTAGATATAAAATCTGCAATTTTATATAGTTAGTATTGTTTTATTTCTCTTTTCTCTTTTTTGTCTTTTGTTCTATATATTAAATCTAGTATAGATCTAAGTTCTATCTAGTTATCAATCTAGATATCTCTTTGATAGAGGTTCCGAGCCTAGTTTCTAACAACTATTAATTGTAAAATAATTGTAACAAGATTAACAACAATAATACAATACAATAGAAGTCTATTATTTTTTGCCAAATAAATATATAACTATCTATCTATTTAAGAAATCTCTTAAGCTTTATATAAGATGTAGATTCTAAAAGATTACGTCTTAATTAAATATAAAAGCGATTTTAAATCAAAGTAAGTTAATTGTAAATAAATATAATATTGACAACTTTTGCCAAATACAACATTTGTAGTATTTATACTCGTAAAAATATATACTTAATAATAGCAAAAGTATAGAAGAACAACGTCAACTATGCAAATGCTATAGAGATATATATCTTAAATCTATTAATTAGAAGATTAAATCAATTGTTAATAGAAACAATTAAGTATAGATTTATGCATATAAGATTAAGCAACTTTATAGAGTATTATATTAAGACGAAGTTACGCAAACAAGCAACAATAATATTTTTAATTGTCTTATTGTTATATAGTATAGTTAAATTCTTTAATCTATTAACAAAGATATAGATATTGCGATAGAAGACGTGCTTGCTCGCATTTATTACAACAACAATAATTTTCTTTTAATCTAATAGATACTTAGAATTAAAAAAGTCTATTTTTTTTGTTTGTAGTTTGTTTACTATTGTCGAGAGCAATAGAGACATAAATGTAAGAGTTAAAGATGTAGTAAAAGATTAAGACAAAGATAGAGCTTGCTCTTTGTCTTAATTGCGTTCAAATTGCTTTGTTAATAGAGCAACAAGTTTTTAATTGTTTGTCTTGAGCTTTTAATTCAAACAATAATCAATATACTTGTCTAGTTTTGTTAATTGACGCTCTAGTTTTATAAATATCTAGTTGTTGATATAGTTATAAATATCGATTATTTAAAATAATAAAACGTCTAGTATAATTGATTTCGAAGAGAAGACAACAACTAAATTTATAATAGTGTTAAAAGCAATATAAACAAGCTAATGTTCTATATCTTCTTTGAAGAAAAACAACTCTATCGACAACTATTTTTCATCGACTTTCTTACTATTATCGCGTATGTTAGAAAAGATTATTGTAGAGTAGTAATCTATCTAATTTATTACAAATACTAATAAATGTACAAAAATAAAACAAGCTTAACAAAAGAACTGCGAAAACTCTTTTAGATATTAGAAACTCTAGTAAAGAGACGTTTGTAAAGCGAGTAGTTAGAAGCTTGCTTAATTGCTTGCAAGCACTAATAGATATGCGAAAAACTAATCGATAGATGTTGAAGCTATTAAACTATAAGAGTAAAAGCAATAAGCAATAATTCTAGTGATAATAGTTAAATTAGGGAGCAAACTATATACTCCAAAGTAGAATATCTATATGCGTCTGCCAAGACTAACCCTATGTAGACCCTAGACTGTATATCTCTAGGAGAATCTCGTAACAAATATTGTCGCTATAACTATATTAATTACTTGATTGCGCAATATTGTAATAGTGCTTAACAATTTATTAATTAGTTAATAGTTAATAGAATAATAAACAAAATATAATAATATAATTCGAAATAAATAAAAAGAAAATAATAGATAAGTAAGAGTTGCTTAACAAAAAGTTTAATTAAATTTTTCGTAAATTAAAGTAAGATAAAGTAAAATAAAATAAAGCAAAAACTAAAATGCTTGCAAAAATTCGAATATTAAAAAAAATAAAAAATTTAATCGAGAAACAAATATTTATAGATTGCGATTATTAAGATTATAAATATTAATACTAAGTATTAGAGCAAAAATAAAGCAAAAATAATATACTACAAGATAGAAGAAAAATTTTCTTAAATTTTCTTTTGTTGTTTAGATTTTCGCAATAATTAATAGATTGCAAAAGAATTGTTTTTTATTTTATTAAAAGCTAAGTAATTGATTTGTAAAACAAATAAATTAAGATAATTTTTATAAAATATATTTTAAATCTTGCAATTATCTATATTTAGTTGCTTAAAAATATATAATATTTTATAATTTTTGTATTTTAATATTATAAAAGAGTCTCTTTATTTAGATTTTAACTTAATAATAATTTTTTAAAATATAAGAACGTAATTCTTAAAATCGAATTTAGTTTTTATAATCTCTTAATTGTAACAAATTGCTTTGCTTTTCTTTGAAATTTTTAATAACTATTATATAATATTGTATAATTAAGTTTTATAATTAAAATATTATTGTATTAATGTAGCGTGCAATAAAGACTAAAATAATTAAGATACTTGTTTGTAATTTAAAATAATAACAATTATATTAGTATTTACAAAGATTGCAATTAATAAAAATTAATGTAATAAAATCTTTTTCGAAAACACATTTAAGTAAGTTATTAATTAAAAGTTTAAAAATCTAGTAAATTTAAAAAGAGTTATATTTTATTTTGTTAAACTCTTTCGCAAAATATTCTTGAATAAATAATTGTTAATTTTTATTATCTTTGTGCTCTTTAACAATTTTAATAAGTTGTAATTGATAAGTATTTCTTAATTGCGTAATTAGTTGCGCAATTCTTAGTTGTTAAAGTAAGAATTGCAATCGCAATAAATAACAATTGGTTTTCAATATAATACAAAGATTATTTTCAAGCAATTAATAATATCTTTTGATTAATTAATCTTTGTAATATAAAATATCAAAAATCGATTAAAATAATTAATTATATAAAAAATATATCTCTTTTTGTTTGTAATAATTTTTAGAGAGTCTATAAAATTTATTTTAACAAACCAAAAAAAAAAAAAAATTGCGATAAGATATAATAATTGCGATCGAATAACTAAATTGTGCTTTGCACAAATCAAATATCTTTAAATATATTTTTTAATATTTGTTTGTTATTTTAATTAATACGCAATTTCTTATAACTTTATTAATGTTTTTATCTCTGTCTAATATTTATCTTTGTTATATATTTTCTCTAAGATTTCTCTTATTTTATTCTTAAAAGTATATAATAAATAAGAGTTTTTGTAATACTTCTATAGAGTATTGTTTTTATTTACTTGATAATTAAATATTAATCGAAGAGTTATTGCATTAAAAAGAGTTTTATTTTGTAAATAACAATATATCTTTTTAAATTATATAAATTGTTTATAGATTACAACTTATAAATTTAACTTAAAAGTAAAGATAATAATAAGAGCAAACACATTATTATTATTAAGTATACTTTAATATATAAAAAATTTCTTTTGCGAAGAGTTTAAGAAGTCAAAAAATGCGTTATATTTTTCCTTTTTATTCTTTTATATTTATAACAAATTTTGCTTTTTTAAGATTCTTAATTTGTAATTTATTATAAAGTTAAAATTATTATACGTTTTATTAAATATTATTTTTAATAAATTGTTAACAATCTTGTTTCAATAATTAGAAATATACTTAATAATAATATTTAATCTTCTAAATTTATTTATCTAGTATTTATAAATTCTTTTATAAAAATTGAACTTAAGAAAGTAAATAAGAAGTTAATAATCTATGTTATAATATTAGATTAGCAATTTGTCAACTACGTTTGTCGATTAAACAATTCTTTGTCTTAATTTCGCTTAATTTTTTAAGCTTAATCTTAGTTAGATTTAAATTAAACTAGATTAAATTTAAATTAATTCTTGCTAAATATAAAGTTTGCAATCTTATATAATTAATGTTTTTTTTTTTTTTTTTTTTTATTATTAAATCTAGTATAGATCTAAGTTGTATTTAGTTATTAATTTAGATATCTTTTTAACAAAGATTTCAAGTCTAATCTTTAATACTACAAAAGATTTACACTTTTTGCAACGCTTTTATACATTAAAATCTAATCTTTTTAAATATATTAATACTTATTTAATTATTAATTTGATAAAGTATTTTAAACTTTTATTAGAGATCGAATTTATTGTAAAAAAGTTTGTTCAACAAGTTATTTAAAATCTAGTCGAAACTTTATATTAATTTCGAAAACTTTAAAATTAAATACAATTTAATATTAATATTATTTTTATTTTGTTTGCTTTAAGTTTTTTTTTTGTAAAATTAATATTAATATTTATAATTATAATTGCGCAAATTGTTGTTTAAGCTATAAGCAATTAATTTCTTTTAATTATACAACTTTTATTGCTTTCTACAAATATTATTGCTTTTATTATTTTTAAATTTAAAAAATTTCTTAATATATTATAATACAAAAAAGATAAAAACTAGTTAAATATATAAAAGCAAAATTTTATACAATATATAAATTATAATTATAATTAATATTTTATTAATTAAATTAAAATTATCTAAATAAGATAACAATTTACTATAGATAAAAAAATCTATAATTTTATAAATTAATATAAAATTAATAATTTTTGTATTATTGTTTTCTTTAATAAATAATATCGAAATTTATATTACTATTGTAACAATTTCTTTAAATTGAAAAATATATATTTGTATTTTTGCAAAACTTTAAAGTAAAACTTTATTAACTTTGTTAAATATTATAATCTTTTTTATTAAAAGAAAGAATATTTTTAAATAAAAAACACTCTTTTAATTAATTATATAAAGCGCAATATTAATTATTTTATTTATGTTGCTATTATATTTTAACAAACTTTTAATAGCGAACAATTATTTATTTTTTAATAATAAATTTAAATTTTTATTAAAATTAATAAAAAGCTTTAGCAATTTAAATATTATTAATTTTGTATTATTATAATTGTTGTTGCTTTTGTTAAGTTAAAAGACAATTTAATTTTAATTAGCAACTTATTAAAATTTTGCGTTATTTTTTTTGTTTTTATTATTTTTTTTGTATTAATAATTTTTGTAATATTTAACAAATTAATAGATTTAAACTTTGTTATTGCTATTGTTTAAGACAAATTTTTAATTATTTTAAAAATTAAAGAAATTTGCAATAAATAGAAGTTATATTATTATTACAAATTGCAATATTTAAGCAAAATTGTTAAAAAATATTTAAATAAATTTTTTTTCTTTTTTTGTTTTGTTAATCTAAATAATATTTTTAATATTAACAAAGATATCTTGCTATTAATAAGAAAAATTTAATTTTTAAGCAAAGTTATATTCGAAAATTAATTTATATATTTTTTTGTTTTTTTGTTTTTTTGTTCTTATTTTTTTTTTAATCTTATAAAAGATTTTTAATTAAAATAGTTTTAAAACTTTTCAAGTTTAATTTTATATTTAAAAATAATTATATAATAGTTTTTTTTATTTTATATTAAATTTAATTTTAAATTTCTACTATAATTTTAATTAATAATAGAATCTTAATTTATAGTTTTATTAATAAATCTTTTGCGCAATAATATAATTTTTCTCTTTATTAATTAATTTATTTTTGTAGATTTTAAAATTTTAATAATTAAACAATTTTAACAAAAAATATTATTTATATTGTCGAAATTACTATAATTTTCGACAATTATATTAAGAGACTATTTTTTTATATTATTAAATTTAACTAGTATTTTATTATTATAATTTTATTATAATTTTGTTGTTATTTTATTAATACAAACTTTAATTATTATATTTTTATTATATTTTTTTCTTTTTGTTTTAAATATTGTTGTTAATTGTTTGTTAAAATTTATAATACTATTTAAAAAAAAAAAAAACTTGTCTTTTAAAAAGTTTTAACATATATAGAAGCTTTAAGATTAAAATTTTTTTGCTATTACTTTTAATAATTAAATTTTTTTGTCTTATTTAAGTTTATTTTGTTAAAAAATATTTAGTATTTTAGTTATTTATAAGAAGCAACTTGTTTGCAAAAAGCAATCTAATTTTTTTTTAAAAGTAATTTTATTTTATTTTTAAAAAGCAATTTATTTGTAAAAAGTAATTTAGTTTTGCTTTTTAAAAAAAATTTAGTCTTATTTACAAAAAACAATCTATTTATTTCGATTTTAAATTTTATTTTGTTTTGTTTAATTTAAAGCAAAAAGTTTCTAGTTGTATTTTTTAAACTATCTAGAAAAAATATTTTTTAAA
>JAABUL010005787.1_pt1 | contig 14952 bp, 18 predicted proteins | sample 5559151 | NCBI WGS metagenome assembly JAABUL01 (sample SAMN10711876, study PRJNA513368) | rock metagenome | isolation source: Antarctica rocks | place: Antarctica: Victoria Land, Pudding Butte sud | reverse complement strand
CATGCTCGTGCTGTTTACCATTTGTTCCACGGCGCGCTCTGCCATGCTAGTTGGAGAGCGGTCTTCTGCCAAATTGCCTGACATTGTGCCTTGAAGGTTGCTTGGCATGCCAGCTGTCACAGCCTCAAAATGCTTACAAGCTGCTGGGAGACAACATGCACGACGTACCTACAGCCAAACCCGGCTGCCATCAACGCTAGAGCCTGGCGAGCAGCAGTCAAGGCAGAGACAGTAGAGCAAAAGGCAGCTTGGGTAATTGCCACCTTGAGACGCCGAGCAGACAAGGAGGCAGCCAAGGCTTGCTCAGCTGATCACAAGCATGATGAAGACAAAACAAGAGTTGAGTCACCTCAGCTGCAAGCCAGAGCAAGGAGAGCAACCAAAAGGGCTAAGGAGACACCAACAGCCAAAGCAGCTCGCGTAGCCACTGACATGGAGCAGCATAGAGACAAGAGGGCTGCTGAGTCACCCGAACAGGGCGCAGGTCGCTTGGCAACAGATGCAGCTCAGCACGCTACTGCTAGGTCAGCGGAGACATCTGAGCAGCATCAAAGCAGAGCGATTGCTGCAGCCAAAGGGGCTAAGGAGACACCAACAGCCAAAGCAGCTCACGTAGCCACTGACATGGAGCAGCATACAGACAAGAGGGCTGCTGAGTCACCCGAACAGCCGGTAGCTCACTTGGCAACAGATGCAGCTTAGCACACTTCTATTAGGTCAGCACAGACGCCAACACAGCAAGTGGCCAACTTGGCTGCCAATGCAGCTCAGCATGCTACTGCTAGGTCAGCGGAGACAACCGGCATCGCTTTACAGCATAAGGTGCTTGGGCCACATGGCCCTCGAGTGTTGGCCCAAATGGACTCCACATGCCGGTACTGTGGGTCCCAAATGTGGCTGCAAGAACGGGTGCGTAGCACCGCCCTGCAAAAGCCCAGACGGACTGAGATTACTATGATGCCAGCGATTGCAGCTTGCACACAACACCTGTCGTCAGCTGCAGTACCACTTGCACGTTCCCGCCTGCACACAGCTTCAGGGCCACTGTCATGCCACGAGCATCAGCGCAACGGGCTTGCTCTTCGTTATCCCGGTCTGTTGTCGCCAGCACCGTTAAGTACAAAGTGTCTTTCAACGAAAAGTGCTTGGACACGACCGGAGTCAACCGCGTCACCTTTAACAGCATGGTTGCTGCTCACTGCGTTCGCAGCCCGCAGCTCAGTACCGATCCACCTCAGCAGATGCGCTCCCCCCCCCCCCCGACGGGCGACCCCAGCTTGTTTCGTAAAAAAAGGCCGTAATATCTAGATTTAACGATGCGTTGAGAGGATGGACACGCAGCACCACAGCGAGGCGGAGAGCACACTTCGCTTTATGTCACACGCTGTCCAGCACTGGTGCTTCCAACTCTTCTCTCAACCACAGTAAGTACCTTCCTGGCCCATCGGCTACACAAACGCTTTTGGTCCAACTGGGATCTAACTTTGGTGGGGCATCCGTTACTCTGTGTTGAAAAGATATTCGGTAAGCAGACCTTATTCTTTTTGCACTGTAGTGCTGAGGATACGCATTTGGTCCGACACCTTTTTTAGGTTCTAATTTTTCTTCGCAGATCATCGCAGAAACCAACGCACAGCTATCACCTGTGACAGCTGGCGTGCCAAGCAACCTTCAAGGCACAGTGTCAGGCAATTTGGCAGAAGACCGCTCTCCAACTAGCATGGCAGAGCGCGCCGTGGAACAAATGGTAAACAGCACGAGCATGGTTGCATTGTGCTTGAGGGGTGCTTTACTGTATCTGCTCCCAGGTTTGCATCGCCCGTCCGGCATGTGCAACAGCAACCCTCGTTCACTTCACTTAGTTGCCACCTTTAACAAAGCTACATCACTGCAAACCCAATGACGCTTCAGTGCAACTGCAGTCGACGTCTGATGTCCCTTCACGTCGAGGGGCATGAGGCCTGATGCAGACCAAAGTGACAATCATGCGGACCGCCTCGGTAGTCAGTATGGCCTGGATCTGGGTGGCAGTGGAGGTGGCATGCCCATTGTGGGTATGTTGCTACAGTCACCACAGTTGTTGCTGCTGTGATTGGCCTTGCCTCACACTTTTGGAGCTCATACCGTCTTGGGTGGCATCACAGCTGTTTCTTCTTGCTGTGCTGCACCAGATTACAGCGCATCATGGTCTTATGCTTGGCAGTATCATGTTTCAAGAACGATGCTCATGCTGACGGAGAAAAGAAGAGCTGCTCATACTGACGGAGAAAAGAAGACCTGCTCAAAGACGCACATCATAGCTCGTCCTTGCTGTTTGCCCGATGCTGTACATAATGTCACCTACAAATACATTACTGCATTTGTGCTTGCTCGGCATCCCCGCTGCCACAAACATCTTTGGGGAGTTGCTACCTGTAATGTTCAGGCTGATCATCACAGCAAACAGTGCGTTTGTAAGCTTCCACTTGTCATGTACAGGATCTGAGGCTTGCCGTGAGTGTGAAGATGCTCAGAGGGGTGGATTTTCTGTTCAGAAAGCTGCAGCAAGCCAACACATGCGTCGTGTCACACTTTCAATTGAGGATCAACAGGCATTGGATGAGCAAGAACGGCCTGTCCAAATGTCAACTGGCACCCAGGAGTTCCTGTGCGGGCAGTTGGAGCGTCAATGCACAGCAGTAAGTCTGCATTGCATCAAGGGCTACGTCTTTGTGCTTTGCCAATTGTTAAGGCATTGTGCCGAGGCTGAATTGACATGCCAGCAAGTAACTAGATGCCTCTGTCTTGCTGGGCACAAGTGCTTTGAGTCATGCGTGTTCAAAGCGATACCAACATGCAGGCTGTTCAAGCTGTGGGAGGCTCTCAGCAACTTGCTGCAGCAGTGTACCAGAAGTGTCAGCCAGAACCTGGCACCTTCAAGTGTCCCAGCTGTCACAGGAAAAGCGGGCATGACATCAGCAAACTCAAGCAGAGATGTTGGAGTGGCGAGAATTCGTTGTGCCTGCAGAACACTGTGCAGGTAGGTTGTTGCAGCAGCATTCAGTCGGGATGCAGCCATTCAATCGGGATGCATCGGCTGCAACTCACATAACAACAGAGAATCATGACAATTATGTGCAGTGGATATTGCATGACTGTCAAGTCTTGACAAACAACCTGCAATGCTCTTACACGTCATGTACCCGTGATGCGAGCATGGCACACCAGTTTGCTGAGCATGTGCATCACCAAGCATCATGACATCGTCATATGGCGGTTGTCCCTGTGCACATGCGCCGGCACAGACACCACCTTGTGCATGCACATTTGTTGCAGCATAAAGGCCCAGGCAAATATCAGACTTCGAATGCTGCCGTGCACGGTATGCATGCATCAACTTTGGGTCCATAATGCATGCATCACATACTGTGAACCCTGGTCTGTTTGTACAGATGCTTTTACCAGCAACGGCGGTGCCCAGTCAGCTTCCTCTCCCTGATTTAGCCAAGGTGCACCTCTGCGTCTGCAAGCAAATGACACATTGGACTGCAAGTCAGCGTTATTGACAGTCTGTGCCTCTTGCATTCTGCTGACTGCGACCATGCATGAGTGTGCTCAGCCTGATGGGCAGCAGGAATCACATTGTTTCTCTTGCACTGACCAATTCTTGTTGTTTGTAGGGAGAACAGGGCATGCTCAAGAAACTGGCGAAATTGTCTGTCAGCAGTTTCGGCATCACTGCTGAGGCTCGCTTGCCAAAGGTGAGTGTCGTGGGAACTTTCATGGTTCTGGCAAATGCATCGGCTTTTTGAGCAAGAAGTTGCGCTGCACATGAAACAAAACCAATGCAACACCTCATGGAGATTGACCTGCGTCTTGCAAGATGGCTCAACAGGGCTGCAGTAGTGAATGCACGATGTTGTGCCTTCCAGGTGCAGCAGGGCGCCTCCTCAAGACAAGACGGCACTGCGATGCTGACTGTGATGGAGAGCTTCATGAACTGCTTGTTAGCTGGATCCCCAGACACGCTAGAGTTTCCATCTTCTTGGTGGGACAACAGCCCTGAGTCATCAACCAGCAGAATATGTCAGATGCTCACCAATGCAAATTATCTGATGATCCCTGTGTATCAAGACTCTGTATACTTTGCTGCACTGTCAGCACTCCAGCGGCACTTTGTGGGCTTGCTTCAGCGCGGACAGCAGCAGGCAGCACCAGCTGCAACAGGTCTCGCAGCCAACCAAGGCAACATGCGCAATACACAGCCAGACAACAGCTCAGCTTCGCCCCTATGCACAGCGGCAGCAAGCACTTCTGGATCGACACCTGAACCATTCTGCTGCAAAGACTGCACAACAGCCCATCTTGTCTTGATCACAGGACATGGTGCTGCCATGGACGGAGACAGTTGCACTTGTCGACCCTCAGACAGAGCTGCTCAGACTTTGAGAGCCACCCTGTCTTGCAAGGATGAGTGGGGTTGGACTACAGTTGTACTGCTCCTGCGTGTCTATTGCTGTGGGCAGAATCTGTGCATCACGCTGATTGAGGCGTCAGGCACTTTCAAGCCCTGTGTAAGCGACAAGTACCTCGTGCAAGCTTTTCATGTGAGCGTTGAGGCAGAATCATCTGGTGAGCCAATACCCTTGACAGTGTACTTGCAGCAGAGTCAAGAGCCGCGTCAGCTGCCATCCCGCAACATCAAAACCGTGCAGGCTGCACATCGTGTTGCTCATGACCACACGCATAGAGACATTTCTGCAGATCCAAAAGGCAAATTGGAGGGAGGAGCTCCAGGGACAGCTGCAGTCGAAGCAGAGGGTCTGCATGTCAGTGAAAAGAAACACGATCTGGAGATCCTGGCTGAAGCTGATGAGGAACTTGTACTCAGCAGGCTTTTCTGTAACTCAGATGCCCTGCCTCAAGGCACTACAATTGAGCTCAAGAGATACATTGATCGCTGTTACAAGAACAATGAGACACAGCTCAGCACATTGTCCTTTGATGGTTGGGGCAATGATCCAGTGCTGTTCAAAGGGCAACTTTTGGGCAAAACTGATGAGGTAGTGACCCTGCAGTGCAGCGCTGTGGTAAACATTGCGGCACTCAGGAGGCACAAAGGCGAGAAGCTGCTTGGAATCAGAAAAGGACTTAGCAATTTGTGGACGAAGGCATCTCCCCAAGTTGTGGTTTCAACAGATAGGTACATCAGTCAAGATGTGAAGCTCTGCAGAGCACCAGCCAAGATAAGTACAGAGCAGCTTTAGAGCTGTGGTTGTGCCATCTGCTACAGCTTACTTTTGTCCCCTTTCCCATTTGTTCCATCTGTGGCTGACAAGCATCCAGAGTATGTGCTCACCGTTGTTGTGCACTGTAAGACTCTCCTGCTGGTTCAGTGACTGGGTGGCTTGTGTTCGTGAACTATTGTGGCTTCTATTTGTGTACTGATAGTGCGCAGTGTTGTGGCACATTCCATGGTGTCACAGCATGTCAATAGCCGTTAAACACAACAGTTGTAGCAGCTGAATTGGCAAATTTTGGAAGTGTCAACACAGGTATCATGGGCTAGTCTCATGCAGGGAAATTTAGTCCTGCACAGTGTCAGCAGCATGCATAAAAATGTAAGTGTATGTGGCCACTTCTCACTAGCGGCATGCATGTGTGCAGTTCATTCCTTGTGAGTCTGCACAGTCAAGATGCCCTGCAAGATGAAGGCACCGCATGGCAATGCATGCTTGATGTGCCAAAACTGTGCCTCAGGAAGAATCAGGGGCGGTGGGCACTTTCTTGACACTCAAAACAGTGTGTGTCAGTGCAGTGCATCGTCGCAGCAGCAGAGCTGAGAGCACATCTGGGTGAGCGGAACCTGCTAGCAGGCCTACGCTCCATCTCCAGTCTGACTCTTGGCTCTCAGTTTACGATCGCTCCTTCTGGCACATGGCAAGTCGTTCGGCGAGTTCTTCACAATAGAAAAAGTCCCTTGGCCTGCGTTATCTTTTGCCGTTGCAATTCCTTTCGCGAGAATAACACTTGATGCGACACTTTTCCAGGTCTGCTTTCGCACCTGAGGGTGTCCTGGGGATGTCATCTGCTGAGATCATCCGCAGCGTGCCATTTAGCGTGTCATGCAAATGCATCTGACAGTCTCTGCATTGTCGCATAATTTGAAGCACGCTTAGCAAGCACCATACAGCCACTTTAGATCAACTGCATACATGGTACAGGTCATCGGTGCACCACTTGTGCTGCCAAACACTAAAAAGACAAACCTACCGGTGACCGAGGACGACAGGCAGACCTGGGTGAAATTCAAAGGTCAAAACCAGCTTTGTATGTGCTCTTTGTGCTGGCTTCATCATTCCGAACTCTCCACCGTGTAAACCTGTAGAGGCATTTAAGTCACCGTCTACCTGACATTCACTATCTGAGCGATCTTAGTGAGCTACAGGGAAAAGTATGGACTTCTGCTTCTCTGAGCTGTCTTCTGTCTCCTGCACTGTAAATGTTTTCCTGAACAGCTTGCTGCTGCAGCTTCCTGACCGACACCAAATATATCACTGGTTGGGCTGCACAAAGCTGCCATGTGACTGCCCCATCTCCCAGAGGCTGCAGCTCTTGTACATGGCAGAAATGGGATGTTATCTGCAGATGTGCTGCCCTGCATCCTACTCGAACATTTCAAGGTCATGACACCGAGGATTTGTTGATGTTGAGCTTGTTGACAAGCAGACTTACTTGATGGTTTGTGAATGCCACCATCTGTTCGTATTGACTGCATGGTGGAACTCCATATTTGATAAGTTCCTTCCAAGCCTGTGTAGCTATTGTTGAGATCTTCGTTCAAAGACAGATTTTGTTATTAGTGCGAGCTTTTGCAGCTCTAGGTGTGTCCATTCCCTTTATAGAGGCTGTGGTGGTGCAGGCAGTTCCCAGCTTGATATTCTGGGAGCTGAGACGAAAAGACTTCTGGGAACAGATAGCGCATCACCTGGTCACCCTCTTCCTCATTGTGTACTCAAGCCGGCATGCTTCGAATCTGTGTGCCTCCTATGGTGTGCACAGGCCATTTGTCTCGGTGTGGCTCGCTGTGCCGTTCGTAAAGACGCCTGCCTGAGGCCATCATGACAGGGCGCAAGCTCATTGCTGTGCACACAGAGGGCAATGCATGTAAGCTTGCTGTGCTGATGCAAAGGCGCAAGTACAAAGCGTGTTGGTGCGTGACATAACCACAGCTTTGTGCATGCTGACATCAGTGTTGGAGTAGGCTTGGCTCATTGCAGGTGGTCCTCTCACCTTAGCATTCCTTTGTGGCACGCAGCTTTGTGGTGCACAGGGTTGCTGCTGTGCGGTGTGCTGTGTACGTGGCGCTGCAACCTGTGTTTGGGTCGTAACTTGATGGACCGTGACTCAACCCCATGAGTGGGGGCTGCATGGTCATCGTGGTGCTCTCAGATGTTACTTCCAGCTTTACATTGATGTTGTGTGCAGCTCCATGAAAGTGGGCTGCATGGTGTTCCTGGTCCATGATGTGAATGACATCTTCATGGAGGCAGCGAGGTTGGCCAGATATGCCGGCTGCCAAATCCTGTGCACTGTCCTCTTCGTCATCTTTATGCTCAGCTGGTTTGCTTCCAGAATCTACTACCTGCCTGCCTACATCATCCGCAGCTGTCTGACAGAGCCCGTCACGGTGAGGAGCGCTCCATCTTCCACCCTTTGCTGGCAGCAGACAGCCCACCATTTGCATCATCCAGCACCCACATGGGGAGCCAAGGGCCTGCATGGCTCAATGTTTGTAGCAGCGCAGTCATTCCCTTTTTTCCCCTTCTTCCCGAGCCTGAAGTACCAGCAAATTGCTGCTTGAGGCAGCCTTGGCCTACAAATTACTGCGGCAAGCCTCAGTGTCACGCTTGCTTGGTTCCATGCCTGCCAAGGCCTACTCAACTTGCATCAGACACGCACTCGCACCCTGCGTCATGCGCTGATACAGCAAGCGGTCCAGTGGCAGCTAATGCACAGCCAAGCACACAGCAGTGAAGGGCCCCTTGGCTACTTGCTTTGGAAGCACAGCATGGTCAAGGGACAAGTAGTGTGCAGTTACAAAGGCAGCAGCAAATGCTGGTATGTTGGTGTTGTCTGACAGTAGCAGTGGCAGGCACAGGGCTGAGCGCCTCAGCAGTGTTCACAGTGTCTGGTGGGGATGCTTACACAGCACACCATGTCAACAGAGGGCATGGATCCATGTTAGCAGTATGATGCAGCGTTTGCATGATGAGGCGCCAGATGTGGTCACTTGAGCTGTGGGCCTTGTTTGCATGTGCTTGCCTCGGCCTATGCTGTTAATGCTGTAGCTGAGGGGCGTGTGAGGCGCCGTCCAGCTGACCCTGTGCGCAACGCTCCTGCGCCTGCTGCTGCCAACCCCCCTGCACCCCCTGCTCCTGTTGCTGCACCCCCAGCTGCTGCACCTTCCCCACCTCCAGCCCCTGAGCCAGCCCCCATGTCTGCTGAGGCAGCAGGTGCTACCCCAGCCTCCCTTTTTGCACTAAGAGCTCAAGCTGCAGCAATCATCATCGATGATGACAGTCTTGCTGAAACCAATGGTATGCATGTTCTTGTTGCCTGCATGTATGGTGTTTTTAGTTTGATATAATGCAATGCATGCAGACTGGATGCGTTTCATCAGCCGCTTCATTGGCCGTGACATGACCAGGGAGGTCGAGCGTGTGCTGTTGTCTGTCCCTGAGTGGAAGCGGGACATCATTGTCTCAGCTCACAGCGCACTGATGGATGCTGTACTTGGTGCCATTGACATGGCACACAACGATTCCATGCAGACCTTCGGATTGCGCAACTACAGCACGAGCTGTCCCTGCTCATGCATTGCTGGTGGAAAGAGGCGCCTTTTGGTGACATGCGCAGCCCGACCTTTTTAGCGGCACAAGCAACCCTGACAAGGCCAGGTTGTTATTTTGTGATGTACTGTAATGACGTGTTCCTGATAGATGTTTGCCCAGTATAATATAGCATAGGTCCTGACACTGTACTATCTTGCCTATGACTCACTTTTCTGAGACTTTTTTCATTTCTGACTCAGTTCTGATTCTGATCTGAGCTTTTTTCCATTCATTTGCTTTTAAAAGAATGTTCTCTCTTTTTTTGCATGTTCAGATCTCTGCTTCAATATCCCTTTTTTGTAGGACATCTGCCTTCGAAGAGGCAAGCACATCAGCAAGCAGTGCTTCAGGGGTCCTACATTTAGTTTGAATCGGCAGCTGGAAGTCGCCGCTGAATGTATTAGGATGTTTCCCGCCTGCGTAGGATGAACACCTGTTGCTATGAGAACAAAGTTTAGGCTCAAAATTCTTGAGCATTGCGTGATCTGTCCTCAGACTCGTCTTCTTCATGTAGCCTCAATCTGAACACATGCAATAGCTGACATTGATGCACTTGAGGTGCTGCACTATTGGCTGTGACTTCAGCGCCCCGGTAGAGGGGTTCTCTATCCAGAACACGGCAGGCTTGAAATAGCCCACGATCTGCAACACCTTCTCAACATTCTTGTTTGCTGGTGGAATGTCTCGTGGCGTTGCTGCTGCACATGTCCTGGCACAGCTATACATCTGACAGGGCACACTGGCTGCAATGATGTCAAAGGAGTCAGGCTTAAATTGATTGCAGTCCCAGTCATGAATGTCACAGAGAATGTCTGGCTTACTGAACTTGTCTTAAATGTCCAGGCTGACACATTCAACGTCACCATCAAGCAGACAAACCTTTTTAACAGACCTTGTTCCACTGAAAAGATTTAGCACCCTGATCTTGTCCATGTGTTAAAACGTGCTGCTAGCCCTATCACTACCAAGAGCCTCGATTTTCCTTTTCTGGATGGTCTTCTTCCTGTTGACCCTATGCCTGTCATCCCTCGCTGTCTTCTTTGCATAATATGCCTCTGGGTGCTGCAAACGCTGACATCTCGCTGCCACCTTATCTGGCTGGCTGTCTTCTTCGCATCACCCACAATGACCAGGTATGTCTCTTCTTGGATGTCTTGGGGGTCGGCCAGCATCTGCTAAACTGCTGGATGGCTTTGCTTATGATGTCATCTGCTGGCTAAAAGAGAAAATACTCAGGAATCGAAACCTGTGATTGAGTTTCTTAGCACAGCATATGTTACCTTGGATAATCAAACAGCAGATGCAAGTTCTCCAGGTGGATGGCTGTACATACTTCTTTCTTGTTGCCGATGTAAGGCCAGCATGCCTTGATGTAAATGGACCTGGGCAGCTTCTTCTCCCATTGCTCCTTAAGCTTCAGCAGGCTGGCTGAGCTGGCAAGGATTGGCATATTTCTCCCCATTGTAGATCTTGGGCCAGAGGTATTCCAAGGCATCATCTATGGGGATCCACCCTTGTGTGGCGCTCATTCTGTCTTGAATCAGCCTGCTTTCATGCTCGATCTCACTCTTTTTGCTGTCATTTGTGGGGTAAACATAGCGGTTTTGCATGAATCTCACAATTGCATTGGCCATGAGCGTTGCTGCTTCTGAGAAATCAGGAAGTTATGTATGTCTGTCGACGACAATGTCGTCGGTTGGTTTATTAACCCTTAACAATGTCAGCGGCACATTAATAATTTATTAATATTGTTAAGGGTACCCTTAACAACCCTTAATAATTCCAGAGACATGCTATTCGACGTTTTCTGGTGCTGCTGAATCCATAAAAAACCTTAATAATGTGCGAATCTGACACCTTCATGCACTTTTTGGGTATTACAAGGACACACAGACATCAGCGAATCAAGTCAGACCTGAATGTGTCAAAAGAACGTTTTAGCAGCAGTAGATGACAGTGTTGGAAAGCTTGACTGTCCAGAATGCTGCAGCAGTGGTCCAAACCATAGAAATGTGCAAGCAGACATGGATGATGCTGATACAAAATGCCTAACAAATACACAGAGGTGCAATGCCTAGAAGTTGCTAACATTGTCATCAGTCAGTAATGGCATCAGAGCTGATCCAAAGATGCTGCTCATAGGCGCCTTTCATAGCGTCTGACACTCCAAGGATCTTGGTGCTGGTTCCAGCATGAATGCATGCAATGCAAAATGCACCATAGTGCGATTTGTTCTGTTTCTGTGCACTTTTTGTGAAGAATGGCCATAAGCTGCCAGTTGGTCTGCCAACTGCGCTACTGCCAGAAGAAGTATGCTGCGAGTGCTGAAGCCTTAGCTTCTTGGCAGCCGGAACACCACGCTCTGCGCTGCCAGGCTGATCATCATCAGTCAGATCAACTGATTCCGTCGCTTCGTTGCCCTGTAGCCGTGCCAAATCATCCATATTGCGCTCAGTACTCCATCTAAGACAATCAAGCAAGATTCCGCCGCCGGTAATGCGTTTAAAGCTGTTTTTGCGGGTTATTAAGGCTTGTTAAGGGTTGTTAAGGGTCGTGCCGGCGATGGGTTATTAACCTTAACTTAATTAACTTATTAAGGGTTAATTAACCCCCTGGATTATTAAGGCTGCCAACACTGTCTGTCGTTGCTTTCTGGCCAGACCTTTATAAGAGCAACTCTAACTTACATTTACAAATGACTTCATGGCAGCTGCCAAGAAGCGACCTGTCAGCAAGATTACAAAGGCACTGCAGCAGGTGACTAAAAGATAGCGCAAAGAGACTGACATATTTCTGGGTGGCAGGTGGAACCACTTGAACCTTGCCCTTGCGGTTACTAAACACCTGCGTGTGACGGGGAAGGACAGCAACAGATCTGACATCTGGACAGAGGAGCGTGACGTGTACGACGTGTATCTGCAACAGAACAGGCAGCTTGTAACAAGGATAGACAAAGTTTGGAAGGAAGGCATCTTTTACGCTTGCTTCTGGCGAGACGGGGTGGGAGTTCTGACAGCAAACCACCTCAACAGCCTCATCACGCTGCTGGATGACTTGGCAGAAATGCAAGGTCCCCAGGTTGAGCAAGGACGCACAAGCATGGGACAGCACGTTTGGGAGCCCAGATATACAGCCAAGCAAGGGAAGCTGGTGTGCCAGCAATGCGGTCTGTGCAAACAGCTGTTGATCCCTGACAGGGTAGACTGAAGTGATGTGGATTGGGACAGGATATGCTTGGTGCAAAAGTCACAGCACCAGCCTGGAAGATATTTGTTGGAAATTCTGAGAAAACTTAAGATCAATGAAGAGCTGGTGCCAGAGCTCACCAAGAGATTCAAGGCCTGCAAGTACTGGGCAGAGCTGTGCAGGCTGGATGGCCGTAAGAGCCTGCCGTCATACCGTGAGTGTCGTTGCTGCATTTAGAATAACAGCAACGCCCATGCCCAGTTCATTAATGCTCTCTTTCTGCTGCAACGTATACACTGAACCGCCTGTTATTGCTGCTTGGCGAGCCCGAAGAAGCAGCCAAGATCCAGATACCGAAGGCAACAAAGTCAACTGCTGTAACTCAAGTTTCACAGCATCCTGGTGGGAACAGCTGCTGCCCGGGAAGATGACGTTTGTTACAGCCCAACATTTCAATCCCCAGCAGCTTGGGCTCAGGAGTCTGAACAAGCTCAAGTCAGCCCACGGGGGTTTGTATATGGGGATTTACTATAACAATGACAAATTGTACATGGTGCTGGGAACAAGGAGCAGGCCAGTCACCACCCCCAAAGGCATTACCATCAACGAAGATCCAAAAGGCGCTTGGGCATCTCTCAGCATAGCATGTGAAGATGAGGTGCTCCAATTTGTCAACGCCCTGGATGACAAGATCGAGGAGCTCCTGGCAGCCAACTCAGAGGCGCTGTTCGGGATGAAATGCACCCCGGAGATGAAGCTCTACACAACCATGGCTTATAGCAAGGAGGATTCCAGTCTGGCGCCTCTGGTGGGCGGCAAGGTCACCACCAGCACTGTAGTGGAGGACAGCTTGGGACATGGGATGATGAAGAATCCGGCAGCTCTGGCCAATCTAACGGAAGCAATCGGTACTGGCAACAAGATTAGGCCGATCTTGAGCATCGGTTCCTTGTATTTTAGCGTTGAAACAAAATGCAAGGTATCAGTAACGGCGGAGCGCATACAGTTGATAGAAGCAGGCAGTGACGTTGCTGAAGTAGTGACATATTGATTTGAAGATTAAATTTCTGTGTAAGAGATGTGGTCCAGACCAGGTCCAAATCCACGGCTGTTTTCAAGCTCGATGTGCGTGCACAGAAAGCTTAAGGCATATACAACACAAACAACAGCCTCACGGGCGCCAGCGCATCATCTGCTGGTGCTATCCATTACGCAACAACATTACCCCCAAGCAACCCAATGCCTATGGCACGCCCCCACACCCATGTGAGCATGGGAAGGGCTGCAAAATCAAAATATGCACCAGGTTTTCAAGGCGCATCTGAGAAGTGTTGCCTTGGGCAGGACGAAAGCCTCGAAACATGGGGATGGGAAACACAAGATGGCGCACACTCACAAGCGGTCCCGCAAAGGGCCACGCCAGCACAAAAACGGGACGGTGATGCGCAAACGCACAGCGTACTGCAAGCGCTCCTACCACAAACAAGGCATTTTGACTGTGAATTCCTGTTCCTGTATCCTAGCAGAAGGTACAAGGCGCTGATTTACTGCAACGGAGTGCTGGTGCAAGAGATGTACGATTTCTGTGTGTACGAGCTGAGAAAGCGCCTCAAGGACAGACTGGTGGAGCTCGATGCCACGAGTAGCTCAACGCTCGCTAAAGCTGTGCAGTGGGCCCTCGAACCGAGTTCACTCGATGATCCAGATGCGCCTTTTCAGATACAGACAACGAAAAACCCTGCTCCTGATGCTTAAAAACAGAACTTTTAATTCAAAAGGCTGTTCTGAAGACCCTATCCGCAAGATTCCTTGCTTTGCAAGTCAGGAAAATATTATTACAGGCCGTACTGCTACCTCATGCTGCGGCGGAGCACGTTTAAAAGCATGCGTGGCAAAGTCATTCGGTTCTAGGATCATGTAATGAGAAATCTAAACAAAACTAAGCAATCTCGCATGCACGAAAGCATGACAAATCCCTGCATCCGTCTGTGAGATCTGTGCTATGAGATCTGTGCTGCAGACTCTGTAAGCGGTCTGTTACAAACCGTATTTACTGTAAAATCTTTAGAATCCCTGTGTGGGAGCCTCGGCAGGCTCCCGGGCGGCCTCCGGAGGCGCAGAGGTGGGGCAGGGGGTGGGTGGAGGTTGTCTATTATTTCACTGATCTTCTTGCCCCTGGCAACCGTAAACTTTCAAACCTTTTCAGTACCCTTCAAAAAAGTGGCCATTTCAGAATAGTTTGTTAGTTTACCGGTTGATCGGTTGACCCTTCATTTACTATCCCCTTACTTTTTTAGAAGTTTATAGAGAAATAATAGTAGAATGCAGAGGATACTAAAGTAATTACTAAAAATTACATACCCCCTCCTTCTGCAATACTCAGGGAAATGACTGAGATCAGAGCTGTGAGCTCTGAGTGCTGAATCGTGAGTTCTGAGTCTAGAGTGCTGAGTCAAACCCACAGACCCTTGCTGCAAAACCTGGCAGAATGTTCAGGTTTCTGGCAGGTGACTAACATGAATAAAATTAACCTACAGTCATTACAGAAGCTTCCACAGAACCTGCAGAGACACGTGATCTGTCACGTGACCCACATGATCAGGATAATGTGTAGGGTTTGTGTAGGGCTGAACCGAGTCAGTAGTCAGCAAGGTACTTATATATTTTTGTACGCAGACAATTTCCAGTCTAGATGGCTTCACAGGAACTGAAAAGTTTCCTCAGTAGCGTGAATTTTGGGTACTTGGACTATGCAGATGCCATTTATGAAGGTGAATTCACTAGTCAGGCAGAGCTCGGAGCTGCTGACCGTACAGACCTTCAGGCTTTGGGGACTCCCAAGGGTACGGCTGGACTGATCATTGCAGCAGCTAGAGGCGCAGGTGACTCCTTC
>JAABUL010005781.1_pt1 | contig 14974 bp, 12 predicted proteins | sample 5559151 | NCBI WGS metagenome assembly JAABUL01 (sample SAMN10711876, study PRJNA513368) | rock metagenome | isolation source: Antarctica rocks | place: Antarctica: Victoria Land, Pudding Butte sud | reverse complement strand
ATTTTTAAGTTAATTCTTGATTAATCTTTTGTTTTCATTATACCGTCTTTTTAGCGTATTTACTAGCCTTTATTGTGTTAATATTTACTCTTAAAAAAAAAAAATAATATTAAAAAAAAATATGCAGCCAGGCCACCTGACGAGTAGTACTACCTGCGAATCTTAATAAACCACTTATATAATAGGGGTAGCTTTTAATGTTTAATTTAAAATAAAAGAAAAGAAAATAAAGGAAAGGAAAGGAAAGGAAAGGAAAGGAAAGGAAAGAAAAATAAAAGCTGAGAGTAAGCCAAAATGTCCAGGCGTAAAGACCACTAAGGAGTTGGCTTTACACTAAGCGCGTATGCCCTGGGCGATCACATCATGAGGTTAGGTACCTCGCGGGGATAGTAGCAGTCGAGGATGTATTACCATTGTAAACTCCAATGAAGAATTATAAAAAAAAAAGATGAATTTCACAATATATATACTTGAATTTATTAGTACATTTGCCTTTTTTAGCTTATTTGGATTGTTAATAAAAGGAGGACTGCTTGGTACTTTTTTACAAAAAAAAACTTTATTTGCTTTTGAATATTGAATATATTGAATATAAAATATTACTGTTAGGTTTTATCTTTTTGTTTATTTTTTATTTTATCTGGGATACTTCTCCTTTATATTGCATGTCTGGTAACGAGGAAAACATAATTAGTGGTAAGGGTACCTTAGAAGTAAATAATGTTAAGGTCACCGGCTTAGATGTTGCAATAGAGCAAGCTCGTGACGGTGCAGTTTATATAGGTGGAATGGCAGCGGCTACTAAACTTATAAAAAGTTCTTGTTTATCTGTTGGAGGTAAGGTTGCTATGGCTTTAGGTGCAGGAGCTAGCTCATTAATTGGCTTTAAAATGGTTCAAAATAGTTTTCATTCTAATAGAGGATATAACAATATAGCAATACAAGCAGATAGAGTGAAAACTAATGCAGCTCTTTCTTCATCATCAAAAGATGTACCCTCTGACAATTATCCGGCTAAATCTATTCTAGAGGCTAGTGATAGTATTGGGGATAAAGATTATTATATTATATCATCGCTAGATGTTTCACAGCTACATTTAGACTTTTATTTACATTTAATAACATTGTACCTACTTATTTTGGTAATTTTGTTTTTAATAATGAAAAACATTAGTAAATCAGATATGAAATTTGATTTAGTAAAAAAAATGACCTATGGGAAATTATATTCAATATATATTAATATATATGTTTAAACTTTGAAAAAAAACAACAGACATTTGAATATATATAGGGTTATTTTTTATTATATCAAATATTATTATATCAACATGATCCATATATGTGATTCTAAATAATATAGTTTAAACATTTAGTTACCTATTAAAAAAAATATCATATTGTATTACACAGTTAGGTTTTACATTATACTAAGCTCTTTTTACTAAGCAGCTATAATAATAATTAATTAATTTGGTAATTTATATTTAATTTAGATTATCTTATATTATTTCACCTTTACTATACTTGGTATTTCATAGATAGTTTATTATCTTTATAGGGCTATTACCCTTAGCATTTATTATAGCTTTCAGTGGTTTAGAACTAGGTATTAGTTTTATACAATCACAGGTTTTTGTTGTTTTAACTTGTAGTTATATTAAAGATGCTCTTGACTTACATTAAAAGCGTTAAATATTTAAATTTTTTTTATTCTATCAGCTATAGTGGAGAAAAGGAAATACTGAAAAACGATTATATTGTACATACTTAAAACATGATTTAAATCGTTTATGAATCACTAGTTAGATTGACGAATCTGGTTGTTTTATGCTAAATGTCTTGGCTTGCAAAACTAATAAGATAGCTTATTGGCTCAGATTGATTTATCAGCTTGTTGCTCACTCTAATGATAGAGATATTTTGTATAAAATCCAATTATTTTTTTTTTACAATAAAGGAGCAATTATATACACTAACTATAATAAATATGTTTATTACAGAATATCAAAATTTAAAGATATAATAGATGTTGTTATTGTTCATTTTTCTAGATATCCTTTACAATTTACCAAATTGTAAGTATTTTTATTTATGGTGTAAAGCAACTTTTTTAATAGAAAAATTAAAAAATTTTACACCTAACCGAGAAAGGATTTAAATAATTATTGACACTAAAAGCGGCTTTTTTTTTTTAGTAAACAACTAAAGACTGAAATCTTTAAATATTTTTCAAATATTATTGCTCAGATTGATCTTATAAATAGTTATTTTAAAGTTATAAAGGAAAAAAAAAATTATATCATCACTATCTCGCGGGCTTTACTGCTGCGGACGGCTCATTTAGTATTAGTAAACCTTCTGTTATTACAAAATGACCTAATTATGATGCTACATCTAAGATAGCTCAAAATAAATGAGAGAAAGCTCTTTTATATATAATTGCTTAGACATTAAATTGTGGTAATATTAGTTCAAACAATACAGGTTTGTGTAATTTTAATGTAACAAATAAAAAAATAAAGAATGGATTTTTTTTTTACCTTTCTTTTAAGTTTATTCTCTAAATGTGCAAAAATATAAATATTTTTTACAATTTAAATCAGCTACTTTTATACTTTATACAAATAAAGGTAGAGGGTTTAATAATCTTACGAATCCGGATCAAGAAAAACAACATTTTTCTTTATGTATCTCAAAAAGGAATAAAAGAGGTATGGTAATAAACCTGTTAAATCATAATATATCATATATGATTTTTTTTTATGGTCTAGCTAAAATGTTTTTATTCATATAAATTATGATTCTCGTAATATTACAAATTTAATACTAATTATAGTATTTATCGCGTTACATAAATTTTGTAAAATTAAGTGTTGGTCATACCTTATTCTAGATGTTTATAAACATAATATTAAGATATGCCTGTTTAATGATTGATAATGTTATTAGCGATATTAATGAAAGAGACTCAAATTTATATTAAAAGTTGATATTTTACACCTTAAATAATATACAATAACATTACGGTGTAGGTTTTTAAAAAGATAAAACTATAAAATGTATTTAAGCCAAAAACAAAATCTGATCTACGCATTTAGATTTGTAACATTATTTTTAATTGCTTTCATTTTTTTTTATAGTGCTTATTTACAAATTCTGTTAAATAGAACTTATAACTCACAGGAGTGATGTTTAAACCGTGCAGCTAAGCCTCATGCATTTGTTAACTTACTTTTTAAATTTAAATATATGGCAATTATAAGTTATCTAAGCTTTTTAATATATAATCTTTTATATAGCTATATTATAAGCCAAATTATAAACTTAGGATTATTAGGTAAATAAGTAAAATAAAACTTTTAAAACTCTTTTAAAAATAAAATTTTGCATATACACTTATCCTTGGAACATTATTTTTTTTTCATCGTTATTTTTTTTTTTATTAGAGGTTATTGCAACATTGCTATATTGTATTGATGGAGAAACAGACAAATAAAAAAAAAATAAAGAAATGTTAAAGTTAATAGTTCTATTTCTGGTGATACAGTGAGTTTGCAATCTGAATCTGTAAATATTAATGTACCTCAGCACTTACTTAAAATTGTTGGTCTAGGTGACACTAACTAGTTTAAACTTTAATAAAATTATTAAAAACATGTAGTTAACCCTATATAAGCTTTTCAATATTTACAAAACACATTATTTGTACTTAAATCTTTTTTAGCTAACTTAGATGATCTGCGTTCTGGTTTAGATAATGTCATAATAACTATTCAAGATTAAAGTTAGTACCCTAACTTTTACCTAATAATATAGCTGGTAAATCTTGTGCGCTTTATAGAAGAGATAAGCATATCATCTTTTTTTTTTTTTATTTTAGCTGTAATTTAACTGATATATTTAATACTTTAAGTATATAGACGTCTTTTAATTTTAAATTTACATCTTTGTTATTTATTATTTACACAATAAACAAGAAAACTCTATATTATTTTTATCTCTTTTCTAAACCTATAGAATAAACAAGTTTAGTTTAAATTAATGTAAATTTATATATATTTTTTTTATACTTTTTTCAACATTAAACGTATTTTTAAAATTTAAAATATATTAAAAATAAAATACTTGTTTATTTTTTGCTTACTTATTACAAATGCTGACCCTGATCCTGAGCCTGAGGCTGAGCCTGAACCTGAGGCTGAGCCTGACCTATAAAGTAAAATTGCATCATTCCTAAGCAATTTATCTTCCTGTAAAACCTTTATCTTTAATTAGACATCGATGCATAAATGATCATCAAGTTTTTAAAAACTAAAAAAAAAAAAAATGCACCAAATACGACGTGAACAACAGTTGCCTCAAGGTATTATTGATATGTTAAATGTTGAACCAGTCACAGCACTTGCTGCAGGATATGTTTCTATATTTATCATGGTGGGTATTTACTGTTTATTTAAACAAATAGTACCAAACATAATTAATCTAGCAATTAATGTTCCTGATACTTAGCAACAGACGTTAATTTTCATATGGATAATGCTATTATATCAGCAATAGGTAAAAAAAAAACTCTATTCGTTTATACTTACCGTTAGATTATAGATACGATTTAAGTAAAATAATAAAGGGTGCATGATGAAATCCTTCGTGCACATCTCTAGTCAGCGACTCTGAATAAGCGCGTCAATTAATTAATTGAAACTATTTACCCTGTTTTAATGTTAACGATTCTCATTATATAAAAGCTGATTCTTTTTTTTTTCCTCCTTATAATACTGCTCTTACTGATACTGTATATCTTGAACAAACGGTTAGGATAAAATTAAATCTTAGTTTAATAGATTTAGTTTATCTTCTGTATAGAGAGATAGTAATTGAAAATACAGCATTAGTAAGAGGAGGAGTAGAAAGATCAGTAACTGATTATAATTTATATGAGATAGTTACTTTAAAGAACTCCCCTTAAATTATTAAGCATCTTATGACGGGTTACGAGATAATGCAACAATTTACTTAAAAACAACACTAAAAAAATTTTTTTTTAGTTACGTGATACAAACTGCAAAATGCTATTCAAAATGGCAAGGAAAGTCCAGAGCTATTTGGGTTTATGTATCTTTTTATACTTTTTTATTAAGTTTATTTAATGTAAAAATATACAGAGGTAAAAACCTTGGTATTTAACAGAAAATATTAGTTATATTACATCTAAATAGGTAAACAGTTTAAATTCATTTTATCTAGTACGATATAACCGCGAACTCACAAGCCTCTATCAAGCCTTTGTTTAGAATCATATGCAAAAACATAAACTGGCTTATTTGTATCACGAAACTAAAAAAGGTAATTAAGCATAAATGCATTAGTATTTTATGTGATCTTTGCACAGTAGGCATGCAATGTGCAAACTAAAACAGATTTTAATATAATAAAATATATTAATAATGGAATATACCCATTATATAAGCTTTTAAATTTTTTTTAAGCTAAAAAAAAATTAAATTGAGTTTGATGATGGCTCTGAATGAACGCTGTCCAAATGCTTGACACATGCTAATCGAACGTCATCTTAGCTTTAGCTAAGATGAAGTGGTGTACAGGTGAGTAAATGGTATTTTGGCTACCTTAGAGTAAGGAGAAAGATCCCTTATATGTAGAAAGGAACTAAGGTTCCGCTTTAAGATGTTAATTAATATCTCGGGTAAGTAGTAGTTAAGGTAATGGCTTAACTAGCTTAAAACCCGTAGTCGAGACTGAGAGGTTGATCGACCACATTGGGTCTGAAAAAACCCCAATACGTATAGTACAGCAGTGAGGAATATTGGTCAATAGCCTAACGGCTGAACCAGCAATTTGGGGGAATGTATAGCGAAAGCTAGTTGTGTTAACTATTAGTTAATGCAGGATCGACTACGTCGAATAAAGTTCTAGGTAGAATAATGATGATGACAATTTTTTACCTATATGTCTTGACCAAATCTCGTGCCAGCAGTCGCGGTAATACGTGGAAGACTAGTGTTATTCATCTTTAATAGGTTTAAAGGGTACCTAGACGGTATTTCTAGCCCAAAAAGGGGTACGGATTTACTAGAGTTTTATGTGAGGAGGGGAGTACTTGTGGAGTAAAGATGAAATTTTTTTATACTATGAGGAAACTGGTAGCGGCGAAAGCAACCTTCTATGTATAAACTGACGTTGAGGGACGAAGGCTTGGGTAGCAAATAGGATTAGATACCCTAGTAGTCCAAGCAGACAATTCTGAATGCCATAGATTAGATTATTTTTGGTCTATAAATGAAAGTGTAAGCATTCCACCTCAAGAGTAATGTGGCAACACAGGAACTGAAATCATTAGACCGTTTCTGAAACCAGTAGTGAAGTATGTTATTTAATTCGATAATCCGCGAAAAACCTCACCACAATTTGAATATTATTAAATTAATACAAGCGTTGCACGGCTGTCTTCAGTTAATGTCGTGAGATTTTGGTTAACTCCATTAAATTAACGTAAACCCTTACTTTATTTATTTTTTTTATATAAAGTAGTTCCCCACTATATTGGATATGATAATAGGGACTAAGACAAGTCATCATGGCCTTAATATTGTGGGCTATAGACGTGCCACATATGCCTACACAAAGGGATGCTAAATTGTGAAGTTGAGCTAACCCCCCCTAAAATAGGATATAATATGGATTGTAGTCTGTAACTCGACTACATGAAAAAGTAATTACTAGTAATCGTGAATCACCATGTCACGGTGGATTTAATCTCAGATGGGTACTAACTACTCGTCAGGCACTGAAAGGAGTATGTGCAATAAGTTTGGTTAGGTGTTAACTTATAATATAGGCAATTAGGTCTAAATATGTTTACAAGTAATCTTCGTATGCGTGACTCTGATTAGTGTTAAGTCGAAATACGGTTCGTGTAGTGGAAATTGCACGGAAATCATTAAAATTAACAATACCCCATATATGTATATATAATACATATACAAATATATAAGTAAGGTTACGTTTGTTGGTACTACAAACTTAAGTTTATTCTGGTTTGATTCAAAAGGGGGTTTTGCTAGAACCATATACTTTTATATAAATATCTTGGTATGGGAGAAGCTTAACACCCTATCTTTTGATAGAGCTGAAAGTATATTAACTCAATCTTTAAAGAAATAACAAAATTAAAATTGTTACAAACAAATCTAGATTTCTACACAATAATAATAAATTACTTAAAACAAAACAATGTAGGAAATTGGATTTAAAATATACTCGTCGTATTATTTATTTATTAAATAAAGATAAATGAGGACTTCAGATATGAAAAATTGTTAATTAACAATAAGACCTATATAGGTCTTATTGTTAATCTATTAAAAAAAAAATATACTATTATCTAAGCTACAAAAAAATAATTAAATGACAAAAAAATAATTAAATGAGGTAAAAAATATGATTTATAGTGCTAAATTAAAAGACAGTTATTATAATTTTATCCTTGAGATATTAGAGTGTTTTAAACCTGAATATGTAGTAACAAGAGAAGAGTATTACTTCTCTTTCTTAAAACCAGATTATAATATTTGTCCAAAAAATAGAGCTGGCTCTTGGTTAGACTATAAACACTGTGAAAAGCTCGTGTTAAGATAAAATGGCTTAAGAGCCCAGTCTAGAATATATTGCTAAGATAAAAGAGGGTATGAACAAGCTTATAAAAATTCCCCCCTTTTAAGTCCTTACAATATTGCAATAAACTGTCAGCCGCTTCAGCAAAAGCAATTTATCTTCAGGTTACCAATATACAAACAGGGGAAATTTACTTCTATTGTTCAGCTAAAAAAGTTATTGTTAAACACTTGTAAGTAAGTAAACAATAAATAAATTATAAAACAAATGAAAGATTAAGTACAATTAATAAATAATTGCGTAATAAAGACCCTTTTGCTCTTTCTACTAAAGAAAACTCTAAATAGTTTTTGTAAAAAAGGAAAATATTAAACATTTTTATATAATACCATTAACTAGGTTTATTTAGAGTTTTTTTCTGAGTATATTATTAGAAAATACATATATACAAAGTCTAGAGAGATAAGTAAAAAAAAGGAAGAGTCCGTTTGTTGGTTGACGGGTTGAGCTGTAAACTCAATAGCAATAAGCTGTCGAAGGTTCGAGTCCTTTTCTTCCTATTAAGTTTTCTTACTTTTTCTTTACTTTTTATATTAGGCTTAATATCTGTTAGTCTTATTATATAAAGGTAAAGCGTAATCTTCTTAATAGCGAATATGCTAAAACGAATCTTGTCTATAATAGATATATGTGTTTACACTATTCTATATTTAAATTATGCTTATCTAATATATTGGTTTATGGTGTTTAAATTATCCCTCTTTACAATACTGGTTTATAGTGTTTACATTTAAATAGTAAATATAGAATAATGTATCTAATTTTTTTTTTTAGTGTTAACAGCTTTTATAGCTCAATGGTAGAGCTAAATACTGTTAATATTTAGACAGATGTTCGATTCATCTTAAAGGCTATACAGCTAGTTAGTTAATTGCTATAAGGAAAAACAGCTAAAGTAAAAAGTTAAATCTTTTTCTTTTTACTTAAATTTATATAAGCGCGTTAGCTGAATGGTTACAGCATTGTGCTACGGACACAAGAGTTACAAGTTCAAATCTTGTACGCGTTTCTTATGTTTATCTGTTTTTATATGGCTATTTCTCTATTAAATATGCATAGTTAGCATACTAACTAGCTTTTTACTACATTAACTATTAAACTCTCATAACAGGTAGTTAATATTGTTCTTTTCTTCAGAATTCTCTTAAAAAAGAGAAAAAAAAAGATATGTAAAAGTGAGAGATAAAAAACAATTTTTACAAAAAAAAATATCATGTACAGTTTATTTGTTTTAAACGAAACCTTCACTAATGGTTACAGAGCTGAAGTTTTGGACTTCATATCTTTAGCTTCCATTTTATGCGGAATATTGGTTATTATTAGTAAAAACCCTATAGTATCTGTATTATTTCTAATAGGCTTGTTTTTAAGTATATCTTGTTATTTAATAACGTTAGGTATAAGTTTTATTGGTTTATCTTATTTATTAGTATATGTAGGAGCCGTATCTATTTTATTTCTTTTTATATTAATGTTAATAAATGTTAGGATATCTGAATTATTGAGTGATACTAGTAATAGTATACCTTTAGCTATTATAATAGTTCTATCCTTTAATTACCCTGTTTATCACATATTACCATATAGTATAGCTGCTTTTAATAGTTATAATATGAATTTATACAACTCATCTAACAATAATTACAGTTACTATTTAAAGAAATTATTAAATTATTCTAATGATAATGATAAAGTACCCTTTGTAACAACTAAGATTTGAGATGGTAGTTTGGCAGAAACTACACACATTACTAGTATAGGTAATATAATGTATACTAGTTATTCAATATGACTTATTATAACTTCTATAATACTACTGTTAGCTATGGTTGGTGCTATTGTTATAACAATAAAACAAAAAAATTAAACACACAGATTCTTAAATAAATGAAAAATAAAATAAAATAAAATAAAGATTTTAACTAAATTAAAAACAAAGAAATAAAAAACAGCGAAAAAATCCTAAAAACCCCTTTTTTATAGTATTTGCCTGTGTAATTTGTATACTACTTATCTTTATTGTTATAAATAAAGTGGATACTAATATAATCTTAAACTATGTAAATAGATGCAAGTGCTAAAAAAAAAGTACCAGACTATAGATGTACTAAGGCTACTGTTTCCGTGCTGTACTTCATTATTTTACTTTTTTCTTTAAAAGAAAAACTTTCTTTATTTGTTTATGATTTTACTTGTTTTTTTTTCTTAAGTATTGTACTTTATAGTAATTATAAGCAAAAAAATGAGTAAACGTACAATACTGGAATTGGTGATGGTGGTGGTGGTGTAACTGGCAGATAAAATATCCCACAAAAATATGAACCATACAATGATGATTATCGTTCACAAGACGTAGATTATGGGAAAGATGAAGCACACTCAGATACTAATTATAATATAACTTCTCCACCTGTTTGCTCATTTCCATAGGAATAAACTCATTATTTAATAATTATAAAAAAATAAAAAAAAAATTGTCTTCAAAGGCTATTTATCAGTTTAATGATAAAGTTTAGAACACACTATAAATGCTATACATACTTTAAATAAAAAAAAGTAAAAAAAAGAGATAAAGAAAGCAAGTACTATAAGAAAAATCTAGAGGTTATGCTAATAAAGTGGATAGGAATGACATTGAAGCTGTATAAAAATGCTTTAGTAAGTATATTACAAGAGCACTGCAATAACAAAATAGTAAAAGGCGTAACAATAGAATAGAATAGATCAAATAAGGGTTGAACAATCTAGTTCTAGCAACAACCAGCCAAATCAGCATTTGACCCTATACGTGCAGACACTTTCACATATACATCATATCAATACTGTTATCACGAAAGTAAAAAAACATGCTATAAACTACGAATGAGATTTAAATCAAAAAAAGGAATTTAGTGCTAAGCATAATAAATATTAAGCTTAAGCGCAGTAACCTCTAATAGTGTTTATTAATACTAGTGTTACACATTTCTCTAATAATCCTATAAATAATTGTTTAATTGACTAATTTTTAAGTACACAGATATACTAAAAATAGTATTTAATATTATAAATTAAATACAGCCATATATATCTATGTATCACGCCATACTTACTAATTTAATATAATAAAATAGCAAAGGGTGATTTATATTTTAAAGGAATTAGCTCAATGGTAGAGCAACCGTTTTACACACGGTGGGTTAGGTGTTCAAATCACCTATTCCTTAATCCCTATTATTAAATTCTACCTTTAATTGATAATAGTAATAAATATTACTATGTTGTGTAAACTTGCAGATTTTTTTTTTTTTTAATAGATATTTTAAATAATCTAAGTTTTTAAAAATTTATCTAACAATTTATACATAAATATGTAATAAACTATTGATATAATTAGTAAAAGAAATAATACGTAATCTAGAAATATAAATAATAAAAACGAAAAATAAATGACAAATTTGATTAGAAGTAATTTTCAAGCTCATCCCTTTCACTTAGTATCTCCCTCACCTTGACCTCTATACACTTGTATTTCTCTCTTGACTCTTACTACTTCAGGTGTATTAACAATGCATGGATATAATAGTGCACAAAACTGTTTACTATTAGCCTTTATATCTTTAGTTTATTCTATGTCTTTATGGTTTCGTGATGTTATCTCTGAGGCTACAGTTGCACATTTTTTTTTTATCGATATTGTTTATTAAATGTGAAATTTTATTTTTTTTTTTTTTGTTATAATTAGTTTTTACATATTTGATATATATAATTTATATTATCTAAATAATTTATTTGATACTAATAATATAATTTGTATGGCTAAGGATAACTCTAGCCCTAATGTAGCTAAAGGTGTTCTAGATCTATAAGCGAAAAATGTATAAATTAATAGCTTAGATGTTGCAATAGAACAAGTACGTGATGGTGCTATATATGTAGGAGGAATGGCAGCTACTGCTAAAGTAGTTAAAGGTTCTTCTTTACCAATAGGAGCTAAATTAGGTGCTACATTAGGAATGGGTGCTGCATCTTTGATTGGTTATAGAATGGTTCAAAATAATTTATCATCCACTAGAACAAACAGTCAAGGTAGTTTAAATGTAAAAGTTGATAAGCTAAATTCTAGTGTTACTGCTTCTTCTCCTTCAAGCAACAAGATTGATGAGCTTTATCCTGCTAAATCTGTAATAGAACCAGGAGATTCTATTGTTGGAGATAGAGATGGTTCTATTATATCTTCACTAGATATAGAGCAATTACAATTAGATTTTTATCTACACATAGTAATAATCTATTTACTTGTATTAGTATTTGTGTTTATAATTATGAAAAATTTTAGTAAACGTGGTTTAAATTTTGAATTTGTTAAAAAACTACCTTTAGGTGATTATATACAAATTATATTTATAAAAATATTTAAGTGATGAGATAAAACAAATATACTATGGATATATTTAATATTAATTGCTATATTAATTTGTATGGTAATATCCCTTTGATCAATTTCCATTATTTTGAGTAATTTAAATTAAATATATTTCTTTTAATTAATTTACAGTATCGATTCTTAATAAGTGGCCTCATTAAACTTGACTATTTGCTGGAAACTCCTATATAATATAGGGCTATCAGCAGGAAACCAACAGGTATATAATTACCTTAGTAGGATCTTCAGAGACTATACGTCAAGAACTAATATCTTATAAATAAATTATTTATTTATAAGATAAGTTAAGATATAGTCCAATCAATATAGAAATATATTGTATACATAATTATAATATGTATTATCAATATGACACAGAAACAGACACAGAAGCAGCCACAGACACAGGCACAGACACAGACACAGACACATATACAAACAGAAAAGAAAGATTATATTAATATAAAAAATACTTTTATGCAAACTGAAAGGCAATTAGGTCCATACTTAGCTGGACTGATAGAAGGAGATGGTTATATTTTGTTAAGAAAAGGAAAATTATAAAAAATATCTCCAGCTATCATAACTACATTTCATAAAAAAAGAATTACCTATATTTGAAAAACTAAAAACTGAACTTAAAACTGTAAATATTTATAAAGAAAAAACAGGTGTTTGTAGATTTCAAATTACTAATGCAGAAACAGTAATAAATATTGTTAACCTTATAAACGGTTATTTTCGTACACCCAAAATAGAAGCTTTATATAGAGCCATTGATGATCTTAATAAATGACGAAACACTAATTTATCCAAGTTGCCTTTAGACAATAGTGACTTCAATTCTAATGCATGATTAGCTGGATTTACTGATGCAGACGGTAATTTTTCTATTAAATTCAGTGGAATTTATACAGATTCTGATCTAAATACACGTGGACGTGTTATCACTGTTTTTTCTATTAACCAAAGGGAAATTTATAAAAGAACTTATGAGTCTTTTGTAGAGTTTATGACAAAATTAGCTTATTTCTTTAAATGTAACTTAAATTTTAGATTAGTTACTAGTCCTTTATTAAAAAAACCCGTTAAACTTTTAGTTTTTTATGTTCAATCAGATAAAAAACATTATTTAGTAACTAATTATTTTAATAAATATCCGCTTATATTTTATGACAAGTAAATATCTTGATTTTTTAAACTATAGTGAATCTTTAAATTATTTAGGTAAACGTTTAACAGAAAAAGAGATTTTTAAAATACGTACTATTAAAGATTCCATGAATAAAAAAAGGATTTATTATAACTGAGATCATTTGAATAAATTCTATAATTAATATAATATCTAATCTATATGTTTGTAATTAAGTTAATCTTAATATAATTATGTATAATTGACTTATTTAGGTAATCACACTCTGGCCGTACAAAGAGGTTTAAATATGGGAGTTGCTTTATTTATAGTTTCTGAGGGCTTATTTTTCCTAGCTATATTTTGAGCATTTTTCCATAGTGCACTGTCTCCTACTGTAGAGTTGGGAGCTCAGTGACCTCCAATGGGTATAGAGGCAGTTAATCCTTTTGAATTACCTTTACTTAATACAGTAATATTGTTATCATCTGGTGTAACTGTAACGTATGCTCACCATTCTTTAATACAAGGAAACAGGAGTGCAGCTTTATACGGTTTAGTTTGTACAGTAATATTAGCCATTGTATTTACTGCTTTACAAGGTATAGAGTATTCAATTTCTTCTTTTACTATCTCAGATGGAGCATACGGTTCTTGTTTTTACTTTGGTACTGGATTAAATATCAGAAGTTCAGTATAAACGGAATGAATTGCAAGAAAAACTTAAATATAAGTTAACTTGCAGCGAAGCTTAGCTCAATATCAAATGGTTAAAACTATTTGTCATGCTAAGAACGTTCAACGACTAGTAGATGAGTGATGTTAACAATAATTCTACCACGAGCGATCCGCAAATAATTAAAAAATATATCTTTATACTTATTTGAAAACATAGTCTGACCAATAACGTAAGTTATTGAAATAAGGATAAAGAGCCTTATGCTAACAAAAAGTTCATGGTCTTCACGTAATGATAGGAACAGCTTTTATAGCTGTTGGTTTGTGACGTGTATTGGCTTATCACTCTACCGACAATCATCACCTTGGATTGGAATCAGCCATACTTTATTGACATTTTGTGGATGTAGTGTGATTATTCTTGTTCATAAGTATTTACTACTGAGGGTCTTAATAGGATATTTAGGCATATTATTTATAGTTATGCAGCAAACTAATCCTTTTATAGTAAATAGCAATCCTGTTATTATCCCAAAGTTTAATAAGCATAAAGCACAGTTCACATTTCCAATCAAACAACAAACCCGCAACTTCTGTACTTCACTTCTATTAAATGTTTGCAATAATTAAAAAAGATGGTTTACCTTTATTACTGTAATACCCGAATCACGCAAAATTTTTAAACCCCTTTACTCTATTGCTCTTACTTAGAGTCATTTTAATTATACACTTAAATTGTTTAGAATTAATTACTTTTGTTTATCTGATTCTTATGATCGGGGAATGATACAAGATTGCTTATCTAGTATTTTATTACATATATTTGCTTTTTATTCTTAAACGTTTTTATTGTTTATTCGTCTATTGTTGGATCTTGGTCCTTTTCTGCTACATTTTTTTTTTATTTATATTAGTTTAAATATTTTAAATGGTTTCTCGTTTTTCTTTGTTGTATCACATAAGGTATTATCATCTGAATTATTTCTGGCCTTAGGGCTATAGTTGTTCATTAATTCATAAATCTTATAAGGTTCGCTAGATTCAGAAGATAGAAAAGATAAGGTTTC
>JAABUL010005780.1_pt1 | contig 14975 bp, 10 predicted proteins | sample 5559151 | NCBI WGS metagenome assembly JAABUL01 (sample SAMN10711876, study PRJNA513368) | rock metagenome | isolation source: Antarctica rocks | place: Antarctica: Victoria Land, Pudding Butte sud | reverse complement strand
TGCGAGTTTGGAAAAAAAATGGGACATGTCCCAGGGCGAGGCAAGAAGAAGCATCAAAGCCGAAGCGAAACACTTTCTGTACCGTGTGTGCATGATGATACGAGTGCATGGGTCGGCGTCTTCGTTTACTGGTTCGTGTGGATTGGCACGTTCTGAGCGTGGGCATGATATCCCCGGCGTTTTTCTCTTCGTTTTCCGCGCGTTCACATTTGAGAAAGCGACGATCTCTTTTCTTTACCGTGTGAGATGATCGGCGCCGGTGGGCTTTGCAAAAGAAAGCGCAAGCTGCGATCCAAGAAATGTAAAAGATGCTTTCTAAAGCCCGAGGGAGTAAAGATGCCGATCAGAGTCCTGAGGTGGTGATTTATCGCAAGAGTATAAAGTACACGTCTCGCCCAAAAACCCCTTTCCATTCCTTGCACATCCGGGGTTTCAATGTTGCTTCCTCTGCCGCCACTGTAACCTCCCCTCGCATTCCCCACCGCGGCCTGTACCATGCAGCAAACATATGCAATTACAAATCCTAAAACTGTCTCCAAAAAATAGCACTTTTCTTCTCTGCGTTCTCGCCTACCGTACGTCCTGAGCGCACCTCCACGTGTCTCAAGGCCTTTGAAAGGTTTTTTTTTTTGGAATCATTTCAACAACCGTGAGATTTGAGGACCCTTTGTAGTCACAAGAAAACTTTTCATACATCTGAAACCCCCCGGTTCTCCAAAACGTAACTACTAACAACCAATCCCCACTATACTGACAGTTTCCAACCCTCCCCCCCAAGAATCAAACCATCACCCCCCCTCCCCCCCTTCCCTCCCCCTCACCCACTCCCCAACCTCGAACCCCACCCTCCTCAACCCGCCCTCCCCGACCCTCCCCCTCTCCGCCCTCACAACCACGGCCCTCGCGTCCTCCAGCCGAATCTCCACCTCCGGCTCCAGGCCCCTGCCCTTCCCCGCTTCATCCTTCGCAGCAGACCGCTCAAGCCGGTCGGCGGATGCGGGCGCCCGCTCGCGAACGGCAACGGTGACGTCCGCGCCGACGATCCCCCGCCATAGCGTCGCCATCCACTGCCAGTGGTCGATTGGGGCGTAGGCGTCTTGGATGGGGATGCGGGAGGCGGCGGTGTCGGTGTGGGTGAGTTGGTAGGTTGGGAGGATGGCGATGGGGGTGGGGAGGGGGAGGGCGGAGGTGCTGTTTTGGCGGCTGGTGGGGGTGTTGGGGATGGGGGGAGGGGCGTCTTTCATTTCGGTGTCGGCGGGGGAGGAGGAGGCTTTTGTGCCGGCGGTGGGGGTGATGGTGGTGGATTTGGGGCTGATGGAGTCGGGAGTGATTTCGCCTTCTTCGCGGTCGTCTTCTTCGGTTTGTTTTTCCTTTTCCTTTTCCTTTTCCTTTTCGGGTAGGGTGGTGATGAAAGCAATGACATCTCGGGAGAGGGCATGGTATGCCTCGATCGTTCGCAAATACGCCGTAAAGCTGACTTCGCTGCCCTTGTCGGCAGGTGGACCTTCAAACACGCGCACGGGGTGTGACGGCTCCAGAACTTTGCACAAACACGCAGTCACCTGCGAGACAGCCTTGGCGTCCGCACCATCAACCGCAATCACAAACCCCCTTGTTGCGTGTTTCGGGCTCGTAGGCCCCGGAGAAGCGAGAGGAGGGCTGATTTTGGCGAGAACGCGGATTTTGTTCGGGACGGAGATTGACATGACCATTGCCTCGACGGATTTCGCTTGGGTTGTACCGGGGGATTCGAGGGCTCGGGCAACGGTCTGCAGTGGGGCAAGGGTGAGGGAGGAATCAGGGGGGTGGTTGGTGGGGCCATTGGGGTGAGGACGAGGCGGAGGACCCATGGTTACGGTTGGGGGAGGCATAAAGTCCGGGCGGGGAAGAGATTCTCGGCGGCGAGGAAATGGAAAGGGTGTTAGAGGTCCCGATGGGGTCCGAGAATGCGGGTGGGCACCTGGAGGGAGAATGCGGCGGCGTTTAGAGTCTGGGCTTGAAGGATAGGGCGTCTCTGCGCCGCGCTTGAAGTGCGGGGAAGCGAGCGTGAGAGCGCTCAGATTGCTACTGGCAGACGTGGTGGCGCGGGAGCGGAAGCTCACGAGGCTTGGGTTTGATGGACTGCTCACAGTTTGGAGGAAGCGGGCGGCGCTAGAACCAGATGCGGGAGTGGAGGGTGGGCGGCTGGGAGAGTAGAGGGATCCAGGGGTGTTGGCGGAGAAATTGGGGCCGGAAATCATGCCGGGGGTGGTCATGCTGCGGCCGCCACACTTGAGACAGCGGCGAGTTTCGCTGTCAATGGTGGATGCGGAGGAGGCGCTGGAACTGGAGATACTACCGTTGCGGCCGCTGCGGCGAGGTTGGTAGCGGTAGTCGGGGTACTGCTTTTGGTGGCGAAGTTTTTCTTCCTAGGTCATGGTTAGTGATTGGCAAGTATTGTGAAATAGGGTGATTGACATACATCAGCCAGACACTTCCAGTGGTTCTTGACGTCAGGAGGTGATGACCTCCAATGATCCCCAATCACTTTTGAGATTTCCGGATTTGCAAGTCCGGGATTCTGTTGAACTACGGTAGCTTGATGATGTTGGCGGTAGAGGATGAAAGCTGTACAGACGTGAGCAAGCCAAATATCACAAGGTAATGAAAAGTTTAGAGTAGAATTTGAACATAATCATCTCAGGTAAGCTAAGTCAATGCATTAACTGAATAGAATTTAAACTGCGTACCGTTTCTGGGTCTGGGAACCTTGGGGTCTGGCTGACAGAGACAGATCTGGCTCGGGGATTCTCCTTGCCATGACATCGTACTTGCTTTAGAGATTGACGGCAAGCGTCGCTGTAAATGAGAATTTTCGCCATCGGATGCCTGAGAGGACGACCGCTTACGAGCTTTTGGCGGATCTTCGAAATCTTCCAATGATTCTATGCTGGGAGACACTCTTTCTGCGGCAGGTGAAGAACCCTTCTCAGACGATGCCGGGCTTTTATTCTTATTAGAACCGTCATTAGTCTTCTCGGTGGTCATTTTTCTTGGCTGAAGGAGTGCTTCTGGCTCAATAACCCAGGATCCTGCACGATTCTGGTTTGCAAGAGCTGGAGGTGGAGGAAGGACTCGATGGTAGGACATTGAAGAAGATAATAATACATTGATGGTGGCACAGTGTACAGTTCTGGTTCTTTGATGCTCAAAGCGCATTCATCTATACGGATTGTCAAATCCAGATGGAATGCGAAGAAACAGAGGTTTCTTTGTATGGATCCTCCACTCTAATTGGTTAAACATAGCGTCTCCGGCTCCTTGTTCTTTCCTGGGAGCTAACAGCTGTTGCTAGTATTCGTGGCAGTTGGGGTGCGGATGCTGCGAGCGGACTTTTGATGTGGTGCTCTTTGTTCATTGTTTGAGGCTCGTTCAGCCGGAAGCGGGAAAATGAATTGTGAGACATTACTATCAACAAGCCAATGCAAGAATGCGACAAAGAATGTAAGCAAGCAGCGAAAAGGCAAACGGTCATTGGCCAAATTGGACGTGGTCTCAGCTTTAGGATGTCATATGTTGCAGATATTGCTGGCGACAAACGAGTCATCAGAGCTTCTCGGTGCTCCTCTTTAGTTGTAGACAAATGCATACCCGTAAGATCGGAAAGCTGAAAGGAGATACCGATACCTTGTGCGCTTCTTGCCCAACATCAGCTAACGCTAATCAAGATTTTCCCTTTGCTCCGCAGTGCCCATGTCAAAGATAGTCTGCCCTCCCTCTCGTTTGGTGTATGAATTTCTCATGTGAGCGGACTCTAGCTGTGACATTGCTTAAACTTCCCTAAGCTCTTGGATGACTTCTTCGAAATCTTCCATGTCCACTCTCCCACTCGTGGTATGATCCACCCAATCCACTAGATTTCCTCTAATTCTCAAACCCCTGTCCTCCAGGACAGCATATAAGCAACCTAATGCGACCGCTCTTGCTGGAAACAGGTTCGCAAGCTGGTAATTCTTGCAACTATTCATTCACTGTCAGCTTCTACTCTTATTGTGCTAAGCTCCACAGCGGGGCACGCACGCCTCGACCGCTCTCGCTTTGCATGCTTTTCCTATGCCCGTGTCCATCCTCAGTAAAACACCGTGTTCCTCTCTCTCCTCCTTTGTCCAGGCTTCATATTCCTCACCCATACCGGTAACATCCTCGAAAGTACGCTCTAGATAGCGCGGTAGGTAGTCTAACGAGAGAGGCACACGAAGATCGAAGGCCAGCACGCGCAGCAACAGGAGCTCTGCCTGTACTAGGGTACTGCGAAGGGTATCATAAGTTGTGGAAGGGATGACAAGGGTTTTCGCTATATTTTCAAACGGCAATGGACGGCTTTCATTGGGGTCATGGAGAAGACGGTGGGCCGGGAGGAGAAATTCGCGCAAGCGGCGAGGGCATTCTGTAGATTTAGAGGCGAGGGAAAGGCTGGCTAAGGCGAGAGTCTGGAGTTGGAGGGGAAGTGCGTGAGTAAACACATTGGTTGATTGCCTATGACGATGGTTGGGAGACGGACGTACGGATCTAGTAGATCGGAAATTGCTGAGGATTTTCCAAACCGTTTATATTTGTTGAGATAGATGTAAGACATCGCGAGTGTCTCGTTTGGACTGGATGTGAAGAAGCTATGTAAGCCTGACGAAACTCGCATTACGGGGTCTGTCACAAGGTAGAATATTGAGATCTTACAGGCGGAGGATATCTGCCATCGTATCAGTGAAGGCAATTGAATCCTTGGGTAATGGCATTGCGGCCTCCAATCTGTTCGACTCCTTCGTAGACGTACAGCGATCCGAGATGGAGTCCTCTAAGGTAACTTGTCCGGTACTGTACTGTTCTTGTCAGCGGGCTGCAGCTCGCTAGTGGAAAAACCTTCATTTGTAGATATCTATCTATCTGAATAGAAAGGACACGCTTTCCAGACATCGCGTATACGCATATATCGACTTGTAATGGCAGTCCAATGCAGCGGATTCTGCAGAACCAAGGGAGACTACTTTACGTACCAATTGTTTCTACAGGCAGCTTGCCATATGTCCTCTGGGCGATTCCAACATCCTCAAACCACAAGCTTACCACATGAGTCGATACCTTGGTGAAGGCTTCGGGAATCCTGCGCATTCTACACTCAAGTAGCTCTGGCCGGTGTCCAAAAGTTATCGAGGAATCAACTGGCTACTGGATAGGTACCATCGGCCATGCATGATGCATGAAAGCATGACACTGCACATCTCAAGAAAACGACGATAAGTAATCTAGGTCTGACATCCCACATTCAAGCTCCTCCACTCAGATGGTACATAGAGCTTAAGACATCTATTAAACGTAGCCAGTTAACTGCAAGCGCTTATGCTGAATGTACTGGTGTGAGGGGTGGTCCTTTCCCTAGGCTTACTTACAATTTCCTTATATCTCTTAATAATAATGAAGAACAAGGGATTCCTGCGTTGAACATTGTCTCCAGCTTTCCTGACCTGCAACGGCTCGCAAAGTCCCTTCCAGTTTCTGCCCTATGAAATACCAAAATCAAAGCTCATAGATGTATGCTATGAAGGAATTTACTCTCGCCCCCTGTGCTGCCCATATGAGCATTTTTGTTCTCCTCTGGGTAATTAGCATCGCCACATCCCAACAGATTCCAGACTCTCAAAGTCTTGTTATAGACGAGCTCGAACATCTCTTGGTGGACAATGGAGGGAAGAACGATGCCGCCTTTTTTTCTGGCGTTACGCCTTGCTCTACCTATTTTGACAGCTCCACTGGACTCTTCGATAACACTTTAGGACGCCAGACATCGTCTCAATGGATCCGTGTTGCTTTTCGTAAGCCTTTCCTTTCTTCATCTCTTTTTGATCCACTTTGTCTTATATCTTGCTTTTTCTACCAACGGACTGGCAAGGTAGACAGATATCCAGACACTTACTTGGAGGGCCACGATTTTCGTCATACCAGGGTGCAATCCTTCAAACCGCGAGATCAATCTCATATAAATCATTACGACTCTAATTGGAAGTTCGGAACGGAACACTCACTAAAATTTAAAATTTCTGAGAAGTTTATAACGGATGTTCTGTTGGCCATGGGGTATATCTGGACGGAAAACTACAAGATGTCCTGCAGCAAATTTTCTAATCGTCAAATCCCTCATATGGCGATATTAGAGAGGAGGTTGTAGCCTTAGACGAAGTTCAAACCACTACAATCAGAAGGAGCACGATTGTCGACTCGAATGGTCAAGATTGGAAGACTCACGACCTTTGCTCGAGTCTATGGAGCATCTTGACCTATGGCTCATTCTCTATTCTATCCTTATATTTCTTTGTCGACGATACTCTAATATCGCTTTTCTGGTCTCGCTCAGTACGCTAATGAACCCGATCATCCAGATGACTTTGTCACTGCCAATGTCGCCTCCGGAGTTGGAGGGATTGACGCTTCAATCGGGTTTGAAACTCTTCGGTCCGAAAACGTGGGCACTGCCATGAACGATTCCTTCGCCTTTTTCTCGGTCTTTACTAATGATAAAGTCTCAAGTTTGTCTTCATCTACGAAACTACTACCCTGTCATTCGTTCTGATTTTAAGTAGTGGCCGATCTTGTGGCCCTCGGCACTGTTGCTGCAGTTGGCGCATGCGGAGGTCCAAAGATTCCTCTCCGTGGAGGTCGAGTAGATGCAATAGGGCCAGGTCCATCTGGTGTGCCCGAACCTGAGACGGATATCAAAACAACCTTGAGAGAGTTCTTGGGTGCAGGATTCAGCCAGGCCGATTCCATCGCCCTAACAGCGTGCGGGCATTCAATGGGAGGGTAAATTAGCCGCTTGCCTCAGTTCATGTTGACGAATCTTCATTAACACAACCAGAGTTCATCATTCGACGTTTCCACAGATCGGTATGTCCCAGTGTTTCTCATTCAGTGCTGTTCTGCTTCAGGCTTTCAGTGTTCTCGACTTCTCTACACATCCGGTGTAATTCTGTATCGATAATACCAGAACGATGAGTCGGATTTTTTTGTCAAGGACTAATATATCAGAAAACACTGTATGCGTTCTTCTTCAACCCAAAATGACTAAAATCAATCGCAGTAACCGCGGACGCTATCGGTCCTAACAATTCAGGCGGACGGTCTCCGTTTGATGCCACTGCTTCAGTCTTTGATGTCGATGTGTTCGTATATTTCAACCCCACAAATCTACAACACTAACTTCAAAAAGAGTTCAAGAATACTTGACCGGGACTGGGAGAAAGGGCGGTGCCCTCGTCACAACTGCCAATAAGACAGTTCAATCAGATCTTCGACTTTATCTCTCGGATTCAAACGCGACTGTGAAAACGTATGTTTCACGCACATCATATATGCAACTAGAGACCTAAGCCTAAATGAGTCCTTAGGCTTGCCCAATCAGCGGACCACTTTTCGTCGAGCTGCTCAACTCTTTTTGCCCGTATGCTTGATGTTCGTAATGTCAGAGCTCCAGAATTCGTACATTGCGCTAACATTGCTCAAAGACTGTTCCCAAAGGGGTATCTTTAACCCCTGTGATCGAACCTGCACAGTTGAGGCTTGTCAACGCGTCGCTAAACTTGGACTGGACAGGAAACATGAGCCTTTCCGGGTCTTTCAGAGTTCGTGGCCCCTCAAACTGGGACTAGATTCAAATGTCTGATCACGAATAGTACCTTGCGAAAGCAGCATTTGAGAAGGCACCAAGCACCTTGAGGTAAGTCTGACTGTTATCGAAGGCGCGATTCTGCGTCTCCAAGATCATACCCTACAACTCCAAAGACCTTCGTATCTTGATAGATTTACGACTTTAGCCGGTCGCCATCAATATCGTTCCATACTTTGAAGCGAAGAAGTCACAATCGGTTATGTTTTCTGTTGCAGTCTTTTGTTTAGCGATAACATCATCCTCTCCAAGATTTCCACAAAGTCTTTCATAGGTTATTTCCGCTAAGGGATCTCCCAGAAGGATCAATATCCAGGCCCACAGAATTGCGACTGCTTCAGAAATAACATTTCAACGTACTGACAGTTTTATTTAGTATTTCCGTAAAAAGTCGATCCGGTCACGGCTCTGCAGGTCATGCAATTGCAAGTTCGGACCCGACAACAGACATCGGAACCAGTATCTTCGGCCCAACCCGCTTCTATTCTTTCACTGTCAACTTTCCTGCAACCATAGGTATCTCAGGCATTACAGTCGCCGGCCAAGACTTTCGATTGCAAGACTCTATTTTTGTCATGCCTGGGCTATCGTCAATATCGCCCCCAGCTATTTTCTCCCCCTCACCGATTGCTACGCACTGGACCTTCAACATCACTGCTGCTGTGAGTCAACTCGTGCGTTTTGAATGATGTTCACCTCATCAACAACCCATTTAGGTCTTGACAACTTCGCCCCCAAAAACCCTCACAGCAACATTCGCCATTCCAGTTCCGCAATCTGGGACGTTAGCTCCAAGAATGGACCGTTCTAACACGGCCACGCTCTCAGTTATTGGCAGCGCAGGTCCCTATGTAATTTACTCGGTGCTCGTGCAGCAAACTACAACTGCACAGCAGCTATTTGGCACTAGCGTGGATATCAAGGGGGAGGGTGTTGACACCGAAGTGATGTTCTTTAAGATGTTCCGTCTTTTTGGCTGAGTCTCAAGTACTGAGGTTTAGTCATCTATCAGATTGATGCAGAGGCAGGACTAGTTAATTGCGCGTTCGCATAGATGAATATTATTTGGTAGTAACTGCAAACAACTCCCCAAGACATGAGATCTTATGAGTAAACCTATATTGCTATACGTTTACATAAATATGTAAAAATCACAAGTGGCTTCCAGATCATGTGCTGCAAATATCGTTCCCAGCACTTCTTTGGCGGCATAACCTGCGACAGAGCTCCCGGGCTGTTACGAAGGCCCTAAATACAAACTCGGATGGAAAAATTGACGCACCTAGATGCAATTGCAAGGAAGGTTGTTCCCGAATCTGCAATCCGCCTTGCGAATTTTATATTGATCTGAGTATTCTGAAGTGTCTTAGGATTGGAATCTGGCTTCGCATAACCGCGTTACATTCTATGTCTATATTGTATGGGTTTATTTTCAAAAGTAAGATAGTGCATGGCTTGCAGTCATTCTGGTCCTTAGAACTGGGTCTGAGGCTTAGAGCTGACCAATGCCACCTGCTTGTATGTGCTTTGCCGGACCTGACGAGATTGTTCATCCACTTAAGCCCGGGAAAAGAAGAGATACACTTCTCAGGGGCTTCACTAGGGAGGAATGTAGTGATCTAGCCTGTACAGCACAGAGATGGTAGCAACATCGACAGGGATCACGGTACAATGGTTGAGAGCTTTGATATAGGGCTTTAGCCGCGACAAGCGATAGGTAGCTAAGCGCTAGGCTCCAAACCCTAACTCTCCTTTGGGAGGAACAGGCCTCCAATGCATGTTGTTGGACCGTTTGCAATATCAGGGAATCAAGTGGTAGTGTAATATGTGCCACTGTGGACAACCAACTTAGCAATGCTGTAGGTATCCAATCTTGTTTGTCCATCCGCGTTCTATACTTTCGTAAAATTCTGATCCGGTAGAGAGTCAGCTATAATATACTTTCTCTACTCCGTGGCTTTGAGCGCTGGCGCAGGTCGGTCTGTGCACCCCACAATGTATCTGACGTTTGTTTTGTGTGTGTGCATCCATTGCCTTGGCATTCCTTTGCTTCCACATAATATCCTGAAGCCGAACTCTACAAGCAGAGTGATAATATGGAAGCTTCCGACGACTCAAGACAGTCTAGAGTCAGAGCGGGACAGTCAGGAATCTTTGAAGAGGTAGTCATCTCTCCCTAACTACTCGATCTTTCTTGAGGGTGTTATCACGAAAACACCGGTCATTGCTACATTATTTATATTCCTATATGATAGTCAAGAGCCCAACGGCGAGGGTCTGGGCACTGTCTCTATCCGATGCTGCTGTCTCTTCTTTTATGCCTATGTGCTGATATTCAATATAGGCACCAGACGCTATGCAAATCTCGGCTCATGAGTTTCCGCCGCCACGATTCAGCCGGCGAGGTTTCACCACTCCTGTATTCAAGGCTTCGAGTGATATTCCACCTCATAATTCGAACCCTAGTGACGAATTTTCTCACGATGCCAGCCGCTTCCCTGTACTCCCAAAGCACGAACGTGCTTCCGCGGCTAAAGAAAGCATTCTTGGCGACCTCAGCAACTACATTTCATTAGGAAGCATAACGACTTCGCTAGACGCCACCGATCGCTGGCCCTACGATGACTGGACAGAGATTTCGGCTTACTCAGATGTACCCAATAAGCAGAACGATTCAAACAACTATCATATACAGGCGCTGCTCCATCAGAATATCTTCCCCAAGCAATACGACCTTTCAAACTTCCAAATACTTCGCCTAATACAACATGGGTGGATCCGAATGTTTGTTGGCCGCCATCAAATTCAGGAGCAGTCGATTGTTATTAGGATATACGTTCTGCCAGACGACGTAGGGAGAAGGTTTATTCACAGAGATGATCAAGCTTTCAGGAAACGCCTAATGGTACTATTTGAGCACCTTGATATATATTCTGAGTCTTGGGATGGCCGAAAACCTAGGAACCAGCCTATTGAGCAGTATCGGGCTGAGCCGGCCAATGACGACTCACTTTTCTATCTCTTCAACACGCTCTCATCTCCATCGCCTCTAATCCCAGATGTATCTTGTTCTTTTGCCAAAGACGCCATGGAGTCGTTGCTCGGAAATGCCCCTCTCATGCGTGGTCTTAAGACAAAACTTTACCCTTATCAAAGACGTAGCGCGGCTACGATGATAAGAAGGGAAGTTGAACCGGCACGAACCTTGGATCCACGCTTTGAACCGTTCAAGAATCCCGCGGGGCGTACTTTCTATTACGACGAAATGACTGGAATATTACTGCGCGAGCAACGGTTGTACGAGGAATCAAGAGGCGGTATTCTTGCAGAGGTATGGACTTCTTCTAGAAGGTCGGAAGTCATAACTAATATCATAATATCCTCAAAGACCATGGGATTAGGTAAGACCTTGATATGTCTCACAGCAATACTGGCAACGAAAGGACATTGGCCACAAATCCCACCTGAGTTCTCTATAGGACTCCATCCAGTTCGTCGAGAAGTAGGAACGCTGATGCAGATGGCAGCCTCTGCAGTAGCTCGTGCGCGGATACCGTGGAGAACTTACTTTCAAGAACTCGGCAGCTCAGGAGAGTATCATGAGGCTTGTCTAGCACTGCTGGAAGATAACATTAGCTCTTACATCATACCCGGCCCAGAAACCAGATGTAGGAATCGGGTATACTCGACACCAGAGGTCCGACTTATACTGCTGTGCTCTGCTACATTGGTTATAGTACCGCCAAATTTGTTGATGCAATGGAAGACTGAAATTGAACTACACTTTGAAGAAGAATCGCTGAAGGTACTCTATCTTAACAGTCAAGATCCTGCAATGCCTAGTGTGCGCGATCTTCTGCCCTACGACATTATTGTTATGACCAAACAGCGTTTTGAGCGCGAAATGGCTACCCATGATGTCATACGAAGATCTTCGGAGGTTGATACACATTGTACCTGTCCGTACAATTATGGCTGTCATTGTTCGGCGCGGACTATATATCGCTCACCACTGAAGGACCTCCATTTTCTCCGGATCATAGTGGATGAAGGACACGACTTTGCTTCGTCGGGAGGAAAAACCGACGCCCTTTGGGCTTTGCAAAATATCCATGTCGAGCGAAGATGGGTGGTTAGTGGAACGCCAGCTTCAGGATTGTTTGGTGTTGAAATTGGTCTAGCTGCCCAAGAGACATTTAACGAGGGCCAGGAAAACGAACAGCTGACGAACCGGATACTATTAGAGATCCGTCGCAGGGAAAACGCGCGATTGCAGGAAGTAAAGGATCTCGAGAAACTGGGTCGTATTGTCGTTGGTTTTCTCAATCTAAGGCCATGGGCCAACTCGAAAGCAGGGAAAGACCCAGCATCATGGCAGAAGTATGTTATGCCTTCTAAAGACGGTCGAAGAAAAGTTCGTTCTTTGAAAGCTATCCTACAAAGTCTCGTCGTACGCCATCAGATACAAGACATTGAAGCTGACATCCGATTGCCCCCTTTACACAACCTTGTCGTGTACTTGAAACCGAGCTGGCACGACAAACTCAGCATCAATCTCTTTGTTCTGACCCTCACTGCGAACGCCGTAACATCGGAGCGCGTTGACGAGGATTACATGTTCCATTCTAAGAATCGGGGGCAACTCAACCAGCTCATCACAAACCTACGGCAGTCTGGGTTCTTCTGGACAGGGTTTTCGCCAGAGGACGTCATACAGACTCTGGATGTCTGCCATGAATATCTCAAGGACAACAAGCGTCCCGAATCAATACACAGGGACAACGATCGCGTCTTACTAGAACATGCCATGGCCATGGGAGTCAGAGCATTAGAATCACCATCATGGACCGCATTTGCCAAACTCCAGGAAATTGGAATTTTCATCGAAGATTTTCCTTTAGAAGCCCGGAATGCTTGGTCGCTTGTGCCTCGTCAGACCGAGAACCAACCGCTCTTGGTTGGAACTACGCAATTTGCTCGAGCACAGGACCATGTAAATTCAAACTTGTACGCATCCAATCCTGGAGATGGTCTTGCTCAACTGGGATTTTCCGTTATGGAAAGGGCATGGCAAAATGTACAGAAAGCAGCGAGTGTGCAGAGGGAAGATGCCAGTAATATGAAAGCAAAGACGTCTCCAAGTAAGGCAAAAGCTCGAGGGCCCTTACATTCAAGCCTTGTTGGACATCCTGAATTGAAGGAAAAGTCAACGATATCAAAAGCCAGAGCAATTGCCAACATGGGTAAAGGCAACGGATTTCAGGAACCCAACCATATGGACAATAGTAGTTACAATAGTAAACCCACGGGTCTGAAATCCGCCCTGAAATCGTCGTTGAAGAGCGATCCGATCGCTATGATACCTTCGGACTCCATTCTGGCAAAGACCAGGTTATCAGGAACCGCGTCTGCCAAGCTGACCTATCTCCTAGACAGAGTCATCGAACTCCAACAGGACGAGAAGATTCTAATCTTCTACGAGGGAGACCACATTGCGTACTACATTGCGCAAGCCTTCGAGCTTCTCAATATTCGATACCTAATTTATACAGGAACACTACCGGTCATCCGCTTGAATGCATACGTTACCACATTCAATACCACGGAAACATTCCGAGTTATGCTAATGAATATCCATCAAGCAGCTCATGGCTTACACCTAGCCAGCGCCTCTCGAGTCTTCTTTGTTAATCCAGTATGGCAGCCCAACGTTGAAGCGCAAGCCATCAAGCGTGCACACCGAATTGGGCAAACACGGCCAGTCTATGTTGAGACTCTGGTTCTTGAAGACACGCTCGAGGACAAGATGCTAAAGCGGAGGAAAGGCATGAATGCACAAGAGCATCAACAAGCCGAACGAAGTCTTCTCGACGATCCTGTGATGGGCCAGATCATCCGGGACGCCAGATTCATACCGCTTTCGCCGGAGGAGATTTATGATGTCCACAACCAGATCGCGAACCTGAAAACACCACAGCAAGTGTTTGGCCGCGTTGCACAGGGCGCCATAGACTCTGGGGACCCTGATGCCGATCTGATTTTCCCTGAGGGATACTCACAAAAGCCAAAGCGAAGCCGCAAGCGAAAAAGCGTTTTTTAAACACTCCTAGAGCTTCCGTTGATCCAGTTCGCTCGCCGGCGAACTCGTCATCGACGTCATACTGATGAATCAGAGATTTCGACGATCTGGTTTATCTAAAAGCGGTAATGGCATATGAGGAACGCCGCTTCGCAAGGGATATGTGATGTGAGGAGGGGTGTGCTAAAACATAGTCCTAGCACCGGCGCTGAACGGATTGAGATAAATGATATGAATGACTTGCGGATTCGTATTTAGAAAATAAGCCTTCCTCTAGCATTGAGTAAAGAAGGTTGCTGTACATGGGCTCGATTAGGCGTTCGAACGTTTGATGACCGCCCGGCGGCCCCCCCCCAGACCTTCCCCCAAACAACGAAATGTCCACCCTCCCCCTAATAATCCGCTTCACCTACTCCTCCCTCCCCGACCTCCCCCTCTCCCCCTCCCCCTCCACAACCCCCCTCTCCCTCCTCCACACCCACATCCGCCCCCACCTCCCCCCCCCCCTCTCCTCCCACCCCCTCCGGCTAATCTCCCGCGGCGCCCTCCTCCCCCCCACCACCCCCCTCGCCACATCCCTCCGCCTACCCCCCCACCACGCACAAGCACAAGCACAAGCAGAAGCAGGAGCAGGCAACGGCAAGCAAAAAGCCAGCCCGCAAGACCCAATCTACGTGCACTGCTCCATCGGCGAGGGCGCGCTCCCCGCCGCCGCGCTCGCCGCCGAGCGTGACGCCGCGGATGCCGCACGCGTGGGTCAGGCTGCCAGCGCGGAGGGCCAGGACCATGGAGGAGCGGCATTGCGCCACAGGAACGACATGGCCGACCCGCCCCCGCAAGGCTTCGACCGGCTCCTCTCCGCGGGCCTCGCGCCCGCCGAAATCGCCAGCCTCCGCTCCCAATTCCTCGCGCTGCAAGCGCACGCGCACACGCCCGACACGATGCCCTCGCCGACGTCGATGCGCGCCCTCGAAGAACGCTGGCTGGATGCCGGTGGGGGTGGTGGTGGTGGTGGTGGTGGTGGGGGGCAAGACATGGGAGGCGGGGAAGAGGAAGGCGAGGGCGGGGCGCTGGAGGATATGCTGTGGGGCAACGTGCTGGGGTTTTTCTGGGCGGTGGGCGGGGCGGTGTGGTTGATGAGGGAGGAGGGGGTTTGGAGCCGGAGGCGGCGGGTTGCGGTTGCGACGGGGGTGTTGGCGAATT
>JAABUL010005779.1_pt1 | contig 14976 bp, 2 predicted proteins | sample 5559151 | NCBI WGS metagenome assembly JAABUL01 (sample SAMN10711876, study PRJNA513368) | rock metagenome | isolation source: Antarctica rocks | place: Antarctica: Victoria Land, Pudding Butte sud | reverse complement strand
TTAAATTATATTGTCGAGAACAAGAAATTATTCTTTTTCAATTGTTGTATTTTCTAGTTACGCTCGCGTTATAATTAACTTTGTAATCTAATTTATAGTAAATTATTCTAGAAGACAAAGAAGATTAATCGATTTAGAAAAGTTCAAAGTCAATTTCTTAATAAACTTTGTCGACACTCAAAAAGTAGATCAATTCTCGCTTCTTTTAAAGACAAGAGTTGTATATTGCAAAGCTAGCTATGTCTTTTCTATATCGAATATATTGTATATTACGCAAACAAATAGAATAATTGTCAAAAGATACTCTAAATACGCGATCGATTTGTTGCAACTTATTGTTTTGATTCGTAAAATAAGAGAAGAGAATCAAGTTAGACAATTCGCAAACGCTTGCAAGAAGTCTATTGTTTGTATTTGATAAAAGAGTATATTCAATTTATAGAAGTCTTTGTAATCTTAACGCATTAGGGTTTGAATTAAACTTGATCGATTCGTTGTTAGTATTAAAACTATTATTTATAAATTGCAAATCTTTATCGCTATTAAATCGTCTCTCGAATCTTATCTTGATCTATATACTATCAATTCACATATTTATCGTGCATATTATATTCTTATAATAATTGTACTTCTATAAATAAGTCTATAACTACTAAGTCTTGTTTCAAAGAGTTGAGATAAAATGTAATGCCACTACAATAAAATAGCTAGACACGTGATGTTAAGCCACTACTATTAGTGTATCTTGATATTGCAAAGTTTTTATCGCTAAGATTCTCTTTAGAGAATCTTACGATTTAATGCTTCTAGAATTGCAATTCTATATATCTTATTGTAGAAACGAAGTCTATGCGCTAATATAGCGACGTTCTATTATACGTTTGTACACAATCTTACAATATTAAATCGTCTCAAATCTATAAGAGCGATTATTCAATATAGCGTTCAATATCAAAGATAAAAAGATCGAAAACAACAATAAAACGTTGTCGCAATTTTTGAGTAACGCAAATAAAATATTCGATCGACAACAATTGAGAAAAACTTTTGCAAAAGAATTAGCAAACAAATTTGATTTTCAAGTCGAAAAAAATGCGAACATGTTATTGTCTCGCAATAACAACGAAATCGATTACGCGAAGCTTGTCGTCAAAGAACAAACGAAAACAAAGAATCTAGAAGTCAAAAAAGAGTATCTTATTTTGCAAAAGAGAAACAAATATTTACAAAAATCAATTCGAAACAACAAAATAATATTGCAAGAACAACATCGTAAACGTATTAATAATACAAACAAAAATTCTTTTAACAACGTATTTGCGCTAAAGAGACAATATTCAATTGTTAATCTCAAATTGACAAATCTAAATCTTTATTACAACAAGAGCTTCAAGAAATTCAAAAACTAAATTTGCAATACTTTTAATATATTCGAAACAAGTTTGTTATACTTTTTGTTGAAATAAATCAAAATTAACTAAATTTAGTAGTTTTTATGCAATATATTGTCGCAACGCTAAAATAACAAAAAGAATCAAAGTTTAATTGTTATTTGAACTATATAAAAATAAATTGATTTCTTCGATTTTATAATAAATTTAATAGAGAATTTACAAAATTGTCGATTAATTGCAATTTAAAAATATAACGCAATTCGATAAAATTAATTACAAAATGTAAACAATTTTGTTGTTTATATCAAAATTCTCGAAACAAATTTCGATAAGTTCTCGTCTATTTAGCAAAGAGATTATTTTCTTAATTAATTGAGAAAGAATATAAGAGAGAAACTTAATACAATAATAAATATATTGAATACGCAAGAAATACTAATTGCGTTGACGCAACGTTATAAAAGTTCGCAACTCTCAAGATTCGATTTCGAAAACAAAATTCAAGTTAATCAAAATTTTACTTTTAATTTGCGAATTGACAATTGCGCAAAGTTCAATTGTTGCGTTGAAAAAACAAAAAATAATTTCGAACAACAAAATCAATCTATCAATAACAATTGATACAATAAAATTTTTAAATTGTTCTTAAGAAACGCTAATAATTCGAACAATAAATCGAAAAACAAGAGAACTTGCTACAATTATAACAAAAAAAATATATCGCAAAAAATTGTTTCGAATTTAAACAAAACAACTCTCAAGTCAACGTTGTAAAGAATTTTCGACAAAATTTTAATATTAATATTCAAAAAACGTTGCTATTACGTTCCATTGTTGAAGCTTCGAACAATTTGAAAAACTAAAGAGATTCGCAAGTATTGTAGTTGCTATTGCAAGTCAAAAATTTAATTTCGAAGAAATATTCGCTAAGTTATTTGTTTAAGTAAACAACAATTGAAAAAAGAAAATTGCGTTGTTCGACAATAAAACATACGTCAATTGTTTTTCGAAACGTTTAGTAAAGATATAAAATTTGAAAAAAGTCGAACGTTTTTTAATAAAAGCAAAGACTTTTGATACAAGCTTGATTTAATTTGTTAATATTTACAAAATAACAATCAAATTTCGTAACAATATCGACAAAAAGCACGTCTCTATATAAGTGTTTTACGCTTTTTTCAAGATAGTTCAAAATATTATTATTGAATTTCTTTAATTTATAAAGATCAATTCTAATATTGATTAATATACGTTTATTTGACGTTATTAAATTAAGCGTAATAAGATTATAATAGATTTCTTCGAAAGATTTTTCGATAAAACAAACAATATATTTATTTTTGCTCTTGTATACAATAGCTTAGAACTTGAAATTACGTCGAAAATACAACATCTATCAAACGCTCTTTACAATTATAAGAATTGTTTTGATTTCAAGAATATCAAGATATTTTTCAAATATAACAATACAAACTATATTATTGATTCGCTTTTCGAAATCGAATTATTGTATAGTTCGCTTTACGCATTTTTTAAGAAAAAGCTATATATATTACAAAATTATCTTTTGAAAAATCTTGTCTTGAAACGCGTTTGTAAATCGATCAACAATATAAATATATCGATATTTTTTGTATCAAAAAGAGACAAGTCTTTTTGTCTTTATATAAATTATCGAAATTTAAATACTATTACAATAAAAAATCAATATTTATTATCTCTTATTGAGAAGACGTTAAATTGTTTAGTAAATATTGTCTACTTTATAAAGCTTGACTTAAAAAATATTTATTATCGCATTTGTATTTGTAAAAGTAATAAATAAATAACGACGTTTCGCACGCGTTATAGCTATTTTGAGTACGCTGTAATATTTTTCGATTTAATTAATATATCGATTATATTTTAAATATTAATTAATAAAATCTTGCAAGATTTGATAAATTATATTTATATAGTTTATCTTGACGATATTCTTATATATTCTAAGATTTGTAAAGAGTATTGAAACTTCGTAAAACAAAGATTAGAGCGTTTACGAAAATTCAAGCTCTACGCTAAATTGTCAAAATACTATTTTATAATTCAAAGCGTTGAATTTCTAAAATATATTATAAGCAATTATAGTATTTTTATAAACTCTAGCAAAGTGAATTCGATACGTACATAGTTCGAATTTAGAACGCTATGCGAATTGCAATTGTTTCTAGAGTTTGCGAACTTCTATAGATGTTGTATAAGATATTACGCAAAAATTATACAAGCTCTTACAAGACTACTAAAAAGAAGCAAGCAAAAGAAGCAAAACAAATCTTTTATATTCGATAAAATCGCTCGAACAACGTTTATAAAGCTTATAGTTATTTTTACTATAATATCTATATTGATTTATTTCGATTTTTAGAAATCTATTAGAGTAAAGACAAATGCTTCGAAATTTGCGATAGCTATTATTCTTATATAGTTGATAGCTTTTATTGAAATTGTTGGACAAACGCAATAATATTCAATTGCTTTTTATTTGCGCAAGATAATACTCGCGAAGACTTGTTATAAAATATATAATTAGAAATTGTTGACAATAGTTATTGCGTTTCAAAATTGAAAATACTATTTTAAGAAGAATTATTGTTTTATTATTGTGCTTACAAATTATAATAATTTACGTTATTTTAGAATAACAACAACACTAAATCGACGTTAATCGCGTTGAATTCTTGTGCTAGCAAAATACAATTTTGAGATCAAGTATTGTTTGAACAAAATCAATTTTGCAAATAAATCTTCGAAATAACTCGACTACAAAAAGAGAGTCGATAATAAACTATATTTGTCTATTTTGCAAAATAAGCTCAAGAATATTATTATTGTCGTTATAGATTTAATCTTAATAATTATTCGAAACATTGTCAAAATACAAAAAATACGCTCTAAAAGCGTTATCAACATTTTTCGAATAAAGAAAATCGATAAAGATAATTTTGATAAATTCTCTAATAGTAGAAATAACAATCTATTTCAAGTTGTAGTAACTCAAACATTATATTGAATCAAAATTTAAATTGCGTATTTTCAAAAACAATATCTTGAATCGCTATTGTTTTTTTTTAAATTTAAACTTGAGGAGTTACAATCTTAAAATTCAATAGTTATACGTATAAGATTTCAACTAAATTCTAAATTTAAATACGACGCATGCGTTAAGCAAAAGTGACGATAAAAAAATTATTTACTCTATTATTTTTATGCAATTTATATTCTTAACAAGACAATTATAAAAGTAGAATTGCTATATTTTTATTACAATCATTCTCTTGCAAGATATTACGAAGTAAAGAAAACTTGTATGTTTATGCTAAAAAAGTTCTATTGATCAAAGATAGTCAAAAATATAAAAGAGTACGTACAGAAATATAATATATATCAACGCATTAAAACGTTTTAATATTGTCTCTACAACAAGTTTGCGTTGCTATTTATATTTATTCGTCTATAAATAAAAATAACAATAAATTTTATTATCGAACTCTTTGCAAGTTCTTATAACAATAATATTTATAATATTATTTTTATAATTGTAAATCGATATTTCAAAATAACGCAATACTTGTTCGCAAAGTTTATTTGATCAACGCAAAATATAATCGACGTACTATTCGATAAGATTCTATTAATTTTCTCAAATATCAAGAGAATTATCTTCGATAAAATATTATTGTTTATCAACAACTATTAATCAACGCTATACTATTATATTCGCGTCAAATATAAACTAAATACGACTTTTTACTCTTAAATAAACAAACAAATCGAAAGACAAAATTTAACTTTGAAACACTATTTGCGTTATTATTGCAATTACAAGCAAAATAATTAAAAAGCGCTTTTTCGTTTGCGCAATATATATAACAACGCAATTTATACGTTCTTCGAAATGTTCTCTTTTCAAGTAGTGTTCGAATATCAAGTCGATTTTTAATTCGATAAAAATAATACGAAATATTTCGATATATCGACAATTAGAAGTTGTATTTAGCTACTTTGAAACAAAAGAGATCGACTATATAAATATTTGCGAAATATATAGTTTGCGCAAGCTAAAGTTCGCAATAAGAAAATTATTTCGAAAAATTTCAAGATAAAGAATCAAGTTATACTCTTTATCAAGAATCTAAAAGATGCAAAATTCAAAAAGAAATTATTTTACAAGTTTATTAATTTATTCGAAATCGAAAATATTGTAAATTTACAAATTTATTGTCTTCGATTATCAAAATATTGAAAAATCTATTTTGTCTTTTATATATCGCTTCTTGAATTATATTATCAAAATACAAATATTGTCAAGTCTTTATCGATAATTTTTATAAATAATAAAAAACAATAAAAAATAAAAGAAATTCTTGACAACAAAAAGAAATAAAGAAAACTCTACTATTTGATTTGATAAAAAGAATTTTTACTTTACAAAAATAATTAGATTTTCAAGAGAAACTTGGCGAAAACGCAAAATATATTTAAAGGTTATTACAAGCGTAAACTCTCAATATCAATAATATCAAAGAGAAAAAAGTCAAAGCTTCGTATACAAAAGAGAAATTTATCGAAAGAAAAATAAAAATATTGATATCGCACAAAAATAATATCGAATATACGTTTGCAAAGACAATAAATTTGGGTTGAGTTATTGAACATTTTAATATTATTGTAGCACAAGTTTTAAAGACTTGCGATCTAAATTTGAATAATCGAATCAAGTCTAAATAATCGTTGCGTTTTGCATATATATTACGCTTGTTTTCGATAAATATACTTTTTTGTTTTGTACTTGTTTGTCTTATTATTTTTTGTCTTGACGTTGTTATATTCAAATATTGTATTTCAATCGATTTTACTTTCGACAAAATACTAGATAATAAGAGTTCTTTAATATTAATCTATAAATATTAATGAAGCAAACATATTGCTAGAAAATAAAGACGCTTATTTAAATCTTGCTATATTTTTGCATATAATCAATTTTGTCTTTCAACGCTAATAATACTAAGTTGCTTGCTTATGCTTTTGAAGTTGACAATATTAAGTTGTTTGTTTGAAGCATCGAAGAGAAAAATCTAACAATACTAGATATTGCGTCAACGCAAAATCTACGCAAGAGAAATTAATATATTGTAATTTTCGTATTTGATATTTATCAATTCGAAACAAAGTTACAAGCTCTAACTAATAAATCAAACTTAGAAAAAGCTTTAGTATACGAAAGAAGTCTTGTCTAGACAATATATCTACTACGTTGTTATTTTTTGTTAAATACTAAAATCTTTATTTTCTTTAAAATCTCAATATTCTTTGAAAATCTCTATTTATTTTAGAGTGTCGATATAATAGCGACAACAAATATTCGATAATATTATTCTCAACAAAAATTTCTTAGATTTTGTTGTCGACAAGATCGTTTTTCTTGTCGATAATATCAATTTTTAATTCGCTCTCGAACTTATTCGAGTCGAATTATTCTATAAAAACAAACAAGAAGTTGATATATTGACGTATTACGTTTCAAATATTTGATTGAATTTCGATCAAACAATTAAATTAAATATTAATATTCAACAAAAGATTCTTCTACGTCGATTTGTCTAACAAATTATTACAAGTCTATTATATTTATATATTTGCGAGCAAACATCTTAGCTTGAACAACAACTAAAAGCTGTCGACAAAAATTGACGCAAAAGAGATTCTTTGAACAAAACACAATAGACAATTAACTCGCTTGTTATATTGCACAAATATAGACTTGCACTATAAACGTAAACAAATTGTTCAAACAAAAGAAACAAGCTTACTTTCTTGTTTAATCGAACGCAATAGAGGTAGCAACGCTTCTTTTTCTTTTCGCACTATATATATTAAGCTAATAACTATCCAAAAAATGCTGCTATTGCTTACAACTATATTTGACTTTTTGTTCAAATAATATAAACAACGATCGCAAAGCGATCGCGTCAACTTCGTTCGATTCGAAGAATTGAAGCGAAAAAAAAGAACAATACATTTATTGCGATCGAACATAATAGACAAGAAACGAAAAAGCACTAAAAAGACGAAGACGAACACAAATCGCTATATATATAATCAATATTGTTATTGTTCGCGAAACAAATACGCAATCTACTTATATCAAATATGTTGCGATAAGTTGTTTTACAAGTTAGTCAAGATTAAAATCAACAATGCGATCTTCAATATAATACTCAAACGCACAAAAAAGAAAATACAATATTTATGTTTGTTACGCTTGCTTTATAATAGCATTATATTAGTATAACAAACAAACAAACAAAAAGTTGAGAGAATTATCGCTTTGTTATAAAAAGTGTTATAATTAGAAAAAAGATAAAATAATAAGAAACACAAATATTATCTCGCGTCAAACAACGCTAATCAAATTAGAAATATTCAATATATCTTAGAGATATTTACTAGCGATCAAACAATAATAAGATATCTTGTAGAAAAAACTACAAGAAAGTATCGTCAATAAGACTATATAACAAAAAATATCGAAAATCTTTCTATAATACTCAAAGAAAATCAATAAAGAATTTTCAAATCAAATATAATATTGACAAAAAACTCAACTTTTCAATATTATATCGAAGACTAAACGTTAATCGAACGCTAATCAAGCGAAAATACTATACTTACATAAAAACTTTGATTGATAGTCTCAAGTTAACAAATCAATACTTTTATAATGCACAAGAGAAGTCAAGCTTTTTCGACAATTTATTTTTCGTTGCGATAAGATTATAAAAGAAAAAGAATTGCATTTGCTAGAAGAATAGTATTTATAGACGAAATCTAAACTAGAAAACAAGAAATAATAATTGATAAATAACAATTTATCGCGTTTCAAAGACAACGCAAAAACGTTGACAACACGACTATAAGTATTAAAGAATTAGACTTCAAAAAGAAAAGCAATTGTAATACTATTACAATAAGATAGCCAAACACGTAATGTTAAGCTATTACTGTTAGTGTATCTTGATATTGCAAAGTTTTTATTGTTGAGATTCTCTTCAAAGAATCTCACAATTTAATTCTTCTAAAATTGCAATTCTATATATCTTATCATAGAAACGAAGTCTATGCGCTAATATAGCAACGTTCTATTATACGTCCATACACAATCTTATATAAAGACACGTTGTATAATTGAATAGTTCTTAATTTCTATTCTCCAAGCTATTGCAATCTTTCTATAATTAGAGTAGTCTAATTTTCGCAACTATATTATAAACGCTATTGTTCGCAAATTTCTATCTTAGAAAAGTGATATCGAGTCTCTAAGCACAAATAAGAATCTAGCAGAAAGACTTGTGTTATGTTAGAATCTATTTTAGACTCGCGCATTTAATAATCTCTATCAAGAAGCTATTACTTTTTAGCGTTCTAATATCTTTCTTTGCGAGACGAGAAATTCTGCGTAGCGAGAACTTGGTAGTGCTTTTTATTATAACAAAATCAACAACAATCGAAAGACGCAAACAATCTTGAAATAAAGATCTTAAATTCTAAGCTTTATCTATATTTTTTGTTTTTAAGAAAAACTCTTGCTTAATCTATAATATTACAGTTTATCGCAAGTATATACAATAAACTTACTTCGAACAATCTCGAACTTACTAGAAAGTTTGTATATTCTCTCTAAAAATCTGTCAAGCTCTAGATAGATATAGAAAGATTATATATATATCGAGCGATCTACTTAAATATTCAAGCTTATTGCGCTTTAACGATAACTTAATGTCTTATTAAGTAGAGTTGACCAACAAGAGTTTTACTTTCTAACAATACGAAAAAGTTAGAAATAAAATAGCTATAATTTAACAATACTAACGTAGCATTTTAAAATTTTTAACGTTATTTAGAATTGATTGCAACTTAAGACTTGTGTCAAGTATAATTTACTTATATAATAGTCTTTACGTCTATCTTGTATATATTTCGATTAGAATGCAATTTCAAGTTCAAAGATCTTGTCGACAAGATGCGATAGATTTGATACAAATATAAATTAATATTATTATGTTGTTGTTACACTTATTCGACAATCGACGCACAATATTAAATACTAATATCGATAAAGCAACAAGAGTCTTCGAAAATTGTTGAGATTCGCGTCGCTTCTAAGCTCTACGTAGAATTATTTATAGTGTAACTCTTGAATCGAACTATAAGTTTATCGGATTCGTCCAATTCGATCCGAAGAGCGAAACAACAAAAACGCGTCTATTCGATTAAGTAGATTAAAACGCGCGATTTGTTCGCGTGTTCGATTCGACTCGCTCGATTACGTAACGTTATATAATGTTATATAATATTGCTAATTGCAAAAGATTAATTTGAACTTTGCGTTAGCTTTTTGCGATTAACGCGATTATATAACGTTATATAATATCTAATTCAATATAGTTAGCGTCAGATTAGATAAGATTAGATAAGCGAAATCTAACGCAAACAAATTAAATCAAACGCTTGATATATATCTTCGAATCGAATATTTAGTTTTCGAACACAATTTTCAAATACGTTCAAACTCGACAAAATTCGTCGAGTTGAATTAAGCTCAAAAAAAAGGATTCAATTCGATTCAAGAATCACTCTAATTATTTACAATAACGTACAAATAGAAAAGTTCAAAGCTACTTAATTCTTCACTTTATAATTACTAGAACAATATATTTTATCTTCGAAAGTTGTCTTATCTAGTTTATCGAGATTCGATAGCTCGAGAGAATCGAACAATATTAACTAGATTGTGGCGAAAATCTTTATAATATTCTTATACGAATTATAGTTACTTATTGTAGAAGAAATTGTTATCTTGATCTTCTTTGAAGATATTCTCGTAAAATCTAAGTCGTAGTTACGCTTAGAAATAAATTTATTCGAAATATAAAGAAATCTCTTGATTTGCCAAAAAAAATCGAGATTGTACAAATAAATATATAGAACAATTTCTTCTATATATTTTTTATTACTAGTTTTATAATATTATCGTATTATATTTCTATTTGTTCTCTTAAGTCGAAAGTCTTTCTATTTGCTTTTATTCAAATATCGATCGACTCTCTAAAAGTAGTTCTAAATATTTTATTGATTATATTCTTGATTATTCGAAATCTAGCTAAGTGTTCTAAGATATTGTAGATACAACTAGTGTTTGTTGAATCTCGCGATATTGTCGACAAATTAATAATCTTTCAATTATACTTGTCTAGAATTTCGTATATATTGTTGCTTAGTACGATCTAGAGCGCTAAATTTTGTTTATTGTCGACACAAGTACTAAGTAAGCGTTTCTTTAGCGCTACTTGTTATTTATCTTAATACAAAAGCTCGAATACTAGTCGAATAAGAAAATTCGAAAGATACAAACAAGTAAGCGATTTCGCGATTTATTTCGTTTGAAGACTATTTGAAGTGTCTAACAACTTTAGCTCGAATATTAGAAATTTCAAGCGAGTAATCTTTGCGATAAAGTCTTTCTTAGCGTTACAATCACTTGTCAAGTCAAAGAGAAACAATACAAAGCAGTTATTATTATAAAAATTGTAAATTAGATCGATTAAGAGCTAAAGACGTCTATTATATTCGAAAATGCTTGTAAATCTCGTATTGCGATATAAATCGACTCGATCGAAGAAAGTCTAATTCTTATTTTTATACAAGACAAGATATTGCATATAGTACAATTCTTAGAATTTAACGTACAAATAACAATAGATATTCTAGTGTTGTCTCTCAAGCTCGTAATCGAACAAGACTTTAAACAAGAAATACAGCAAAGCTTTGTAATATTCTCTCTTCTTGTTTGTCTTGAACTCTCTCTTGATCTTTTCGTATAACTTGCACGCAACAAGTATAATATATTGATTCAAGTCCAAGAGCTAATTATTGCGCATCAATGCATAACAACTTATAGAACGAGTATTCTTGTTTACAAGATTATATTTCGAAATCGAAGAATATATTAATGCGTCAATGCGATTATATAAAAAGTATCGAATATTAGAATTACTATTACAATAAACGCTCGCCAAGAAGCAACAATCTAGAACAAGAGTAACCATTAGTGCTTCGTCTATTATAAAATTAAGAAGATCAACTAGTTGCGATTTAAATAGTAATTTTACTCGACTACTATTCTTATCTAGAAGAATTAAAGCTAAGTCTTCGATCGATTGACTCGAAAGCTTATAGTACGAATCTAATCTAGTGTTGTAACCAAAGTAGTAAATATAGATAAAGTCTTCAAGTTGCGCTTAAGACGTAATTATCTCAAGAGTCGAAGTTATATTGCGACAAGTTGATTAGCTTTCGAGATATTCGAGTAACATATCGTTGTCGCTTGTCGTAAGAGTTTAAATATTGATTTAAAATAGTTTGCTTTCGAGATATTCTTTAATTTCTAGACATCTTGTACGCAACTCTTTAGAGAACTACTCAAGTAGACGTTAATACCAATCAAAATTGCGTAATATTTAGAAATAATATGCTAATTATTTATTATAGAAGAGTTTGCTACGCACGTATTGCGTAAAATACTTGATAAGTATATATACAATAGAATATCTAGTCTAGACTTTAATAGCTCAAAGATAGAGTGTTTCTTATATTAAAGACTTGAGAAAACAAGAATAATAAATACTATAATCTATAGAGAGAAGATTTAGACAATACGTCTCTCTATATTGTATAATATTACAAGACTTAAAAACCAAGTTTATACAATATATGCTTTTAGACAAGAATAGCTACAATCGAGCGACAAATACGTTGTATAGAACAAGAAGTTGCAAAATATATCGAAATTGCGATTGCAAAGACAAATTAGCGTCTAAGTGATACAATTTGCATTTATATTGTCCAGACTTAACTTTTCGCTATTAATGTGAAAAGATTTTATTAAATACGTCGAATATGTTATATTTTTTATATAGTCTTTAGCTTTGTTATCTTGATCTTCTTATTGCTCTTAACAATTTAGTTGTTTTCGAGACTAAGAGTACATTTTTGTCTCGAATAGATAAATATTACAAGAAAGAAATTATTACAAGATTTGTTAGAACTTACAAGATACATTTTATTCTTGACGCGAAATTCGAAAGTCTAACACAATTTTAGTACGTTTTGATAAACTATAAACAAGATATTAACTCTAAAGTGTACAATATAAGAACAATCTTTCTTATCGATAAAGATAAATATATTCTTTTTCTTTCTAATCTACTTATAAGTACAAATATATTAGAATAAGTAATAATTGCATACTCTTAAGAAGATATAATTGCTTGCTTTTTAATTAAGAGTAAATATTTGTAAAAAAGATACAATAATATAAATACTATTTAACAAAGTATTCTAATACTTATAGTACGAATTGTAGATTATCTAGCTATTGAGATAAATCGATAAAACGTTCTAATCGTATTTATATCTTGTCTCGAAATAGTCTTAAGAACTGATATGCAAACTTATTAAGAAGAAGTCTCGCATTTATTTTTAATGCGTTAGTCTACGTTAATCTCTTCTAGTCTTGCAAACTTAGTATATAAATATATTAAGAGATACGATTTTAATTGTCTTTATCTAGAAAGAAAGACATTGAAGATTGTATTTATAAAATAGAAAAAGACAAGATAATAGCGCTCTTTTGTTATTGTTTCTAGTATTGATAGCGTTATAAGAGAACAAGTACAATCGATCTAGAAATAAGTAAAAGTATACAAATTGAATAATAACTCTATTTGCGAACAATATGCAATTAAAGAGTACAAGTCTAGATATTCTTGATTTATTGCGCTTCTTTTAGTTTATTGCTTCTAATTGATATATTGTTGCTTCGATAAACTTCGAGCTCGAGCTATATTATTAAAACAAGATAAATTATTTCTATTCGAACAACAATTAAAACGAATTAATTATAAGAAAACGTCTCTTCTTTTCTTTGAGAAAAGTCGATACAATAAAAATAGAAATTGTCTTTCTACGTTATTCGAGATCGAAGCAATCTTGATCGACTATAATAAGTAACGCAAAGAACTTATAGATAGAATTAATAAAGTTAAATCAATTTGTCGAAATAATTAATTGAATATTGCGTTTATAATTAGCAAAGAGAAGAGATATAATAAGCTTGCAAAACTAGATAAAAGCAACAAGCTACTTGACTAAAAAGAAGATAGCATATTTCGCATTTTATAGTAATTTAATTTCTTTGATATTTGCAATAAATAGTGTGATTTTATAGCTCGAAACGTAAATAGAAGACAAGATAGTATAATATTAATAGAACTTTCGAAATGTAAGAATATAACAAAGAGACAATCTCTTCAGAGATAGTTAACTAATATTTATAGAGTTGATTACACAATCTTTCGATTAACTCAAATATATATATTTATTAAGATCTTTTAATTTAGCGTATTGCGAAAACAATCTTGTTTTTTTTGATTACGCTTTTATTAATAATATCAATTATTACATACAATTTGATTAATATTATCTTAGTTCGAATTGTTATTGTTATATTGTGTACGATCTTATATCTCTTTGTACTTTCTTAATTAACAAAGTCGAAATCGATAGAATTGATTATTGCAAGAATTATATTAGTATTAAGTTACTTAGAGCAATAACAATAACTAATCGATTTATACAAATATGTTATTGTTCTTGTTGTGTTTATCTCTAGAACTATTGCGATACAAAGCTAGAAATTAGCAACAAAATTTAATACTAGCTTTAATATAAAGAATAAATTAAGTGACTAGTGTTCTATCTTTGCGTATAAATTAATAAAGTATAAGAAGAAACTCAAAATAATTCGATAGATTTGCGTAGACTTGCAACGTATTTAAATACAATATAAAAGACTATTAAATATTTAATTGTATATATGCAATCTTTTACAAAGCTTGCGAGTAGATTGCTTGCTCAAGTAAAAAAGTACTACTTTTCAATATATTAATAGAAAGCTCGATAACAAAATAGTGCGACAAAAGTTGTTTTGTAGAATATATAAATACAAACTTAAGTAATTTGTTCAATCGAAAACTATTGCGTCGAATAAATATATTGTTGTTTTTATAATATATAGTTGACTCGATAGCTCTTACTATATACTAGATACTTAAGTGCTAATCGTCTATTTCTATACAATATAGTATCTAACTTATATTTGTGCGTATGTTTCTAGTAAGAGATATCTTGGATATTTTACAAGTACTAGTCTATAAGTAAAATACTATATAGTAGTGCGCATATTCGATACGTTTACAATTATATATTATAGTAAAGTGCGCTTTCGAGTTAGTTTCGCGATGCTATCTTAAGAATCTAGACTTAATCGAAAACAAGCAACAAATATATAAACGCAATTGACACTCTACGCTATTGACAAATCTTTAATAGTTGTAGTTAATATCAAAATCTTAAGAAATATCTAATATAAATATATAAGTCGAAAAGTAAATCTAAAATTTCTTGCAATCTTGACAAACATCGA